>FTEL01004820.1_pt1 | contig 11912 bp, 12 predicted proteins | sample 1658911 | NCBI WGS metagenome assembly FTEL01 (sample SAMEA3914869, study PRJEB12502) | metagenome | biome: forest; material: soil | place: USA | collected 2012-03-12 | depth 0.1 m
ACCATCGCCCCCCGCCGCTCCGCCCTCGCCCTCCGCCAAACCGACCTCGTCATCACCGCCCTGCGCGCCGCCCACCCGCACGCGACCTTCCACGTCCGCGCGATGGCCACCGCCGGCGACCGCGACACGACCACGCCCCTCCCCGCCCTCGGCAAGGGCCTCTGGACGACGGAGCTCGAGGCCCAGCTCGCCGCCCGCGAGGTCGACCTCATCGTGCACTCGCTCAAGGACATGCCCACGTCCCTCCCGGAGGGGTGCGTGCTGGGGTGCGTCACTGCCCGGGAGGATCCGCGGGATGTGTTGGTGCTGAGTGCCAAGCATGCAGCGGAGGGGCGGTACAAGACGCTGGGGGATCTGCCGGAGGGGGCGGTGGTGGGGACGAGTAGCGTGCGCAGGGCGGCGCAGCTGAGGAGGAGGTATCCTGGGGTGGTGTTTAGGGATGTGAGGGGGAATATTGAGACAAGGTTGAGGAAGTGTGATGAGGAGGGGTATGATGCGATTATTCTTGCTGCGGCGGGGTTGCTGCGGATGGGGTATGGGGAGCGGATTGCGCAGTATCTGGATTCGAGCACCGAGGGGGGCGGTTTGTTGCATGCGGTGGGCCAGGGCGCGCTGGGGTTGGAGGTGCGCGAGGATGATGAGCGGATGAAGGAGATGCTGAAGGCGCTGGAGGATACGCCGACTATGACGGCGTGCTTTGCTGAGCGGGCTGTTATGCGCACGCTGGAGGGCGGGTGCAGTGTGCCGATTGGGGTTGAGACGGAGTGGGTGGAGGAGGGGGGACAGAAGAAGCTGAGGCTGCGGGCGGTGGTGGTGAGCTTGGATGGGAAGCAGGCTGTTGAGGGCGAGAGGACCCGCGAGGTCAACAGCTTGGAGGAGGCCGAGGTTATGGGCAAGGAGCTCGCAGTAGAGCTGTCGGGAATGGGCGCCCAGCAGATACTGGACCACATCAACAAGGGGCGGGAGTCGGGGGCGGCGCTCAAGGTTGGGGATGCGTGAGTGGGCGGCGGGAGGAGGACTGTGTGTGTATGATAGGCCCAGATAGATCCCGTACTGGCGTTGCGTTGTACAATTGCCTATTTTTCATCAACCAGCTCTCAGCCAGTACTAGTTACTAGCCTGCATGCCTGCTTGCTTTGCTTGTTTTGCTTGCTCCTGTGAGCGGCCGTTGAGAGCCTCCCGTGCGCGAGACTGCTCCACGTCTTGGGTGGCATTTGGCCCGCCTGGTGAACGCCCCTTGAAATTCAGATGCGTGAAACCAAATCCCAGTTGCCCACCCTCCAGCGGCCCCGTTTAGAAAACCCCGTCCATCTCTATCAGGTGTGTTGAACTCTCCGAAGTAAGACCCAAAAATAACATAAAAATCAGAGTGACGACGACCCCACACCCACCCTGCCCTGCCCTGCTGCATGCGCCGTGCCCGCACCAAAGCTCCCCGCGCCAACAAGCCAAATCTACAGATCCTCCGTTTTTTAGTGCTCACCCTCCTGGTTGGTGAACTCGGTGTAGGCAGCCTCGTCCATCAGAGCATCGAACTGCTTGACGCCGTCCTCGGTGACCTGGACCTTGGCGATCCAGCCGCCGCCGTGAGAGTCGTCCTCGGCGACCTTGTTGATGGTGTCGGGCTTCTCCTCGAGCAGCACGTTGGCCTGGGTGATGGTGCACGAGATGGGAGCGTTGATGTCGGCGGCGCTCTTGACCGATTCAACGGCGCCGATGGGGTCACCGCCAGCCACGACGGTGCCCTCCTCGGGCAGCTCGACGTAGACAATGTCGCCCAGCTGGCGGGCGGCGTACTCAGTGATGCCGATGACGCCCGTCTTCTTGTCGGCCGTGAGATCGATCCACTCGTGCTCCTTGGTGTACCTCTTTATCGCGTCTGGAGGGCGGGGCGGGGAGAGGGGAGGGGGCCGAGGTTAGCATCGGTTGTTGCATCACAAGGTGGGCCAGGGCGGCAGCAGCTGGAGTTCCTCACTTGCAGCGGTAATAGAGAAGCACCGGGCAGCGGCGGGGGCAGAAGCCGAGCTGCGGGCGACGGCAGAGAGCGTGGCGGGGCGGGCCGCCCTCAGGCACCGAGCAATTGAGGCCATGGCTGAGGAGGAGAGAGGAGGGGGAGGTGAGGTGGTGGTGGTGAAGGCGGGGTGGTTGCTGGACGGGGAGGAAGAGGGCTGCTGCGAGCTTGCAGAGTCAAGCAAGCTTCACAAAAGATAAATCCAAGATAAATCGCATGACGCTGATTGAGGGCAGCCGAGCCGAAGCGGAGCTCCCCTCAGTGCAGCAAGAGCCTGGACCCGGAGAACCCCGGCAATCGACGGCCAGCTGGCAGCCACTCACAGCTCGAGGAGGGTCCGAGCTGCCGAGCTTACATAACGCCAATCGCCATTGCCCCTGTCGCCCTCGAGCTGGCTCGTTGACCCTGGCAGCCGTGGCAGTGTCCCGCCAGCGGCTGGCTGACAACAAAAACATCCAGACAACCCCGCAGCTGGCCGCAATCACAACACGAAGCCACGGAAATTGGACAACCATGCGGAGAGAGCAGCGCTGAGAACTGACGGCTGCGCAATTGGCTGTTCTGGCTGCAACCACCCACGGCAGGGCTGTTCGTTTGGATGGTCACATTTTAATTACGAGTGCCGTGCATAGGGCGGCGGGCGGGCATCTTGGACTTGTGCGGGTTGTTTATGTCGCCGATGTGGTGCCGTCTGCTGTCGCTTGTTGGTGTCGTTGTTGTTGTTATCCTCCTTCCCCGGATCTGAAAAGACTTGCACTTTGCTCGGCGAGGATTTCGGGGCGCCCGCTTCCTTCCCCTCTGCGACTCCTTCCAACGGATCGCCAGATCGCGTCGCGTCTGCTGCATAAGCGCGTCGGGCAACGTGTGCTGCAGGCAGTCAATTAATTGAAAATGCTCGGAGTGGGCGGCTGCTCCCCTCACTCGCTCACCCACTCGCCAGTTGTGGCTCCCGTCGCGCACTCACCTCGACCTCTCACGACCCCTGCCATTGCATCCCGCCGTGGCGCTGCCCGACCCCAAGCAACAACTGCAGGCTTCGCTCGCTTGTTCAGGCTCCAGCTGCTAGGCAGTGGCCTCGATCCGACCCACTGACCGTCCCGCCGCCCACATGCAAGCCCGTGCCTAGCCCCGAGTCCAGACAGACAAGGCGCTGCTGCTGCGCTCCAGCATTTTATTTCCCGACCGTCAGCCCTCAGCAAAATCCCAACAAGTGTCCCCGGCGTGTGGGCGACGGAGTGATCGACGACAGGCAACCTCCCGACGACGACGTGTGGGCGAGACAGACAGTAACACCCCCCAGCGGACACGGCGCAAGAGGCCCATCAAGCCGACCCAAGCAGCAGCCAGTCGCTGGCTTAGCAGTCGCTCAACTCAACTCAGCCAAGCAGCAGCAGCAGCATCAGCTCCGCTCTGCTCCCGCGCCCACCCTCGCACCCACACCCTGTCCCGCATCCACACTCTCACCCACACCCACCACCATCACCCAACGACGACTGCCTTTGCCCGCGAGCGATCGATCCTCAGCTGGCATCCCCCCGGCAGCCGTATTCCTGAGGTCATCATCGGGCTAGCCCAGGAACCACACCGCCCATAAACCCTCCGTTCTCGCCCTCTTCCGCCCTCTCTGCGCCCCTCGCCGCCCTCCCCCATCGGACGAACGGTCATCCGAACTCCCGAAGCCCTGCGCTTGCTCCCAGCGCACTCACACGCCAACTCCCTGCCGCGCACCCTGCACAGGACCGACCGCTGCATCTCGACTCCCCGCCAACCCTACCCCCGCGTCCGACACCATCCTCCACCCTGGATTCCTCATACATTCCGGCGGGCGCCCCAGCCCACTTCCACCCCGGTGTGGATGCCATGGCCATGGAGCAGGATCCCGTCGCCAGCGTCCCCGACTCGGGCTTGGGCTCGGCCTCTGGCCTGGCCTTTGACCCCATGTCCGCCATCCCGACCTCAGCCCCTGCCTACCCTGCCCACGTCCCGGCCGTGAGCGACCCCCACGACGACACCCTCGCCGACGTCGACGACAGCACCATGCTGCACCAGGCAGTACCAGACCACAACTTCCACAACATGCACGACCAAAACGGCTACCACGAGCACCACCACCACCAACCCCAACCACACCAGCCGTTTGACCACAGCGTAAACACCTCGCCCCGCTCCCACTACCCGGCCGACAACACCGACGGCGAGCCGACAGCCCGATATGCCACCCCGCCCATCCCCGCGCCCCCGTTATCCCGCCCGCCGTCAGGTCTCTCGGGACAGGGCGCTGCTTATGGGGCGGACCACGTCTCGAGGGCAGGCAGCAACGGCGCATCCGCCGACCCGCAAAATCCCAAGCGCAATACAGTAATAATCAAGGTTGGCATGGTGGGGGACGCCCAGATCGGCAAGACAAGTCTGATGGTCAAATACGTCGAGGGGAGCTGGGACGAGGACTATATCCAGACCCTGGGCGTCAACTTCATGGAGAAGACCATCAGCATCCGCAACACCGAGATCACCTTCAGCATCTGGGACTTGGGCGGCCAGCGCGAGTTTGTTAACATGCTCCCGCTGGTCTGCAATGATGCCGTCGCCATTCTGTTCATGTTTGACCTGACCAGGAAGAGCACCCTGAACAGCATCAAGGAATGGTACCGCCAAGGCCGTGGCTTCAACAGGACGGCCATCCCCGTGCTCGTGGGCACAAAGTACGACCACTTTGTGAACCTGGCACGTGAAGAGCAAGAAGAGATCTCAAACCAGGTAGGACGGCTGGGCCCACCACCGCAAGAACGGTAGCCTCTCCGACCATGGGCTAACACCTCCCGCCAGGCCCGCCGTTTTGCAAAGGCAATGCGCGCAGCACTGATCTTTAGCAGTACAAGCCACAGCATCAACGTCCAAAAGGTACGCCGTGATCCTTAGCCCGAATCCCTGCCCTTCAATCCTTTGTCTAACTAGCCCGCAACAGATCTTCAAGATTGTCATCTCCAAGGCATTCGACCTGAAATGTACCATCCCCGAAATCACAAACGTCGGCGAGCCACTCCTCATCTACCAAGCACCCTGATGAGCGAAGGGAGGGTGCCTTGGTCATACCTACGCCCAGCAAGTCTGTACGGGCCCACGAAGGGGGGAGAGCCCATCCCCTCTCCCCCACCACCTCTCCCTCTCCCCATACCACCCAGCACGATGGACCCCCCACCACCATCACAAAGAGGGCACCACAACAACCACACCGCCACCACCACCACATCCATTTTTTCTTGAGTCGGATTTGGGCATTTCAGTCAGGGTCAGGTTCGGATTTTTTACACTTGGCCCCGCGCGGAGCATATCCCCCGCCAGGCAGTCATTTCCCCCCTCACCCCTCCCAGGATGGAAGGGAAAGGGGGGAAGGACTTAGAAGAATGCGCTTTTAATCGAGACTCGCCTCTCGTTTTTACTCTACCTACCTTACCTACCTTACCTATTTGTTTTGTTTTTTTAACACACCAACCCCAAGCCTTCCTTCTGTTGTTGCTGTTGTTGTTGTTGTTGGGGATGATGATGGGGAGAATGGGGAGAATGCCCATGGGGTTCCTGGCTTTTTGTACTTGAAACAAGAATCAGTCGGGATGTGGATGGGATGCATCTTGGGCGGTAGGGGGGGGAGAGAAGAAGGAACAGAAATGCAGAACCAGAACCAGACATGGACAAAAGACTTGTTTCGTTTTGTTTTGTTTTTTTTTTGCTTTTGCTTTGTTGGGAGTCGAACCTCGTAATGCGTTGTTTACTTCTATCTGTCCTTTGAACTTGAAAAGGGGGAGAGGTTTGGAGGGAAGATGTGCTTTGTTTTCTGTGCGGTTGGTTCGTTCGGGGCAACAGGAAAGGGGTAGAGGGGAAAGGGGAAGGAGCATAGCACTGGAACACTATTCGGGGGGTGGGAGTGTATGGATGGCGATGGCATAAGATAGGGGGTGGGCTCTCATTACCCTTTTTTTTTCTTGTCTCTATTCTGGTCTGTCTTGATTGATCTTCTGGCGGCCGGCGGCTTGGAGCACTCGGTCCCTTCTGGGTATGGTAGAGAGGGAGAGGGGGTTAGGTGGGGGGTAGGGGGCTGTTGGGCGCAATCATTTCGTCTTTTTTGTCTCACTCGTCTTTCTGCCTACTCTTAATCCAAATCGTAAAATGCTGTATGGGTGGAGGGGTGTTGGTGCCGTTTTGTAGACACCTGTTTAATATCTTGAGGGGCTCTCACTGGTCTCAGACGGGGAGGAAGAAAGGTGATCGGGCAACATAGGCCATCAAGAATTTATGAGCCTTGCTCAACGAGTTCCCGAATCTGGTGTCCGAACGAATTTCATGGGATCCAACAACATGCCCGGAAGGGAAGAGGCAAGTAGCACATCGAGTCGGAGTAGGGGCCGTCCTTGAATCGGGACACCAGCACTAATTTTTCCGGTCACCAGAGCAAGATCAACCCCCAAGGAATGCATACCAGCCACCAGTGTTCATTATCTCCATTTTCCCATCCCAACGTCCATCCCAAAATCCATCTCGTACACATTGCCCGATCATCCATCCATAGCCCAAGAGGGCATGCCATCCTACCAAAAAGCCAGTGCCCCAACTTGATCCCTAATGAGCAAACCATCCGCTCATCTGTATCCTTAACGCCCCCATCATATGGAATAGTCTATCGCACACACGAAACAAAACAGACCCAACGCCCTCCCTCCCAACCCACCTGCTGCCTATCAACCTATCCCTCCATCTCCCCCTCCTCAATCAGCCTCCCCAAGATCAAACTCTGAATCACCAACTCATCACTCAGCGTCCTCACCCTCTTGACAGCCGGCACCACCACCGACGCAGCGAAACTCCCTGCCGCCCTCTTCCTCTTCTTTCCACCCCCCGCACCACCCCCCGACCCCGCGGGCCCTTCAAACAACGCCTCCTCATCTCCCTTCCCATCCACATAAACCCAATCAAACGCCCTGCCCCCCTCCTCCGCAGCCTTCATCTCCCCCCTCGCCTCCTCCACATCCCACACCCTCGTCAACTCCGCGCCCAACACCCTCGCAAGAAACACATACGCCATCTTCTTCCCCTCCCTCGCCCTTCTCACCACCGCCAATACCCTGCTCCCCTTCAAAAGCCTCTCCCGGCGGGCAACCACCTCCCCCAGTCTCGCCGAAGCAGCGTCATACGGCGCCAGCGTGCGCGAGCGGACCGCGTCGCCTAAGAAGGCAGATTGTCCCGCGCAGAGGAGGTAGGGCGTCCAATTGACGAGCGCGCCGCGGTCGAGGCAGGTGGTCGCCCAGCGCGGGGCGACGCAGGGGAGGCCGAGGGCGAGGGCTTGCATGTACTTGACCTTGCGGGAGTGGCCGTCTGCGATGAGGGCTGTGAAGCCTGTTGCGCGGCCTTCCGCGGTGAGGGTGATTTCGGGGGAGGAGGCGGTGGAGGCGGTGGAGCCCGGGCTGGAGCCGGGGGTGCTGAGGGGCGAGGTGCCGAGGGAGAGGGCGTCGAAGAGCTCGTCGAAGCCGTTCTCGAGAATGCGGCCGCCCGCGAGGCGGATGCGGCGCTGGATGGTGGCGGAGAATTCCGTGCGGAGCTTGTACTGGTCGTTGGTCTCGCCGGGTTTGCGGGACTGGAAGGAGATGGCGAAGGCCATGTTCTCGAAGAGCTTCTGGTCGCGGTGGGTGGCGGGTGGGGGTTTCATGGTGCCGCGGCCCGATCTCGACGCGGATCTGGACATGGACGCGCGGGAGACGCGCAGGCTCTGCTCAAAGGTGGGTGTTGCCGTCACTGAGCGGGCGAGCTCGTCGGTTGAGGCCGAATCCCGCCTGGTCCTCCTGGCGGATTGCCTCAGGCTCTCGGCCGAGCCAGCCGTTTTGAGTCTGGAAGGTTTCGGACGGGCATCTCGCCGTCTCGTCTGGGCAACGACAGGCGAGGAGCTGGCCACGATAGTTGACTCGGTCGGGGAGCTTGCAGGCTCGGTGCTCCCGTGCCCAGCGGTGTTGGTCGACGGGAGCTGCGGGGTTGATGCCAAGTTGCTGAGGCTCGATGTCGGGCTCGGGGCTCGGGGATACCCCTTTCGGCCCTTGCCTTTGCGAGCCCTCGTACTAAATGCCGGGGGAGACGACTGAAAATTAGGAGTCGACTTGGCCTCCGGCGCCGACGGAACGGGCTCGGCAGAGGGCGGAACCACTATCTCTGGGGGCGGCTCGGGTCGCCTGCTCGTCGGGCTGGTCTCCGGTATTGCCTCGCCATTAGACATCGACTCAATGCCGGAGTCCGGGACAAACAGGGTTGTCGATTTCGTGGAGGACCTTGGAAGCACAGGCACAGTGCTCGGGGTCGGGTCCACGGCTGGCGCTGGTTCCTCCTCCACGTCGGACTGGGTGGACTCCTCGTCCTCGGCAGCAAGGCCTGGCTCGGCCGGATGCGCCGGGGGATCCTCGATCACCTCGGGATCATCTGGGTCGTTCAGGTCAGTTGTCGGCAGGTTCTCGCCGTGGCGCTGACCCACGCCAGCTTCTGCTTGACTTTGTCGCTTCCGCTGGCTTGTCGAGGGTATTTCGACCTCCTCTGCCTTCGCAGGGCGAGGAAAGTTGATGGCGGTTAGCTGTTTCAGGGCAGCTTCCTTCTTGGACTTCGCTTTCCTCCGACGGTCAAACGAGTTATGCACGTCATCGTCGTCCCCGGAACTAAGGGGGTCCGATTTGCTGTCCGATGTTGAGCGCCGTTCTTGGGATTTGCGCATGGGCTCATATGTGCGCATGGGCTCCGGGACGGACCTCTTCCTGGCTGGGCTTTCATGGGAAGATTCTGGGACCACGGGGTTTCCGGTCGACGCAGAGTTGACAGGGCTGCTAGCTCTGTCATTTAGCCTCGAGGAGATAGTACCGGGTAGGATCTCCGGGCTTGATGTGATGTCCACGGCGGGAGAGGAGCGGAGCCCGCGAGCCTTGAGGGGAGAGGAGATGACGGGATTCGGGGAAATCGAGTTTGCCGGGAAATCTGCCGGGGATGGGCGCGAGGAGGTCGGGCTTGCAAGCTTGATCGGGGAGGAGAACTGAGTGGCTTGGAACAGCTGGGACGTCGACAGAAGCTGGGACCGGCTGTTGCGGAAAGGATTCTGGGGCGGAGCGGGTGTCTCTGGGAGATTCTGAGTCGGCGACGGGGCGGTCCGCTGGGTGGCTGCATGGCGAAAATGAGCGAGGCTTCCAAAGTCCACATCGCCCGAGTCGTCTTGGCCGCCTGGGGAGAGTATCTTATTCGTCGCCGGACCAGTGGGCAAGTCGAAGCGGACACCTGGGTCGTCGTCGTCGTCATCGCCGTCGTCATGGAGGGTGTCAGGGGGTGGCGAGCTTGTTCTGACAGGCTTGGGCGAAGAGGTAGGTTGAGCGCTAGACAGCGCGTGGCCTGAGGATGGCAGGCGGCGGTATTGGTCGTAGCTGCGGCCAGCATTGGACTGGGTCGAGGCCTGTGTGGAGTCCATCTTCCTCCTCCGCGACGTGCAGTCGATCTCGGCCGAGAGGGGGAGGGTGTCGGGAAGGCTTAAGCCGGCGAGGGCACCATCCCCATCGTCATCATGCGCGTCCCAGACCGGCGGCAACGGGATGTCGATGGCCCGATCGGTGTCAAAGATGGCTGCGTCCTGGGTCTCGGGGATGGAGTCGTGCTGTGTCTGCCTGGCGCTCTCAAGGGGACGCGTGCCCCGCGTCTGGTCGGGGCTAAGTCAGCAATCGCAATCCATGAGGTCGGGCAGGGGTCGCGTTTGTCGTGGAGCGCCATTGGATGGGCGCTCAGCTCGACCTGGGCTAGGCCGTGCGAGGAGATATGGCGGACAGACTCACCTCGTCGGGGGGTTTATCGAGCCGGCCAAGATCTGTCTGCGCGTCAGCAGCTGGGGGAAAGCCTGGGACCGGATGTGTGATGCTCACCATCGCTGTCAGGTTCCCTGGCGAGTTGTGGTGGTGGTGATGGCGGCGACGGGCTGTACCTCTGTACCCGCGCACAGTGTCGCTGGGGTTAGCTGGCCAAGCATCCTGGGGTCGGCTGGGAATAAGCAACTCACGAGGCCAACTCCGAAATCCTTCATCACGTAGTGCGCGAGCAGCAGGGTGTCCTGCGAATCATTGCCCCTCTCCAGCGCCTCCTCCTCGGCCTGGCGGATGCTCCCTGACGACATGCTGGCTGCGGAGAGAAAAGCGGCCAGGTCGCCAAGGCGATGACAGTCTGTGCCCGGCTGATTGGCAACTCGGCGCAGGTTGCAGAGGAGAGGCCGGGTCGAGGCACTGAGGCATCGACAAAAACCGGCCCCAAGGCAGCAAAGAGGCAAGCCCCTGGGGTTGGCTCTGGTTCTTTGTTGGCTTCGATGTTTGCTCGCTCTCTTGCACAGTGCACGGTCCCTGGGTCCCTTTCTCTGATGAATTCTGGCCGGTCCAGGGCTCCGTTCACTCCCCAGGAAGGCGCGTGCAGGACACGCTGTCACGTGCAGCCTCAATTTAGCATTTCGGGACGCGCCGCGCACAGCCAATTCGTTCCAAGAACAGGCGGTGGAGACATTTTGCGCATCCATCCCGACCCCACCCGCCGCGTGAGTGCAGCAAGGAGGATTCAGGGTACAGGGGTCCAGGGTCCAGCAGCGGGGATGGCCAAAGCCCGCTCGAGATTACTGGGTGCACAATTTTCTGCATCCCGACGGGAACAAGCCCTTCCTGGTTGCGGTTCGCCATGCAGACCAACAACAAGGGCATGCAGCGGTACGAGGGCACCAGACAACGGGGGCTAACTCACTACCATGCTGGTTTGCGAACGTCTCCAAATATAATTCAAAATGCGCCGAATGCCTCGGGGACCCGAGACACGCCATGCCACACTGGCGCTTGCGGGTGGCACGCTGCAGAAGAGCGGTGGATCCTCGCTCCTGTTCGGCGCATATCCTGCCCCTTGTGTCCTGGTTTGTGTCCTGGCGGGTGACCTGGTGGGTGACCTGGAGCGCGGCCTGGTTGGTGTCCGGGCGGGAGCGCGTGGGTGAGGGCGAGCTCGCCGGTGGTGGTGGCCCCTGCGAGATCCCGTGGTTGTACTCGGAGGCAGGGAGGGCAAGGGAGGGCAGGGAGGCAATGCGGAGCAGCAGCAGTAGCAGCAGCAGCAGCACGCGACGGGCACAGTCGAAATGAACGAGTGAGGGTCGACGGCCTTCCTTTTTAATACTGATCCCCCATCCATGGGTCCTGGAATCTCCCTGCAAACTAACCACACCCCGATCCGACATTGTCGCCAACGCCCCCCAGCCAGCGCTGCACCGACGACGCCATATCGCCATTGATTTGTCGAGGCTGGCTGTTGTTGTTGGGTGCACCACAGCAGCACGCCCGCACTGCTCGCAGCCCAGCAGCCCAGCAGCACCGCCAATGCCGCAGAGCATTTAATTCCCGCGCTGTGCGCTGCCCCCAGCTCGCAAAACCTTCCTGCGGGCAGCACTGCACTGCACGCACGTCAGCAGATTGGTCCCGAAAGAATCCCCAATTCAAGATCCTTGGAGGCCTGTCGCAAGGAACAGCAAGCAGCCAGGAAAACAGGAGAGGGAGGCAGCGACGACGACAACAACAGCAAGATCAACAACAAAACATCAACAAAAACTGGGCATCCCCGTCACTGCGGGTAACCAGCCGGGCACATTAACCACCTAGCGAAACCAAACGAAACGAAACATCCACCCGGCGCAGCACACAGAAACGACGGCGGCAGAGCTGGACCCTGTTCGCTGAGCATCGAGCATCGCGGGGACCCACGCGGACCCAGGAATTCCCAGGAATCCCAGCATTCAAGCACCCATCCATCTCAGGAGGCCCAGTCCCAACCCAGCAGCACCACCCAAGCACCACCCCAAGCACCACCCCAAGCACCACCCAAG
>FTEL01005016.1_pt1 | contig 11907 bp, 7 predicted proteins | sample 1658911 | NCBI WGS metagenome assembly FTEL01 (sample SAMEA3914869, study PRJEB12502) | metagenome | biome: forest; material: soil | place: USA | collected 2012-03-12 | depth 0.1 m
CTAGGTACCTAGCCCCGCAACCCGCCCCAGATCCTCCCCCAACCTCGCCTCCCAGATCTCCTCGCTGGCGCCCACACATACGCCACACCCGCCGCTCGGCACGGCCGAGGTCCTCGACGGAGGGCATCAAGACACTGGTGGGATTCTTGTCGGCGGCGGGTTTGTACGCGAGGGTTTTGGAAAAGGTAGCGGGGTGGTGGCAGGAGAAAGGGGGGGCGCAGAAGGTTGAGGAGAGGTTGTTAGGGTGAGGAAGGCGGAGAGGTGGGGTTTGAGGGTGAAGTCGTGGAAGAGTGGGGTGGAGGAGGATATTTTGGTGCTTAGGAACCTACTTAGGGAGGTCCTTTGCTTTATTCAGGGGTGGTGTGAGAGGATCAGCAAGAGATGGTGGATTGGGGAGTGAGGTGCGGGGTGTTTTCTCTTGTTAGAACCAACACAATGACAAGACTGCAAGGGATAAGAAGTGCTTGTTTGTTCGGCTGCATGTGCGGGACAAGTGCTCAAGGCATCAGCTGGGCAGACAGGCAGCAGCGGAGATGTCGAGCTAGGAGAGAGAGAGGTATCCCAAGTTCTTGGGCAGAAAAGTTGGAGACTTGGATGTTGCTGTTTGTTTTCACATGCTGAGATGTGTTTGCTAGAGTCCGCATTTCCAAATGTACCTGGGTGTCAGCATGCAAACCCCACCAAAGGAATTGGGGACCTTTGCTTCCGAGACTGTGTTTCTAGGGACATCCGACAACTGCATCCCGTCAGTCTTTTGGAGGTTATTCAAAGCAGGGCTAAAAGCCATTGTCGAGACAAGACATGGCATGGAACTCTCTAGAAGTCTTTGTCCAGTCCTTGGGCAGCAGTTCTCGTGGTTTGCATATTGCGTGCTGGGTTGCCATTGGCTTGGGGAATTGGGGTTATGACGTGGTGGAGGACCTGTGGCGGCGGCAGAAAAAAATGGAAAAATCAAGGACGACAGAGTGATTGAAGCCAGGGAACAGTCACTAAACCATGAAGCTTCTATGATCCGTCCTCGTTGCGAAGGGCGTGCCGCGGAAGTCGGGAGTGTGTCAGTGGAGTGTCACTCGGGTTGTGCAATGGACTCTGTTCGTGTCTCTCGATGCTCGGTGCCACGATCTGGACTGGGCGCTGTGGTGGTGGTTCCAGCCCCCGGCCCGTGCCACCCCTGCCCCACCGCCAAGCGCCGACCAGCCTGCTTGGCCGACGCCGGTGCAGGGGGAGCCCATCGCATGGGGGGGAGCCGCCATCCCGCCAACAGGTGCACTGACATCAAAACCAGTCGGCTTCCAACGCACCAAGCCAAGAAGCATGCCGCCAGCCCATGCACCCTCGTCCTCATCAATGCACCTGGCACGCACCAAGCAGCATCCATCCACCAGCACCACCCACACACGCACCCACCACACCCACACCCGCTGGACACTTGACGCTGGACTGGACTCCCGCTGGAGCATCTCCACCAGCCAACCACCTCTGCCCGATTAGGCCCGCTGCCAGCCCCCGAGCCCATTCATTCCCCAACAGCCTACCAGCTGGGTACCTCGCTCGCTCAGGTACCTACCTACCTATCAGCCAGCCATCTGCCATCTGCCATCTGCCATCCATCCATCTCCCCATCTCCCACCTCCAGGCAGTCAGTCCGTCGTGCGCCGGCCCATGAAGTGAAGCGCCCGATCCTCTGCCCACGCCGCCCTGCCCGCCGTTCGAACCGCCGCCCGCCGCCGCCTGCCCGTCTCCCCGATGGCGTAATCCATGGCAGAACGACGCTCTGCAAACCCGCGGTCCAGATCGGCTCTCGATAACGATCCAGCGCGCCTGCCTCTCGTGCCTCCACTGTCTTCACCACCAGCCCCAGCCGTGACTGCCTCCCCAGGCTCTCTTTCCACCCTGCACGGCACCCCATCGACTGCTGCTGCTGCTACTGCTGCTGCTGTTCCTGCTGCTGCTCCTGCTGCTGCTCCTGCTGCTGCCACCGCCTTCTCTTTCCCGCAACAAGTCTCTCCCTCTGCCAGGTACTGATCCCCTCCCACTCTCCTTTCCCCTTCACCCTCCAAATTTCCATTTTCCGACCACCCTCTTCTATCGCGCCTGTATTGTGTCGATCACGCTGGGGGCCTGCACTCGCCTGCACTCGCCCCTCGCTCGCTTGCATCGGCCGCTCCCCGTGCCCAGCCGAGAAATCGAGACCCGCGCGACCGCCCTCCGTTTGCCTCCTCGCCTCTCCTCGAACACACCCCGGCACCCGCCTGCAATTCCGGAAGCCGCTGCAAACGGGGAAGAAAAGAAAAAAATAAACCGGGGGCGACTCTGCGCAGTCTGTTTTTGCACCCGAGTCTTCGGGTCGTTTGGCGGCCGGATTTGTCTTGGGCTGGCATACATGCAAGGACGCCTCGAACCGATCGACCTCACTCAGGCGCTGCTGCTGCTGCTGCTCCTGGCCCCACAGACTTGACAGCGAATGCTCTGTCTGTCTTCCGCAGCCGGAACCACTTCAACATCCACCTCAACCCCCTCGACTACGACTTCCCTGGCCACTCCCCACAACACAGGACCCTCCCAGGACCTGGCCCTCTTCATTTCTCTCCTAACCACATCCGCTCTCTGGCTGCTGTCGGCTCCATGCCGGGCAGGTTTTGACCACATATTTACTCATGTCGTCCAGGGTCACTCGCTCGTCCGCCCGTCAAGCAGCAGCGGGCCTCGCAGCAGCGTCCTCGACCCCGGCCGACGACACGACTACCGCCGCTGCCGCTGCCGCTGCCGCTGCGACCTCCGCCTTCCCATCTGCCCCCGCGCCCCCGTCGATCCCACCGCCGACCCCGGCACCCGCGCCGAGCAACCGGAAGCGTAAGAAGAACACCACGCCGGCCCAGGCCCAGGGCGCCCCCGAGCCACCTTCGCCCGCACCGAGGGCCAAGCGTCCGCGAGTGGCACAGCAGTCACCGCTGCCACCCCAACCACCTCCCGTGCCCGCACCGACGTCGTCCTCCGCAACACGCCGCAGGAAGGGCAAGGCACCCGCGACGATGTCGAGTCCAGGGTGCGTCCATACCAATCGCACCAAGCGTGGGGGTCATATCGAAGCCGCTAACACAACGTCTGTTCCAGAGCCCCGGCAGGTCCTGCTGACCCTCCCGAAGATGTCCCCTCGGCGTCGTCCAGTCGGCGTTCCAGCCGGAACAAGAAGCCCATTCCGAGCGCACAAGGTATGCTGCTGCCTCCGTGTGTTGGGTTCACTGCCTTCCCAGACTCTAACCCGGCCACGCCGACTTAGACGAACCGGCCACCCCCGCTGCCCCCACCCCTAGCTCGAGTCGGCGATCGAAGCGGGTTTCCAACGAGGCTCAGGATCAGGATGTCATTATGAGCGGCACCGAAGAGCACGACAAGGCAACCGCTGCCCCGCCTCCTCCGCCCCCACCACCTCCTCCGCCGCCCCCCGAGGATAGGTTCCCGGAGGACAGTGATGAGAATGATGACGAGGAAGAGGCCTTGCGCCAATACGATGAGGAGGACGTCGATCCGTTTAGTGGCTTTGGCGGCCCGGGAGGCCCGGTTCCTGGTCTGACCAGCACCCTCCGCTCGCTGACCGGCATGGTGTCGAGCACGTCCTCGAGGCTTAGGGATATCTTGAACAACCTCCGGCAGAAGGATGACCCCACCATGCAGCTCATCGCTCTGCAGGAGCTCTCGGAGCTCTTCCTGATTCACAACGAGGACACGCTCTCCGGCAACTTCTCGCCAGACCAGTTCGTGAAGGAGCTGGTCTCGTTGATGCAACCAAACGAGCTCACAGGAGAGGAGAACCCGGAGATCATGCTCTTGGCCTGCCGCTGCCTCGCCAACCTCATGGAGGCGTTGCCCGCCAGCACGTCAAATGTCGTCTACGGCCATGCCGTCCCAATTCTGTGCCAGAAGTTGCTCGAGATCTCGTTCATCGACCTGGCTGAGCAAGCGCTCAGCACACTCGAGAAGATCTCGATCGAGTATCCGTCGAGCATCGTGCGCGAAGGAGGCCTGACGGCCTGCCTCTCGTACCTAGAGTTTTTCGCTACTAGCACGCAGCGCGTCGCCGTCACCACGGCTGCCAACTGCTGCCAGAATCTCGACCAAGACTCGTTCCCCGTCGTTCGAGATGTCATGCCCATCTTGCTCAATGTCCTCGGAAGCAACGACCAAAAGGTCGTCGAGAAGGGCTCCCTCTGCGTCACCCGCATCGTCGAGAGCTTCCGGTTCCACCCCCAGAAGCTCGAGGAGCTCATCAGCGTCGATCTCCTTAAAGCCATCCTCCGCCTCCTCCTCCCGGGCACTACCAACCTGATCGGGGCTCACATCCATACCCAGTTCCTCCGGGTCCTCGCCTTTGCGGCCCGCGCGAGCCCGCGCCTGTCGGCCGAGCTCTTCAAGATGAACGTGGTGGAGACGCTCTACCAGATCCTGACGGGTGTCTCGCCCCCGAGCGGCAGCGACGATCTCGCCTCGAAGCTCGACAGCGTTCTCATCATGCAGGCCCTCATCCACCGCCCGCGCGATCAGATCATCGAGACGCTCAATGTCGTCTGCGAACTCCTGCCGAACCTGCCCAAGTCTGCCGATCACACCGCCGGCGACCCTGTTGACTTCAGCTGGCCGGCGGAGCCCGTCACGCCCTCGTCCGTCGGTTCTCGTAGGAAGACAACCAACGAGAAGCGCGTCGAGCTGCTCGAGAGCTGCAAGGAGGAAGTCCGGCGATTCTGCATGATCCTCTTTCCGACCCTCACAGACGCGTACTCGAGCACCGTCAACTTGAGCGTTCGGCAAAAGGTGCTGATGGCCCAGCTGAAGATGCTCTCAAACTTGGACGAGCAGATCCTCGTCGACGCCCTGAAGCCCGTGTCCTACGCGTCATTTTTGGCGTCGATCATATCGCAGCAGGACCACCCCACCCTGGTGTTGTTCGCCATACATGCGGCCGACTTGCTCATGAAGCGCCTGGGCGGGGTGTACCAGTACCAGCTCTACCGCGAGGGCGTGATTGCCGAGATCTCCAAGTTGAGCGTGCAAGAAGAGGAACCGGAACCGAAACCCAGCACGAAAGAGGCCCCGGAGCCGGTAGTGGAGCCCGGGGTTGAGCCGGAACCGGAGACGGAGGCAGAGGTGGAGGAGCACTCGAACAGGTCCTCTGAAGAGCCTACCCAGGAGCAACCAGACCACGAGGGCTCTGATGCGGAGGACGAAGACAACGAGGGAGGCGAGGACGACGACGAGGAGCCGTCTCACCACTCGTCGGACGAGGATGATGACGAGGACCACGAGAACGAGAATGAGGATGATGCGAACCGTGATGACATGTCGCCTTCCCCCGTCAGCTCTGAGGGTTCCACCATGTCCATCACCGGGCCTCCGGGCCGCATGGTCTCGGACCTCCCGTCTATGAAGTCGCGGATCGTCGAGACGGCCAAGAAATTCCTCGAGGTGCACGAGAACGAGAAGGAGGGCAAGGCGATGAAGACCAAGGCAACCGAGATTCTTGACAACCTGTCGGCCCTGGCGACCGAGATTGAAAATTTCTATCTCCGACGGACCTTCTCCTCGCAGCTGGCGCTCGAGAGTGGCACGGAGCTCTTCAAGAGCCTGGCGTCTTACTTTGACTCGGACGTGTTGGAGAGCGTCACAAGTGCCGAGTTGCTGGCATCCGGCGTTGTTCGTGTCCTCGAAGAGGTCATTAGCAACCCCGACGAGCAGCTCGCCGCCGCCGCGCAGTCGGCATTCCTCCAAGTCTTTATGGGATACACCGTCAAGTCGAAGCCCAAGACGGCCACGGCCGACTCCCCTGCCACCCCTCTGAGCGTGTTGATCCACAAGCTCCAGGATCTCCTCAGCAGGTCCGAACACTTTGAAGTTCTCACGGTCCACCACCATTCCTTCGACAGCAATCGGAGCAGCGCAGCTTCGATGCTCGCCAAGCAGATACGGCTGAAGCTGGTGGCGGATGATGACGCGGACATTCCTCGGCACTACCGCAACATCATGGTGTCGATCCATGCCATCACGACGTTTAAATCTCTGGACGACTACCTCAGGCCGCGAATCAGCCTTTCGGATCGCCCCCGTGGATCTAAGAGGGACGCGGTTTCGAGAGCGCTTGCAGCCATGGCTGGATCGGGTTACCCCATGAGCGCGGCCGCGGCCAGGCTCATGGAGCGGTCGCTGCCCACGTCGGCGTTTTCTGGCCTGACACCCCCGCCTCCGCCTCCGGCGGCTGCCCCCTCACAGCCATCGAGCTCGCGCTTGACGCGGAAATCCAAGTCCAGGTCAGACCCCTCGCATGACGCCCCTGCGACACCGGAACCTTCGTCCTCGAGGGACAAGTCCTCACTGCGCCGGTCCACCCGCCGCCAGGCTGTGTCGGAGGGTATGCCCCTGCAGCCGCCCCCCGACGACGAGGACAACCTCGGTAATGCCTTGGAATGTGCCGACGAGAAGCAGCTCTCGGACGACGAGGACATGGACGACGAGAGCGCCCTCGATGTGGTCCGCGACGTCGACGAGGGCATGGAAGACGCGCCAACGCCGGATCCCTCTGCTGTGAACCTCGAGGTTGCGGCTGGAGGCAAGGTCACGGCTCGGAAGGAGGACGGGACTAGGGTGCCTACGCCTTCGCGGAGCCAGAGCCGTTCCGCGGCTGGTGTGCCCAGCCGTACCAGTGCGTTGACGGCTGCTCTGCAAGGGACCCCGACGCCTGGTGCCTCCTCGCGACCGATGTCGTATGCCGCTGCCATCCAGGCGGTGCCTCAGGACTGGCACATCGAGTTCAGCATTGACGGCAAGGTTGTTCCGAACGAGACGACCATCTACCGCGCCGTGCACAGCTCCGCAAAGACGACCGACGACCATTTCGGCCGGAGCGTTTGGTCTGCTGTGCACCCCATCAAGTTCAGGCGTGTCCCCGGCCCTCCTCCTCCGGAGTCGGCTGCCTTTGGCAGCTCGGCCGACGCCGGTACTGAGTCGGAAGAGGGCAGCACCCCTGGATCCCTGGCCAAGTCCCCAGTCACGGCATCCATTCTTCGCTTGCTCAGGAAGCTGCATGATCTCAACGCCAACATCGACGACGTTCTCGCCGACAATAAGGCGACGCTGAGGCTGAACGTCGAACCCCTGTCGCAATTCGTCAACACCAAGCTCACGGCCAAGCTGAACCGGCAGCTGGAGGAGCCGCTGATCGTGGCGAGCAACTGCCTCCCGAGCTGGAGCGAGGATCTGGCCCGGCTCTATCCCTTCCTGTTCCCGTTCGAGACGCGGCATCTCTTCCTCCAGTCTACCTCGTTTGGCTATGCCAGATCTATGAGCCGCTGGCAAAATGCCCAGTCTCAGGAGGAACAGAGACGCGACCGCCGGGATGACCGGCCGTTCCTGGGCCGTCTGCAGCGGCAGAAGGTCCGTATCTCGCGAGCCAAGATTCTGGAGTCCGCCGTCAAGGTGATGGAGCTCTACGGCGCGTCACAGAGCATCCTCGAGGTGGAATACTTTGACGAAGTCGGTACGGGCCTGGGCCCGACGCTCGAGTTCTACTCGAATGTGTCCAAGGAGTTCTGCAAGAAGAAGCTCAAGCTCTGGCGCGACAACGATCCCAACGGGGATGATGAGTTCGTCTCTGGGCCGAACGGGCTCTTCCCGCGGCCGCTCAGCGAGGAGTTTGCCGCTTCGGAGGAGGGCGAGAAGATCCTGCAGCTGTTCAAGATGCTGGGCAAGTTCGTGGCGCGGTCCATGATTGACTCGCGCATCATCGACGTCAACTTCAACTCGATCTTCTTCCGCATCGGCGACGAGTCCATGGCGGTGCGACCGTCGCTCGGCGCGGTCAAGTCTGTCGACCCGGTCATTGCGCGCTCGCTCATGACTGTCAAGCGGTTCGCGCTGGCCAAAAAGGAGATTGACGAGGATCCGAACCGCAGCGCGGCGCAGAAGGTCCGCGACACGGAGGACATTGTTGTCGATAAGATCCGCATCGATGACCTCTACCTCGACTTCACGCTGCCTGGCTACCCGGAGGTGGAGCTCATCCCCAACGGGTCGCAGACGCAGGTGACGATTGACAATGTGGATCTGTACCTGGAGAAGGTTATTGACATGACGCTGGGGAGCGGGGTGCGCCGGCAGGTGGACGCGTTCCGGGCCGGGTTCTCGCAGGTGTTTCCCTACTCGGCGCTGAGCGCGTTCACGCCGGATGAGTTGTGCACGTTGTTTGGGCGGGTAGAGGAGGATTGGTCTCTGGAAAGTGAGTAGTTGTCGTGTTGTAACTTGGTTATTGGTGGCATGCTAACGTTGTTGGTAGCTCTGATGGACTCGGTCAAGGCGGACCATGGGTACAACATGGACAGCAAGACGGTCAAGAACTTGCTGCAGGCCATGAGCGAGTTCACGCCGACGCAGAGGAGAGATTTCCTGCAGTTTACCACGGGCAGTCCGAAGCTGCCTATTGGTGGTGAGTTCCACGCATCCCCTCCCAGGAGAAACATGGTGACAGATGACTGACCCAAATATGCGTGACAGGCTTCAAGAAACTCACGCCCATGTTCACGGTTGTCTGCAAGCCGAGCGAGGCGCCCTACACCTCGGACGACTACCTGCCCAGCGTCATGACGTGCGTCAACTACCTCAAGCTGCCGGACTACTCGGACATTGGGTTCTTGCGGAAGAGGCTGTTTACGGCGATTAAAGAGGGGCAGGGGGCTTTCCACCTTTCTTAAACGGAGGTGAAGATGCTTCAGGTTTTCGTTTGCTTTTATTTGATTTTGCGTTGGCATTGCTGCGCGGTCACCTGGTGGGCGGCATGGACTGGAGTGGACTGGAATGGGCGTGGTCGGCATTGGGGAGAAACAAGTTAGTACTGACATTTTTGGTGGGGGGAAGACATGGATGTCATCGCGGGGTTCTCATGGATTGGAGGCGATAAGGGAGACATGGCTAGTTCTGGGGTCGTTTGCTTTTTGAGACGCGGTTTCTGGAGGGAGTGAACTCGGTTTCTGGAGGGAGGGAATGAAGGAAGGGAAAGGGTACAAACAAAGAGGATGGATTCCGCGGGGGGTTAGCTACATGGGTAACGAGGTGTGATTCTGTTGAGTTGTGTTGAGTCTTGTACTGGTCATCAACAGCAGCGGAGATGGTGGTGGTGGTGGTGGTGATGGAGGTGGGATGGAGGGGAAGAAGCTGCTTGATTCGTGATATTGTTTCGGTTTTCGTTTGCTTTTCGCCTTTTTACCCCTTTTTCCACGTACGTACGTACCTGCACTGCACTGCACCTATTCTATCTAGACTGGCAAATGGCAAATGGCATGGTAATGGGGTGCTAGAATGGCTTTTGGGCTGGGCTGGGGTGGGATGGAATGGAGGGGGTTGAGGATGGGGAAGCGAGCGGAGGGTTGATGGAGGGGAGGAGGGGCTTGGGGATGAGACAGCGTTTTGGGGATGGTGGAGGGCGGTTGCGAAAAGTGAGGGTGGCTTTTGTCCTTGCTTTGCCTTTGCTTCGTCGTTTTATTTTGTTTTGGTTTGGCTTTTTAGTTTGCGGGTTTTTGTTTTTGAGGGGGTGGTGGTTAGTCCTCGAGCTTGAGGGGTGGTGTTGTAGGTAGTGTTAGGAGACATAATTGTGTGCTCTGGTCCATGGTTGACATGTGCCTTAGAATTTGTCATGAGGATGGGAAGCCTGGAGGGCACGGCACGCCGCGATCTTGTTGACCCCACACCTCCTCGCCATTATCTAGTCTATGTTAGCGGCTCAAACCCGTTTTCTGATCTCTACCCCTCTTTGTTTTTACCAATCTGGCCAGCACACGACCACTGGCACTCCGAGTTCAACATGGCAGCACCGCACAATACCGATGGTCTTGACATCAACCTCGTCATTCGGGGAGGGGATGAGGCCCATCGGCGTAATCAAGCCATCCTGCAGGCCACCATCGAGCGCATGGCCCGCCAACGGCGCCAAAGGATGCAGCAGCAGCAAGACCAGCAGCAAGACCAGCAAGGTCAGCAGCAAGACCAGCAGCAAGACCAGCAGCAGCTGGAGCAGTACCAGAAATGGGAGCAGCAGAGGTTGCGAGATGAGCAGTATCTTGAGCGGCTGCACCAGAAGCAGCGAGAGCAGGCTCGGGAACGATGGCGGCAAATGCAGCAAGAGGAGCAAGAGCTGGGAATCGACCTGGAACAACGACTGCAACAACTACAACAGCGAACCAGAGACTACGCGTGCGGGCCAGACCTCTACGCCAAGGCTCAAGACCACCAAGGCCAGCTCACCCAAGAAGAGCGTAATCTCCTCCTCGGCCGCGGCGACATTACGGGCCGGGTGCTTGGCGCGCCCGACTCCCTGACCGACGACGAAATCCACGTCTTCCTGAACCTGCCGCCCCCCGACGTCGTACGCGCCAACGTACAGCGCGCCACGGGCGGCAGCCTCGGTACCGTGAGCGAGCTCTACGCCAAGGTCAAGGACGCCGTGGAGCGGGGCGAGTTCGACACCCTGGTGTCGCTCGACGAGGTCCGCCTGATCATGCGCCGCTTCCGTGCAGACGAGCCCGAGCATCCTCTCTCGGCGCGAGCGGGGTACTACTCGCGCTTCGGCGAGCCCGGGAACGGGCAGGCAGCCACTCTCTTGGAGAGGCGGCTGGGCATGCAGGACGCCGCCGTCACCGCGGCCCTGACGGCGCGCCACCGGGCGAACCCGCTACCCCCGCCCCCACCAGGGCCCGTGCCGGACCCGGCGTTCCTGCTCCGCCTTGCTCGTCTGAAGACAGATCGCGACAGCGGCGCCTACGTGTGGGCCGAGACAGCGGAGCGACGGGATCCGTGGGACCTCTTCCGTGAGGACACGGGCCTCGGGGGCTTCGATCTTGCCGTGCAGTGGGAGGAGAAGCTCAGCGAGGAGGAGAGGGAAGCGTACCGCGCCCGGTCGGCCGCGCTCCGTCGCGAGAGCTGGGTCGAGTTCGAGCGGTTCCTGGCCGAGCGGGCGCGCCAGCCGCCGCGCCCCGCCGGCAGCGTGCCGATCCGTGAGGGCGAGCCGCTGCCCAAGTTCCCGCCCACTTACGTGTCCGCTTTTGAGGTGTTCCGCGACGAGCTGGAGGCGGGCGTCGAATATTGGGACGCGGTGGAGAGGTGGCTGGCCTTGAGCGAGCGCAGGAGGCGGGCATACGGGGAAAAGACGGTCCCGCTGAACGCTACGGCACGGCTTGCGTGGAATGTCGTATTGCAGAACGTTTGGTATACCGAGGGACAAATGGTATACCGGGGGACAAACATACGGGGTGTACCTACCCAATAGGGGGTGAGCGTAGGGAGCAGTAGAACTCCTTTCCTTTGTTAAATAGCGCCCTCGGGCACCTGTTTTCCTTTGTTCCTCTTCTTCGAACAATCGCTCTTTGGAATCATCAAATACATCAAGTCCAGCCAAAGTTCCTACCAAACTTTCCCTGTAGTGTGCGTCCGTGGTGGGTCTCAACATGTGGCCGCTGCCTGCACCCAGGCATCCACACACTGCGCTGTGTCGTGATTGCAAGGAGAAGCGTTGCAAGGAGACAAAGAAGGCAGCATGATTGCGAGTACTTCCCGGGGACGGAACAGTGTTGGTCTTTCTGGGAGCTGATACAGAAGAACTGACAACTGTGGAACGTTGGCTAAGCTTGAGCAGAGGGGAAATCTCAGGGACGGTAGGCTGTATGGAGAATGGAAGCTACGTAGCCACGTGGTCTCCTGCAACAGCCTTGTAGCTAACAATTTACTTTCTTTGGTGTTTTTCATCTACCATGCTGCTGCTGCTGCTAACGTTCGTCTGAGTAATAATACCACCAGACGCCCGGAACCCCATCTTTTTCTCGAACCTTCCAGGAAGGATCGGATTGGCGATGCAGGTAACTCTTCCATTCGTAC
>FTEL01009475.1_pt1 | contig 11905 bp, 8 predicted proteins | sample 1658911 | NCBI WGS metagenome assembly FTEL01 (sample SAMEA3914869, study PRJEB12502) | metagenome | biome: forest; material: soil | place: USA | collected 2012-03-12 | depth 0.1 m
CTCTGCTCTGGGCGGCGCCGTCGACCAGCGCCCAGCGCTGACTGGCTGGTCTGGGCCCTTGCCGCTTGGCACTTGCTTTTTCGCCCACTCAGGCGACGCATCACGCATCACATCGGCCCACCTTACCCCTGAGCGAGGGAGGGACGGGTCGGTAGGTGAGTTGAGTTCATGCTGCGCGCCGCGACTCCCGCTTTTTGCGGCCGGGGGGGCCATGGCACCCATGGACAGCACAGCGGATGGCATGCCATGCAGCTCGGCGGAAAACGCAGGGCAAGCAAGTCTGGTCGCCCAGCATTTGGAGGCGTGACTGAGAGAGATGTGATGCATCTCTCTGAGGCACGGCTGCTCTGAAAATGATCGCCCGTGCCTTGCACACAGTACACTCCCCGGGCTCGACAAACGAAACACAAAATGTCTTCTCTTCTCCTTCCAGAATCAGAGATCTCCCTCACCATCGCAAGAGACCTTCCGTGGTGCTGCCCGTGTCCTGCATGACGGGAGGTCCGAGCCCCAACCGATCGCTGCAACAGTGCTGCAGGGAGGGAGCAAGGAAGGGACGGAGTCGAGGGCTGGCGAGGAGCTAACTCAGACAGGGATGCCAGCTGTCCGCCAACTGGCCTCCCTGGCAGCTCTCTTGCCTTATGTAATCCTGCCTGTTCCGCAGTCCAGCCCAGCAGCTGGCTGCCAAGCATTGGAGCTCCGACCCTTGACGAAATCCGATCGTATGAGCGCATGAGAGCACAGAGCACAGCAACCACACACATCCCGAGCCTGCGTCGACGCCAAACCGCCGAGCTCCTCCCGACAGCAATCCCGCTTCCCCGCCACCCGCTGTCGACACAACACCGCTCCAATGGCTTCCATCATCGCCCGCCGAGCTTTCACCACCTCCGCCCGTCGCCTGGCGACGAGCGAGGAGGCCCTCAAGGCCGAGTCCAAGAAGAACCCCGAGATTATGGTGCGTCAAATTCCCACGCCAATCACCACCCCGCCGGCCCGCGGCAACGCCACTCCGACACCCGAATAAAGCGGCCGGGAGGAGATGTGCAGCTTCGTTGTTGCTGCATTGCGCAGACGGAACTGGGGCTGACAGGAGGCTCGCATGCGAACAGATTCTGGGTGGTGTCATGGTCTGCGCTCTGGCTGGCGCCGGTTGGTACTTCGGTCAGTCAACACCATGTCATACATACCCTCGGCTTGGGACACACACACACGGAACACCCGTCCCCTTTCCAGACGGCACGCCGAAACCCCGGGCTGAATACTGACCGATCCATCTCCCCACCAGGCCGCTCCCCGACCAAGGCCACCTCCGAGAGCACCGTCCCTCTCACTGGCATGCCGTGGGAGACCGGCTCGACCTCGGGCAAGTACCAGTACTTCCCCGGCGGCGACTCCAGTGCCGCTCCGAAGGACGCCCCCAGCGCCGTCAACGTTGTCGTCGTCCCCAACGTCGAACTTCCCCAGGTACGCGCCCTTCTCGAACATGTGATATCAGCTTGGGGAGTGATGCCTAATCCGTCGTTTTGCAGAGGCTCCATGACAAGTACAACAAGTGGGGCAAGGAGGGCTACTAGACGTCCCATTCCAGTGCAGGAGAAGATCATAGAAGCAGCATGGGAACTGAGATGCTCGGAGGCTCTTGGGGGAGGGGCAGCATCCAGTTGTAAATAGAGAGAAGCCCAGTTGGCCGGGCTGATGGGGCCGGCGAGTCCAAATAGAGCATGTATGGATTTTGGAGCCCAAACCCCTGTGATATGTGTGCGTTGTTGACAGAATACTCACTGTCGAGACAGCTGATCACCCATCCTACAGCAGCTTGACCGCGGTGGGTAAAAACACCAGGTTTTGCCCCATAACCCCATGTTGGTATTGTCACGACTCACCCGAGGATCAACCACACAAGCGGCTTTGGTCATGGTCATGATATTGGTCCCATCAACGCCGACGAGTCCCCCCCAGCACGGATATAGCCCAGCGCGCTCCTTGTGCAACGCCGGATATATCACACGGCAGGCAACTCCAATCTATACGGCCAAACCCTCCCAGCCTCTAACGAATACGCTTCCACTCCGGACGCCAAAAATAATGCAGTGCCATCCCACCCCCGCTCTCCCACGAACCGGCGTGTCTACCGGCGCCCCCTCTCCCCCCTAGCCCGGCGTACGCACTCCCATCGCTGTTTGTAGTACAACGTCCAACCGCCGTGCGGAACAACCCCTCATTCTCTCCCTCTTCCCCAGCCAGCTAGCTAGCTAGCGCTATGCATGCACGGGCATGGTTCAGTTGTGACGTGCCGCAGCAGCGGCAAACTGCTCCTGCTGCAGGCGCTCCAGTTCCTCCAGGGTCATGCCGCTCTGCTCTAGCTTGTTTGCTTTCTTTTCACGCCCCTGATTGTCTGAGTTAGTTGTCGAGAACATCGAGATGGGGGTATTTAATGGCGTGCATACCTTTTGGACCTCCTTATGCTCCGCGGCAGCTTCAAGCACTGCCGGAACGTACTCTGAGAATCCGAGCTGGTCGAGCGCCTTGATGATATGGTCGCACGCAATCGTCTTCTTGGCCTCCTTCTCCGAGATCTCGTTGGCCTCGGAGCTGATGAGGGTGATAAACTCGACGCAGCATTCGATGAGGACGTCGCGGGCTTCCTTGGAGAAGGCAATGCCCGACGACCCGGACAGGATCTCGCCGACTATCTTTTGGACCGTGGCTGGTGACGGGTCAGCAAGTGGTCGGCTGCGGTGTGGCAGAGGCACACAGAGGTTTGGCGTAGCTGCAGCCATAGTAACTCGAGGCACTGGGATGAGAGAATCTCAAAATACATACCCTTTGGTAGGGAAAGGTCATCGTTCCCTGTCAAACGACGTTAGCATCCTGTGGGTGTAGCTCGGCAAGAATGGCGGTGCAGTAAGGAGACGGGCTTGAAGAATGCTAGTCTGGCCATGAAACCATGCTGGCGGTCTCATGGAGCCAAGATGGAAGAGTTTGCATGGTTGAGATGTGGTGGGAACAAGCCAACATCAAAACCCCAATGTCAAGGCATCCAACCGACCCCCACCTTGACCAACACCAACGGACGGCGTCTCTTCCAGCTCAAAGGCAGCATGCCGTGCATCCCTTGGATATGCACTTGCAACGGAAGCAACAAAATCAAGCAAGATGCAGGGAATCTGCTGGAATAGAAAATAAAAACAAGCGCTGGATTACGAACCGCCAAACTCATGATCCGACATGGCGATGCCTTGGGAGGAAGGCCGGGGACTCGAGAACCACCGAGGCGACGACGACCGTCAAAAGTCGAGCTGCAACGCGGATGGCGCGTCGGCGGATACTGGATTCAAAAGGAGGACGAGATGTCACGCGCAGCGAGGTTCTGGGATGTATGTTGCGGAGAAACAATCATTGTCGTTGTTGAACCAAGGGAAGCCGGCTGCTCCCTTGGCCTGGAGTTGGTGAGCTGCCTTTATACCTGAGGTCGTCCTCCAACCCAGCCGTTGCTGATGTGCCAAATGCCAGCCCGGCCGGGGGGGGTGGGACGCCCTGCCCGCCCCTCCTTGTGGCTTAGTGCCCCTCATTCTTGCAAGGGGGCTAGCCACAAACCAACTGGCGGCGCGCTGCCCTGGCCCTGTCCAAAAATTTCCTTGGACCCCACTGCAAACCCAAGGGCTGAGTTCTTCCGGCGCCGACACAACGGGCCATCAAAACTGACCGAAGCGGGACGCGTCGTGCAAAGCAAAAAATCTGCTTCTCTTCTTTTTCCAGTCTGTCGAGACAACAACAAAAAGTTGGCAGCGGCGGGCGCATGTGCGTCGCCTCCTCGGCCCCAGGCGGCGCAATGCCCTGGTAAGGTAAGCAGACCAGATTCCAGTTCTTCTTTGTTCCTCCATCTCCCGTATGATGAACCGTTCGTGTCGCCCCAATCTTACCAAACCATGGTGATTGACACCGTCAAGCCAAACGACATTCCTGATTTACTTGCAGCCTTTGCATCCAGAGCGTCTTTGTTTTGTCTTGGGTCTTGGATCAAAGCTAATGAGGTGCAGTTACAGTAGACCGTACCACCCAGAGTCACCGAGGTCGACTCCCTCGTTTGCGACAACATGCTCTACAGCATGCTCGACTTGCGATATCTTGTGCTGGAAACGTGTTCCCCAACATCACCGCGACGGCCGTGACAGAGAAGAGTCAGTAGGGTTCTTGCGGTGTGCTCAGCGGGTAGACCTCTGGCTGCAGACGACGTGGTCGATGTCGGCTTGACCTTGTAGGTACTTTTTCAACATAGTGCAACGGCCTGAATATGCATCTTGTGATGAACAAACTTAACATTCCATGCTAATGCTGAAATTTCAATGTGTGGAGAACGTTAAAGCCTTCTTTTTATTCTGATTTGCCTCTCTTCTTGCCGCTTTGCTTCTCTCTGATCCTCGGTGTTCACTGCTGACAAGCAAGCGATTCAGACTTCCAGGTTCCTCGCAGCTACTTACGATACTCGGCCAACGCCGGCGCGTCCCACTTGAAGTACTTTCCAGAAAGCTCTGGTCCGGCGCTGACGGCGAGCTTCGCGATGACTCCACCGGACTGCTCGGGCTTGACCAGCCTGCCCTCCTCGAAGTCTGCCTTGAACGTGTCATATTCCTTCTTCAGCATCTCAGTGCCCTTCTCCCGAAGCTCTTTCTGCATGTCGGTGTCAACACGGCCTGGGCTGATGGCCACCGAGGTGATTTCGGGCTCCTCGACCGCAACGTGGGCTGCGAGTGAGTTCAGGGCGGCCTTGGACGAGCCGTATGCGCCCCAAGCTGTGTAGGCGCCTGTCGCAGCTCCAGATGAGACGAGGACGATTCGGCCCTTGGATGCCCGGAGGCGAGGGATTGCTTCCTTGGTCTTGTAAAATGTCAATCCGAAGCCCGTGCCAGGGCCGAGGTGGTCCGGACTCACAAGTGCAAGTGCGCTGAAGAAGTTGGCATCGTAGAGTTTCTTCCACTCCTCAACCGAGGCGTTTTCGATGCGGGTCATGGGGGACAGCACTCCATGGTTGACGACGACTCCATCTATCCTACCGAACGACAGGATGGCGAGCTCCGTTACTTTGAATGCTGTCTAGATCAGGAGTCAACATCTGGTTTGCAGCCCTTTCCGCCCTGGTGTCGGATGGGGAAGGCTGGAGAGCGAAGACGTCGAAGTTGTGTCCCGATTCTCAGGCATTGCTTACATCCGCAACGGTCATATCAGCCACAAGATACTCGACCTGCGAAGGATAGCGGTCCTTGAGCTCTTGAAGCGGCCCTGCAGTTCTGGAGACGAGCACAAGCTTGTGAGATGCGGCCAGCAGTGATTGGGCCACAGCGAGGCCAATGCCGCGGCTGGCGCCGGTCACAATGACCACCTTCGGTTCCATCGCGAGTGTGGAGACGATGAATCTTCAACTGAAGTCGGCAGATCCTTTGGTGGTGTGGCGGCGCTGTTCTTGGTTCGTTCCTGAGTTTCCCAGGCCGAGAATTTTGTGAAACCCCTCCTTCGATCCGATCTGCAGGTGGGAGTGGGGAGTGGGGAAACGGCCGAACGTCAACTACCGGAAGGGCGTGCCATCGCCTGGGTGCCGCCCTTCCTTTGAATCCACGTTCGGTGGCCGCATTGGTTTAGGGTCTTGGGTTGAGGGGAACCCGTTTTATAACCATGGCTTCAAGAAGGTCACATGGAGATGAGGGTGGTGTTCTCTCTTCTCTTCCAGCCCGCCGTTTTTGATACTTCTGTTGTTTTTCACCATCATTTCACAACATCTCGCACGTTGATCAAGCAAACATGCCCGTTGAAACTGTCATTCTCGGCGCGGGTATCATCGGGGTATCTACGGCCTACTACCTCTCCAAGCACCAAGAGCCGTCAAGCATCCACCTCGTCGAGCCATCGCCGGATCTGTTTTCCTCTGCATCCGGATATGCGGGCGGCTTCCTGGCCAAGGACTGGTTTGCCCCGTCTGTATCAGCCCTCGGCGCCCTGAGCTTCGAGGAACACCGCCGGCTTGCGGAGGAGCACGGCGGGCGGGAGAGATGGGGGTATTCTCCCGCTACGTGCATCAGCTATGCGGCATCGGCAGATGGGCGTGGCTCGCAGGAGCGAGGGGATGACTGGTATGTGCGGTGCAACACATCAACATGCTATCCCGTCCATCGCCAGACTAACAGTCGGTTTAGGTTACGCCACGGCACGAGCCGGGCTGATGCCGCCCCAGCAAGCTCAGACTCCCTCGCTGGGAAGACACCGAGCTGGCTGCGGAGACAACAGGGTGACCATGTCGAGCTCATCAGCGACGAGGACTCAACAGCGCAGGTTGATCCCCTCTTGCTCTGCGAGTTCCTGCTGCAGGAGTGCGTCAAGAGCGGGGTGCAACTCCATCATCCTGCTACACCCGTCTCCGTGGGCACCGATGATGATGGGAAACTGGCCAGCATCCGCATCGTGGGGACCTCAACGCCGGCCGTGACCCGGGAGCTGCCTTGCACCCGCCTCATCATCACGTCCGGGGCGTGGACGGGCCAGGTCTTCCGGAACCTGTTCCCCGGGTCAGAGCTTAACCTCCCGATTAAGAGCCTCGCGGGACACTCGCTGGTTCTGAAGTCGCCGCGGTGGGATGCTGGGATGGCGGGCAACGGGTGCCATGCCGTGTTTACCACCCACAACGAGGGTTTCTGCCCGGAGATGTTTTCTCGGGTCAGTGGGCACATCTACTTTGCGGGCTTGAACTCATCGAGCCTCGCCCTTCCGGACGCCGCGGCAGGGAAGGCATCGCCGGATCGCGAGAGCCTCACGCAGTTGCTGGTGGCCGCGAGGGAGATTGTTGGGTCAGGGGAAGGGGCAGACCACCGCGGCGGCGGCGTCGAGGTTGTGCGGGAAGGATTGTGCTTCCGGCCGGTCACGCCGTGGGGCACGCCGATTGTCTCGAGGATCGGAGATCGGGATCTCGGGGCTGGGGTGGCAACGAGGCCGGGTGGCGGGGGCGGAGTGTTTGTGGCGGCAGGCCACGGGCCGTGGGGGATTGCCATGAGTCTCGGCACGGGTAAGGTGCTGGCCGAGCTGGTGCAGGGGCGCGAGCTCAGCGCGGATATCGCTGGTTTGACGTTCAGCAGCAGCGGGGAAGAGGGGCGAGGGGGCGGCGCGGGCGGCGCGATAAGTGGCCAGGCAGAGGAGCTGGACGCAGATTGAGCACACAACTTGGGACGTTTGCTTCTCGAGAGCCAACCAGGACCGGAGACCATGAAGCAGGGCGTTGCTCGGCACACAGTCTATTGAGTCGAGTCCACTCTCTGTCACATCACGGTGATCGGGGCTTAAGTCAATAGCTGGAGCGGTTAAAAGCTGAGCACTGCCTGCGTTCTAGTTCGCCTCTTGGTCCCGTTGTCGCGGGATGACTGTGATGCGCTAGGGGCTTGGAAGCGGTTATATTAGATCCTGCTGGATGTCTCAGCGGCTGCGATGCGCGGGAGTGTCTCTGTCAGACAACGATGGCGGCGACGTGCTGACAGGCAGAGCAGACACTGAGCGTGGAGAGTGTTTCTGGAATCAGGCCCCAGCGGTACCCCGCTCTGGGCGAGTGGGCAGGTACCCGGGATCCCCTGCAGCGCTCACAAGGGTCAGCCGAGTCCAAGAAACAAGAGCGCGGGAGGGGCCGGAAGCCAATCAGGGGACCGCTGTTGCCGCCGAGCCAGGGCCTTCCCCCTGTCAAGGCCCCACCACAGGTTCCCCGAACGCCCAAAACTCCAGGCCGTCACTTGTCACTGGCTCGCTGGCACGGTGCTGTTGCTTGCTCTCGCGATTCGCGATTCGCCCGCCTGCACCACCGCAATCGTCACCTCGATGCTCGAACGCCATTTGACGCCCGCTTCGGGGTGGCCCAGGGAAATCACAATGCCGGCCTGCATGAAATCTTCAGGGCCTCTGGTTGGGGCCGCCGCCGCTGTGGAGAATGCGCAATTCCAATTCGCGTGCTGCTGGGTGTCAGCGAGCAGGGCAGCATGAGCAAGCACGAGCGAGCATGTCACATTGGCGGTCGGCCATGAGCGACCACGGGTGATGCCATGCCATCCGCGCCCACGATCCATCCCCATGCGAGCCTGTGACTGGCCATGGCTCCCCATCCCTCATGGATCGCGGCTTTTCCCAGTCGACCAAGCAGCAGCGAGCGATCGGGGGTTGATGTGCACAGTGCCCGGTGCGCCATTGACCCGGTTGAGAAGTTGAGATCACTCACTCATCTCCTGTTGTCCCTGTGTCGTTCGTCCCTGGAGCCGAGCGGATGCTGTGACCCGAAAGCAGTTCTTCCCCCCCCCCTCTCCCCTCCAGTGTGCGCACGTTGCCAGCTGCGCGTGCCTCCCGCCTGGTTGTGCGACTCGACCGCCTCAGATAACAGCTGCCGAGAAGAGGGTCGCAGATCGCCTACAGACGGGAGAGGAGCCAGACTGCGTGCTGCGCATGTACACTTGCTGCACCCTGCACCCTGCCCTGCAGACGCACACGCTCTCTTCTCTGCGCTCTGCGGACGCAGGGTCAAGGGTCCGGAGCTGGTAGGGCCGCCTCCCCTCCCCCTCCTCCTCGTCGAAGTGACTTTGTACACACACAGTATGCTTCCCCCCCTCCCTCTCCTCGCTGATGGTGCCCTCCGAAGTTCGACGGCCTAACTAGCGCCCGCCGTGCGCGCAGTTCGGTAGTGTAGCGTCGACCGTGCTCGGCAGACAGACCCGTCCCGCCGAGCTGCTGCGCTACCGTGTGATTATCTCTGCAGCCGTGCAGCGCGGGTATCCAATATTAAAGCTCACCCAGCCGCTGGGGACCCTGCTCGCACACTCCCATCACGGCCCTGCTCTGTCCCCCGAACGGCTGCTCGTCGTCCCCCTGGGGCTGACTTTACCTCGATCGGACAAGCTCGACTGCGCGGGATCACGCCCAGAGAATTCGCTCTCGACTGACGGCACCACCATTGGCACACAGGGTAGCCGCGTGGGCTTGACAGACAGACAGACAGACAAGAAGACGACGCTACCGGGGCCTGCCCAAAACCGTTGCATCCGGGTCGCAGGGCACCAAGCAGGGCGCCACTTATAGCTTTCCGGGGGCGGGCCATTTATAACTCTGTGCCTCTCGCCCGCGCCGCCGGCACCACCCACCTCACCGGATTCCTGCCGACCGCGGTTCTCTCCTCTCTGCTGTCCTTCCCCTTCCGTTCGATGGACCTCTCAGGCATCCCCGGCCTCCCCTGATTCCATCTCAACCCGGGCGGCCTGACAACCACGACCTCACTCTCATCGCCGCCGCCGCCGCCGCCGCAGCAGCAGCAGCAGCTGACGAGGACGACATCCCGCGCGCTTTCCCCTCCACCACCCTGCGCCCGCGCGCGTTTCCACGACACCACGGTGGGCAGTGGGACCAGGAGGATCAGTGTCCGGGCTGGGCCATCGCACCGGAGCTCGGGCGCACACAACCGCCCCAGATGGCTTCACACGTCTACCCAGCACTGCGGAGCGCCGCCGACGCTTCCTCTCAGACCTTTGCCGAGCTCACAAAACGAATCAAGATTCCGCTTGCGCCAAACAGCCCACCAGGCCTGGTGCAGGCTCTCACCCTCGATCCGTGGTCGCAATCCGGCAAGTATGGCTTGGGGTGGACGTACTTCGCGCTCGGCGTCGGAGGGCTCGCCGTGTTCATGAGGGTATGGCACTATTGGCAGGACAAGATCCGGCAGGCGATATACAAGCAGGACATGGAGAAGCACTTCCAGAACCTCTACTCCCTGGACCCGGAGTGGGACAGGACCGCCACCCTCGCCACGGGCGTGACAGCCTCCGAATCACGGCGGCACTTCTTCCCGGACGAGCAGGCCGTTGAGAACAAGAACTTCAAGCCCAAGGCCCATTTCTCCTCGGTCGGCTTCGTCAACGACACCCTGGCCCTCTTCCGCTGGGTCTTTTACCGCCCGATCCCGGACATCGTGTGGAGGAAACACCGGTTCACCTTCTCGTCTCTGGCCGTGCTGGGCTGCGTCTTCATTGCCGTCTGCTTCGTGACCGTCTACTGCTTCCTGCAGCAGCCGCTGTACTGGCAGAGCATCCGCTTCGGATCGCCGCCCCTCGCCATCCGCTCTGGCATGATGGCCGTCGCCATGACGCCCTGGATCGTCGCCACGAGCACCAAGGCCAACATCCTCACCCTCATCACTGGCATCGGGCCTGAGCGGCTCAACGTCTTCCACCGCTGGCTGGGATACCTGTGTCTCTTCCTGTCGCTGATCCACATGGTCCCCTTCTACGTCCAGCCGGTCTGGGAGGACGGCGGCATGGAGGTATTCCAGACCCTCTTCCCTCCCGGGAGCGGCATCATCTACGGCTCCGGCATTGCCTGCCTCGTCCCGCTGTGCTGGCTGTGTGTGGGCTCGCTCCCCATCATCCGCCGCACCGCGTACGAGATCTTCTCGCTGCTCCACGCCCCAGTCGGCTACATTTACATCGGCGTGCTCTTCTGGCACACCAAGAACTTCCTCATGTCGTGGGGTTACCTCTCCGCCTCGGCTGGCATCATCGTCGTGTGCAACATCTTCCGGCTCCTCAACCTGAACTGGGCCCGGCCGTGGCGCATGGCCTTCCTCGTTGGCGACGAGGCGGCCATCAACATCATGAACGAGAACGCCATCAAGATCACCATCCCGACGCAGATGCGGTGGAAGCCCGGCCAGTACGTCTACCTCCGGATGCCCGGCATCTCGCTCATGGACAACCACCCCTTCACCATCTCGTCGCTCTGCAGCGAGGACTTCCCGTCCGAGTACGGCGAGGAGTACCGCGACTGCGTGCTCGTCTTCCGGCCCTACGGCGGCTTCACGCGCCGCGTGCTGGAGACGGCCATCGAGAAGGGACCCTTCCACACGTACCGCGCGTTCCTCGACGGCCCGTACGGCGGGATGCGCCGCGAGCTGGCTGCTTTTGACACCTGCATCCTGATCGCCGGCGGGAGCGGCATCACCTCGCTCATGTCGCAGCTCCTGAACCTGATCAAGCGCATGCGCGACGGAAAGGCCATCACCAAGAAGATCGTCGTCGTGTGGGCGCTGAAGCGGCTGGAAGCCATGGACTGGTTCCGCGAGGAGCTGCGCATCTGCCGCGAGGCCGCGCCGCCCGAGAGCGTGACCTGCAAGTTCTTCGTCACTGCCGCCGTGAGGCAGAAGGCCAACGCCCCTGGCCACAACGGCCGCGCCCCCAGGCCGCTGAGCAACATGTTCCACGACAAGCTCGACGGCTTCGTCGCCGGGATCGCGAGCAAGCGCAACAGCGCGCTCATCATGGCCGAGGCGCAGGGCGATCCCGACCGCGAGCGCGAGCTGCGCCGCGAGGACGAGGACCGCATCACGGCGCTGCCGCAACAAAAGTACCTCCAACCCCACAACATCCCTCCCCCGCCTCCAGGCCCCCCTCCAAACAGGAGCGGCCTCTCGCCCGCAGAGGATGCTCTCCGACGGCTCGAGGGCCGCGAGAGCGAGTCCAGGAACGGCGAGCCAACACCCTCGGAAGCCGGACCCAGCACCGCCCCCGCCAGCCACAGACAGACTGACGAATTCCACTTCCCGCCCCTCGCCCCGCGCGGAGGAGACGGGCCCCATTTCAACTACGCCCCGGCCGCGGGGAGACAACGCTACAGCCAGATCATCGCCGAGGCCGATCCCCGCCTCAGCCACGCCGGCGGCGAAGGTTCCTCAAGCGACCCCCACAACCAACAACAACAACCACAAGAACAACAACCATACGACCAACAAGAACAACAACAAGCAGAAGCCAGCACCAGCGCCACCACCGACCCCCTCCCAATCCGCGCCCCCGAACTCGCCCACCTCCGCACCGACGTGCCCGCCTCCTCCACCCGCCCC
>FTEL01003494.1_pt1 | contig 11900 bp, 15 predicted proteins | sample 1658911 | NCBI WGS metagenome assembly FTEL01 (sample SAMEA3914869, study PRJEB12502) | metagenome | biome: forest; material: soil | place: USA | collected 2012-03-12 | depth 0.1 m
CTCCTCCCCAGCCGGCAGCACATTCCCCGCATTAAAACTCACCCCCCCCGCCCAGCCATACAACTCCACCGTCCCCGTCCCGCCCAACCTCAGCGGCGGCCTATACGGCCCTCACCCATCCTCCCAGCCAACGAAACAGGCGGCATCTTCAACCCATCCGGCACCGCAGATCTATTAAAGTCCGGAAACGAGAGGAAGGACATGGACGGTCCGCCTTTGGACTGCCTGATAGCCTGCATCGGTTTTTGCAGCGGGCGGCCACCGACCGCGACGGTGCGCACGCTGTGGGCGTGGGTGAGCATGGACACGAAGAGGGCGCAGGCAGAGACGCATTGCCCGTCGGTGAGAATGGTGATGTTGGCTGGGGGGAATGGTGGGGAGATAGGGGCTGAAAGGGTGGCCGAGGGAGGTGAGGCTCCATTGCGCGGGGTTGGTATACGAGCCGTGACCGGACGGGGAGGAGGGGTAAGGGCCGTAGAACTCGGCGAAGGAGGTCCAGGGGGTGGAGTCGGGTTTGCTGATGCCCGTGAGGGGCCAGGGGGTGTCGGGGTAGGAGTCGGTGTGCCAGAGCTGGGCGCGGAGAAAAGCCAGTTGGGGATGGGCGCGGGCTTGGAGGTGGAAGGGGAAGGCGGTGCCGGGGAAGAGGGCGAAGTAGAGGGAGGCGAGGTTGGCGAGCTGGCCGCAGCTGTTGCCTTGGACGTCGGGGAAGAGGTGGGAGCGATTGGCGGCCTTGGCGGCGGCGAGGAAGGCGATCCTGGCGTTGTAGTCGTAAAATGGTGGACTTCCCGGTTCCTGCCATGCCTTTCAGCCTTGTGAAGAAGAGTGGCGTGTGGGGAACAGTGGACGGGGAGTTCATAGCGACCGATCCCCTTGAGGAGACATTCGCCCTTCAGTAGCGTGGCTGGTAGTTCTTGCCAAGGAACAACTCGTGAAACAGCCGAAGATGGTGGACTGCATACCTTGCTTGGAACCAAGTTTCCAATGTGTTGGCACCCACTGCCCTGCTTTGTCAGTGGGCGGGTGGCCCACCCCTTTTCCCCTGTTGATTGCGCCTACCGCAACCAACACACTGCAACCACCAACCCATGAGCAGTCGTCTGCAGTCCCAACACGTCTTCAAGGAGTTTCGAACTCCCCGACGGGAAATGCTTCTCGTGGGCGCTTGCCAAGGATTTGAGGCCATTCGTCTGGGACGATTGGGAATGCGACGGCGCTCATGGCTTCGAAGCCGCGGAGGATTTCCGTTAGGAACAACGGGACCGTTGCTCGACCAATCGACACGTGTCTGCTGTCCCGATGCTGACCGGGCAGTATAATTAGTGATCACCAGGCTGGGCCGAAGATGCCGTCGTGGCCAATTAACGTCAGCCGTGCATGCCAGTCCTGGGTTTCAAAGAATCAGGGAATGCTTAGGAATACGGAACTTACCGCCTTCTCATCTCTGGCGAATGTCGTCTTTCCCTCATTTGGTCGAGAGCGTCTCACGCGATACCGCTCTGGTGGAGCACTAAAGGAGGGGGTGGCAAGCATTCAACCTGACACAGTTACTTTTCCGCCATGGACGGACCACAAGTTCCATTTGGGCGGTCCTCACAGCGAACTGGTTGTGTTGACAGCTCCACAGGGCTGACCGGATGTTTGGCTGCTTCCGGTATTCCAACCTAGCGTGGTCTGGGGTACTGTTCAACACACGAGGCCAGAGACGCCGCCACAGTCGAACTATTGTCTCACGACGGGGATAAGGATGTATTGCGCCCCAGAACAGGTATGGCGTTCCATCCTTCTTCTGCGTGTAAATCCAAGTTCGTCACTCACCAGCGATGATCGCCACGTGCGATGCTGCGAGTCTGTCCATTATAAGGGAGACAGAACTCCTCTGTAATTGCACCCGCCCAACCTTGAACCGGGTGGAAGCTTGACTTCAGCTTGATCCCGTCTCTGTCAGCCAACATGAGGGCGATTCTGGGCTCGCCTTCGCGCTCTTGACGGTGGTGGTGCCGCCGTTGGTGACTGCCCAGGGCGCGGACGCACTCCTCCAGGCGCCCCCGAAGTGTGCGGTATGTCTCCATTGTTTTTATGATGATGGAGAACCAAGGGCTGACATCATGGCCATTTGCTCAATAGGGCGACTGCTTCTTCGAGAGCGTTGCGCACTCCGCTTGTGCGACAAACCAAACCGCGGCGTGCACCTGCACCGACACGAATTTCATACGGCAGATGACGCAGTGCGTTCTGGCCAACTGTACGGTTACACAGTCGCTCGGTACGTGCTTTAGGGAGCAACAGTTATAGGGAACCGACAGGGGCTGAGTTGTCCTGGGGTGAACAGCAACCACCAACATTACGAGGACAGCATGCGGCGCGCCAGTGCGTGATCGAGCCGGCAATTTCGACACGGGCCAGATCGTCTTCGCAATCATCACGGCCTGCATCGCATTAGCCCGGCTCGGTTTCAAGGCGTTTGTTGTCTGCAACCTGGCAGCGGATGACTACGTGTTCCTCGCCCTCTGCTTTATTGCCGCGCCGAGCGTGGCCTTTATTCACTTTGGTACAGCACCCAATGGCGGCGGCCGCGATATCTGGACGCTGACGCCCGAGCAAATCACCGACTTCCTTTTCTACTTCTACCTCCAGTCCATCTCCTACTTTATTAACGTTACACTGATCAAGCTCTGTCTGCTGCTTTTCTACCTACGTATTTTCCCGAGCGAGACAGTCCGTCGCCTGCTCTGGGGTACCCTCGTCTTTACCGTATTGTACGGTGTGACGTTTTTCTTCCTGGCCATTTTCCAGTGCAGCCCCATCCGTCACTTCTGGTTGCACTGGGACGGCGAGCACGAGGGCACGTGTCTGAACATCAGTGCCATTGCGTGGGCTAACGCCGCCTTTGGCATTGTCCTTGACTTCTGGATGCTGGCGATTCCCCTCTCCCAGCTCAGGACTCTCAACCTCCATTGGAAGAAGAAGGTTGGAGTGGGGCTGATGTTTTTCGTTGGTACCTTGTATGTGGCCCCCCTCCCTCCTTTTGCTCCTATCTAACCCACGCTTGTCGTAGTGTCACGGTTGTTTCTATAATCCGTCTCAGAGCCCTCGTTACCCTTGGCATATCGACAAACATAACATGGGATAACCACCCTGTGACTGTGTGGTCGACGATCGAGCTCAACGTGGGCATTATATGCATCTGCATGCCAACCCTCCGCCTGCTCCTAGTCCGCCTTATCCCCAGGCTCAGTGGGGGAGGCACCAGTCATACAAATAGATATCAGCACCACTCGGGCGGGGCTCATGGGTTGTCAAGCAGGGGGGCGCGGATGGGCCAGGGACGGACGATGGAGCACTCGACTAACACCTTGAAACTCGATGGCACCTTGGAACTTGATGGCGTGCAGTCTGGTAGTAGCGTGGTTTTGGCGACGATGGGGGCGGGCATCCTTCGCCAGCAGACGTATGCTGTGCAGTACGAAGACGACCAGGCTGGTTTGGTGCAGGTAGGGGCTCTCGATAGAAGTCGTGGACACAGGTAATAGGAGGGTGCAATGGAAAGTCGGCCTGACATGCCTACAACATTTTGAGACGGCGGGAGCCGTGCAAGCATAGCGGAAGCAGAAGCTCACATTCCCGCAGCCCAAGATAAGTTCTGGAAAAGGACGATCAAGATGTGGGACTCCACTTCACGAATCGAAGTATCAGGAGATCCTACTGTATGAAACTGCATGGTCCTCTGCGACGGGCCCGGACTCGCATGCGTAGAGTGGTCCAGACCTTCTTGGCCGGTGATAGTACCTCACTTTACTGCCACCTCCTCGCCAAGCGCTCTTTGGGCCACTGAAGCGGGCGTACGGTCGCCAGGTTGAGGACTTGATGCGGATGCATATCAGTCAGCTCGCTTGTTGGCCCCCTCCTTTATACATACCTATAGCGGCTATACAGCGGGTAGCGCATAGCTGCAGCTAGGGTAGTTAGATAGAGCTTTTCAAAGGCTTTCGAACGCAGGTAGTTTCGTGAGTTTTAGTGGTCTGGTCGCCCCTAGGGGCGGGGGGTACGGTTTTCGAGGAAAGTGTTTTTGGCTTGTGGCTTGACTTGACTTGAATGGCTTGAATGGATTGATTTGTGCGGGGCCTTGATCTGGCTGACCTTGAGAGGGATGCTCAGCCAGCAGCAGTCAGCATAACGCCTCGCCCGGAAGCGCAGCCAATCAGATACCACTGTGCTTGATTCACCGCCCGCAAGGCTGCTGATTGCGCCCAGCGCTAAGGGCAGGTGCAACCACTCAGGCGTCGATGGTGTGCGCTAACCGCCAGCGATCCAGCAGGGGAGGTCAGCTGCAGCGCCGCAAGCCAACATGCGCAGCCTCAGCCCCTGGCACAGGCAGCCAAGGAATGTGCCACTTGGCGCGTTGGTCACCAGCCCCCCCAAGTGTCATGTGGAAGGCTCACCAAGGTCAGCGCTTTCCCACCAGGCAAGTGCACAACCTGCAGATAAATCCTTCCTTTCCATCACCTTCGCACACAACTTGCATGAACTACAAGTAGACGGCACCTATGAAGCAAATCCAGCACGCGTCTCACCGACAACCACCAAAATTTGACGCCTCCCAACACAGTTCGTTTGTCACTTGTCGCCATGTCGTTCCGCCGCACCAGGTCTTCCCGGCTCGAAGAGCAAACTCGTCGCCGCGCCCATTTTACGCAGACCGAGTCCTCTCTTTCCAGCGTTTCATCCCACCAATCTCATGCGTCACGCAAGGAGCACAAGATCGGCCACTTGCTCTCGTACCTCGGCTCGAGGAACCCGCTCCCGGCGAGCATCGCAGCTGACGATGTGGTCTGGCTAATGGATAATGTTGCAGTTCGGAGCGCTGGGGGCGGCTGGGAAGCAGAGTTTGTGACGGCGGTTTTTGACCACAAGCCTTCGGCGAAGGTGGTCGACATCGTTGGCGACATCGCGAGCAAGGTCCACTTGTCCAAGGGGAGTCAGGAGGAGAAGACAATCGAGCAGCGTATCGGCCCCTTCGTCATGGAAGTCCTGTCGGGCAGACAGGTCAAGGTGAACTTCAACGGCTTGACCCCGCTGAAGCTGGGCCCTGGAGGGAGAAACGGCATCAGCACCGACATAAGAAAGCTTCCGGGGGCAAAGGCCGGGTCCATTGTGAGATCGACAGCGGATGTGCCTATGGGTGTGATGGGCGTGCTCGCGATGCGAACAGTCTATGCAGAGCCAGAGGGGTGGGCTGTGATATCGGGTATGACCAGTCCCGGTGGTGTCTCGTGTGAAATGTCCGGCTGCTAACTCACCCGTTCGTGGCAGACATCGACGACACAATCAAGATCACTCAAACGAGCGACCCTGTCGGGATCCTTCGGTCAACATTTGTGGTGAGCCATGTCGACATCCCATCACAGGCAGACCTGGGCCGCTGCTAACCATCAGCGCCACCGCCTCCGCGCAGTCGGAACCTACCCCAGTTCCGGGCATGCCGGAGCTCTACTCGAAGATCTCTGACCTGTTGACCTTGTCCGCGCCCTTTTTTTATCTGTCAGCTTCCCCTTACAACTTGTACCCGTTTCTTCGCAACTTCAGAAACGCACACTATCCCCACGGCCAGCTAGTCCTTCGAGACGCCAGTTGGATGACGGTGTCGGGGTTGCTGTCCAACCTAACACTAGGGACCGAGAAGTACAAGGTTAGCCGGATTAAGAAAATCCGAAGCTGGCTGCCGCGCCGCAAGATGATTTGCATCGGGGATTCCACGCAGAGTGACCCGGAGGCATACGGTAGGAGCCTCGGATTGTAGGCATGCGTTTTCTCTTGGGCTGACTACCGACGACAGGTGCCGCATGTAGGGCATTTCCGGGCTGGATCAAGCTGATCCTGATACGAAAAGTGACCGATGTTGCGGCGGTTGGGATCGAGGAGAAAAACGAGCCATCAAGATTCGAAAAGGCGTTCGAAGGTGTTCCTCGGTGGGTTTACCTCAATACGGGCAAGAGACGTTCGCTGATGATGAGTATAGCGGCGTCTGGCATGTCTTTGAAGACCCGGCGGAATGCTGGCCGGTGATCCAGAAGACCGTGCAAGACAACGGAAGCTGAGAGCCCACAAGTGACCTGGCTCCCAGAGTTACTAGTGGGCCTCGTGTTGTAGCAGCGCCAGGTCGACGAAGGGGCGCGGCGGCAGATGCATGGAGACATGTTTGCAGCGGGGTTGTCGGGTTGGTCAGAATGCGCCCGCTTCGACAACATGCCTGTAGGGCACACATGACGGCAGGGTGACAGCCTACCTGGCCTCGCCCTGTTAGGCCCAAATATTTGATCGTGTCGCGCGAGTGGGAGGGGGACCAAACGGTACGCGAGCCTAACAACCTAGTCCTTTGGCTACAGCTTGCACTGGGGAATGGAGAGGGGTTTACATCTGTACTCCTGTGCTGGCTGCTTGCCATATCAAAGCAGTCACAGGTCGCCTCGACGGGGGATGAGGCCGGGATGCGGTACTTGATGCGCTACAACGAGAACGGCTACTGATGTCAAATAAACAGGCGCCGAGACGCATAATTTCCGACCTCTCTGGTGGCGGCGGGAGCGCGCAGGGGCAAGAAGGCTGCAGGTGCTTCCTCCAAACACAGTTGCTGCCTCTCGCCAATGTTGTGAGGGAGAATTGATGCACGGGCCGCCACCCATCCACCAGCCGGGGCCTAGCGACAAGAGGTAAAATTTTCAACCCAAAGATTGCACCACATTCAAAGCCACCTCTCGTGTCGCAACACTCTGGCCCGCTCGAGCCGTGAGGCCCACCGTGTCTAGTCTTCACGTTCACCTGTTTTCGAATCAAGTTCAAGTTCCGGCAGCCGTCCGAAAGCAACCATGGAGGTCGACAGTGACGCCGACGCACGCTTCGGCGAGACCACGCACGGCTTTTTGAGCTGGTTCCAGACCCTACCGGGGGCAACTTTCCGCTCCGACCTGATTGCCGTTGAGGACTTGAGAAGGCGGAGAGCGGGCCGAGGAATCAGTGAGTCCCCTGCCAGAAAACAAGCCTCTCCGGATGGTTGCTAACCAGCTGGTACAAGTCGCACGGCAAGACATTGCAGCAGAGACACCGTTGTTCAGCATCCCTCGAAACACCATCATCTGTGCCGCAACGTCAACCCTCAGAGACCGGATCCCCGCTGTCTTTGACCTCGAAAGAGATGATGCTGGGCTGTCCGATTTTGAGGACGAGGATGATTTGACATCATCGTCGCAAGACTCGTGGACACTGTTGATTCTGGTCTTGATCTACGAGTACCTCCGGGGCGACGCCTCGCCATGGAAGCCGTACCTCGACGTGTTGCCATCGACCTTCGACACACCCATGTTCTGGTCCCCTGCGGAGTTGTCCGAGTTGCAGGCAAGCGCCGTTGTTGCCAAGGTTGGAAAGGAGGACGCAGACCGGATGATCGCATCCAAGATTCTCTCCGTCGTGCGAGCCCACGAAGATGTTTTTTTCCCCCGTGCCACAGATACGCTCGACGATACCCAGCTACTCGAACTAGCCCATCGCATGGGCAGCGCGATCATGGCATACGCGTTTGACCTCGAGAAGGATGACGAGACCGACGAAGCAAACGAGGACGACGAGTGGGTCGAAGACAGAGCAGGCAAGACGATGCTGGGGATGGTCCCCATGGCCGACATACTCAATGCGGATGCCGAGTTCAATGCACACATTAACCATGGCGAAGATGCGCTGACAGCAACCACCCTGCGGGCGATCAAGGCGGGGGAAGAGATCCTGAATTATTACGGCCCGCTTTCCAGCGCCGAGCTCCTGCGCCGCTACGGCTATGTGACGGCAACGCACAGCCGCTACGATGTGGTCGAGTTGCCCTGGGAGCTTGTCGAGATGGAACTGAGGGAGCGGGTTGTGGGACGAACGGAGCCTTCAGACTGGGAGAGGATTGACCAGCTCGCCCGATCGGATGAGGACTTCGAGGAGAGTATTGTGCTTGAGCGCTGGAGCGAGGACCCCGACTCAGCCGGACAGCTGGGCAGCGCTGCCGTCTTCACCGGGCTGCCGGATGAGCTCGCTGAGCAGTTCAAGGGATTCCTCAAGGCCGCTAAGAAGGTCGCCAATATCGAGCTCGCCGTACACGCCTTGGCCGACAAGGACATGCGGAAAGATCTGTATCTGCAGGTTGTCCTCGGCGCTCTCCAAACCAGGGAGCGGCAGTACTCCACGTCGCTCGAAGACGACGAGCGGCTGTTGGATAAAGGGGGACTGACGGGGAGGCAGGAGATGGCGGTCTGGGTGAGACGCGGGGAGAAACAGCTCTTGCGGGAGGCACAGTTGTGGGTCAGGCGAGAGGCTCACGAGATGAGGAACAAAGCATCAGAAAGAGGCGGCCCAGATGACGGGCCGGCTGCGAAGAAGCGGCGTCTGTGAAAACCGGGTGTCTCCGAGAAGACAATACTGCCACAGCGATCTGTAATTATACATCTGCATCTCCAAAAAATGTATGCTACCCGCACGGGGACCACCAAACCAGTCTCCCAAACTGCTTGCCTTCAACCCTGAAAAAAATGAGATTCATGAAAGGGGGTCGGCGTCCAAGTCCGCCTAGCCAACGACAGCCTCGGGTTGCTAACCAACGGGGAGAACCGTGCTGTTTTCCGCTAGCGGGGCCTTTTTCTTGGTCCGTACAAAGCTGGCGCCGAGGATATTAATATTACTCGTGGCCACGGGCGCCCCCGTGGTGGTCGGGGCCGAATCTGCTTGTTGACCGGCGCTGGTTTCTGACGGCTGAGAGCCGGCCTTCCTCCTAACCAAGCCAGTCAGGTTGGTCACAGTTCCACCGCCGACCCCGACAACAGATCCATTGGCCTTCAGCGAGTCTCGGGGCATAGCCCTACCCACGACATCATCTCCCTCCACGCCTTGACCCAGACCGGCCTCATTGAGCCAGCGCCGAGAGCTGCCGACGGCCTTGTCGAGCGTCGAGAAGTCGAGGTGAAGCAACAACTCGACGATCCGCTTGTATTCTGCGTCATCCACCAACTTGGCCCCGCGGCCCTCAAGAGGCCAATAGTAGTAAGCTGTTGCGGTGGGCCGGTTGTCGAGATAGTTGCGCGCATGGGTCTTGATCTTGGGCGCACGCGGGATGATGCTGCCAGACAGCTTTGCCTTTTTTTTCTTGGCGGCTTTGGATGACTGCGCCGTGGGTACGGCGGGCGATCTCGGGCTAGTGGGCATGCTTGCTCGCGGGGCGCGGGAGGGGACGTCGGCGCGCCGCTGAGCCCGCGCCACTGGCAGGCTGGACGGCAGAGACAAGGTGACCGATGCTTCACGGGCGGCTTGCGGTTGAGGGGGGTCAAAGACCAACCACACGAACCCGGTCAGGCGCCCGCTCGAGCACTCTTGGCGGAATGCCATCATGTCCCAGAACTGCTCCAGCGACTTTATGCTCTTCCAAGCCCCGATGCCTTGTTTTTGTTTTGCCGCCTCCTGGTCAAGCTCGTCGCGGAACCGGCATTTGGGGTCGTCTGGGTAGCCGGGGATGAGACAGCGCGGCGGGACGCTGTCGAGGTCGCGAGTGTAGTGGGACGTGTGTTCCAGGGGATGGCCGACCACCCAATTCGCCATGCTTGTCGTCGTTCGCGGAAGAAATCCACGTATCTCCGTCTCTTCCAACCCGGGCACGAGCAGGTAACCCTTGGTGCTTGCCCACGGTTCATTGCTCAAGCCCTCCATCAATGGGTTCAAGACCCTGCACCACCACCGTACGAGACCCCAATCATCCAGGACATGTTTCCCCTTGTTTCGGACGCTTCCCGGGAAGAGGTACTGCGACTGGGCGCGGGCGAACAGATTGACGACAGACTGGACGCGGTTGCGTCGCCGGTGGTCCAGGAGGTAGGCGAGGAATGTGGCGCACACTTGGCGGATCGGAGACGAGGTCCCCTCGGGCAGGTTGAGGAGAGGCAGGTACCCGGTCGAGTCTGCCTTGGACACGAAGAGCGTGGTCTGGAACGCGGTGGTGAAGATGAAGACCTCGATGGCGAAGACCAAGGCCGGCCGCGCAGCTTCTGGCTCCTTGGGGTGGTCTGCGCCCGGGGAGGCGCGTTTCAAGGACGCGACAGGCTTGCCCGGAGGGTGGATCGAGACGGCGAGGAAGTGGCTCTCCCTGTAAGTCTTGTCCGGGCGCTGGCCTGGTGGGGCCGCGCAGAGGGACTCGGTGCGCGTGGGGGGCGTCGAGACGTGGTGGATTCCGAACTTGTGGCCCTGGGGAAGCACGGCGGCAAGCCGGTCGTGGAGGGTGCCGGTGACGGCGGGGCTGGTGCTGTTTGTGCCGTGTTTTGGGGGGGCGGATGGCATGGAGGATGACATGGTGACAGGTTGGCGAGCTGCGAAGACGGCTCCGCTTGGTGGGCGATGAGAGTGGGAGGGCGGGCGCTGCGGATGGGCCAGGGATGGTGGTCCTGGGCGCGACAGTGGGGAGCTTGAAGAGGTGCGGCACGCGGCCGCCTGCTGCTGTGGTTTGGATTGACCAATCATCGATCGAACCCCGCCAAGCGAGCAACTGCGGCGATTCGGGCGGCGGGTGGATCTAAGCCTTGGCAGCTGGCAGACGAAGCGAGTCGTCGACTGCGAAAAAAATCCCCAGATCGGCGGGCAGAGAGCAACATCCGCGACAAGCTCAACCGACCCTCCGACGCCTCTCTCGACTGCTGTGCGCCCCTCAACCCAATGGCGCTCAGTCCCCGCCCGGCCTTTTCGGCAGCTTGCAACGCGCTACGAAGATGCGGCCACCCCGCCCAGCCGGCCGGGCAGCAACTCAGTCGGCCTCTGCGACGACAACTATCGAGCTCGGCTGCGCGCAGCTCTACACATGACGCCGCCGAGACGGCTGCTGAGCAAACAGAACGGCCACGGTGGTCCTACACGCCGGAGCGGATGAAGGGGCCGGGATTCTCCATCAACATCGTCAAAAACCCCGCCCGGACCATCTGGAGCAACAACAACGACCCGGCCAAGCTCGATGCCATGTACAACCGCCTGCTGGGGACCGATGGGGATAGGATGCTGCCGGACGAGATCAAGTGGCTTGCCGTCACACACAAGAGTTTCGATCAAGGGAGGAGAGGCTTTAACACGAGATTGGCGTATTTTGGTACGCTTCAGACCCGCACCCGTCCGCTTGCTCGCAAACCGCCCAACCCTCGGCCGGCCCAACGCCAACGGGAGCGCTAACGTGGTTGTCAGGACGGTTGATCCTTTCTCTCGAAACTACACGGCACATCATGGTTACTCCTGGGCCCCCCCAAGACGCACCCATTCGGGACAGGCTAGGCCGCGAGCCCTTCCAGCACAGCGCACTCGCGAATGTCGACAAGCTGAACACAAGGCAGCCCCAGGACGTTGCCTCCAAAGATAGGCTGGCAAAGCTGGCGATCGATGTCGGGCTTGCCGAGGTGATTAGGTGGAAGCCGAAAATGGTATGCCATCCACCGTTCCAGGAGGGCTCCCAAATACCCCGCGTGTCGAAGGCTGCATGAGGACTAACTTGAACCCCCCGAACTTAGCCCGAAAACCTCGAAGGTTCCGGTCTCACGGTCATACTCAACACCTCACTTCTCGCGATCATTGGCGCCATTTCGTTGCAACATGGCGCCGAGGCTGCCCAACAGGTGGTTCGGGACAAGATCCTCAGAAGAGTAGCGGCGTGAGAGACGGCCATGATGTACAGAAGAATAATGATAGCCGTGTGTATAACCTTGTACCATCTCGAAGGGGAATAGAGAGTCTGAGCCTATTCCTTGGCTTGCATCCCGTGGCGGCACCGATTCTGACAGAGTGGCATTGCGCAAAGGAGTCTCGGGCGCGGGGACAGGAAAGGGGGGGGGGGGGGGGGTGGGGGCGAG
>FTEL01007310.1_pt1 | contig 11897 bp, 6 predicted proteins | sample 1658911 | NCBI WGS metagenome assembly FTEL01 (sample SAMEA3914869, study PRJEB12502) | metagenome | biome: forest; material: soil | place: USA | collected 2012-03-12 | depth 0.1 m
CGGCGTTTCCAAAGCTCGGTGGCGCCGTGGATTTGCAGGTCTCGCGTCCCGGCCAGTACCGCCTGCGCTGCCAATCCGACAGCGACACCGGCGGGCTGATCTATGCGTTATGTTTGAAGCTCTTCTTCCACATTCGCGCCGACATTCACACCCTGAGCGCCAACAGCACCCGCGCCGGCACCTTCGTCACGATCCACCACTCTCTTCCCCAGCATCTCTCGCTTGAGGAGGCACGCCGGATCATCCGTGAAACCTTCTAGTTCTGAATACGGACATGGTAAGGAGCGGAAAATACGCGCTCGTGCCCAAACTCCATTTGGGCACGCCGATGGGAGCGAGACTCCGTCTCGCAGGCGGGGGTGTCTGCGGGTGGTACCACCTGCGCCGACCCGCGGACACCCCCTCCGTGCGAAATGGAATTTCGCTCCCAATGGCGTGCCCAAATGGAGTTTGGGCACGAGCGCTATCTCGAAATTCGGATTTCGGATTCCTCTCACCCACTCTCTGACAGTAATGTGATCCTGTGAGCAACGCCGCGACTCCAGGCCCCAGGGCCTCGCATCTTTGGTGGTGGCTGATCGCCTGCATCGCCGTCGTGGCCGGCCTGTGGCTGGCTACTCGCCCCAAGCCCACTCCACGGCACAGCGGCCCGGCAGCACCGCGCCTGTCCTCAACCGTCCCCCCCTCCAGCACTTGAATGTCTACGTCATGGGTGCCAACAGCGGCGCCGAGCTGGGCCTGGGTCCGGGAGTCAAGTCGGGGAACGTCCGCTTCCTGCGCCTCAACCCCTATCTCTCAGGTCCCGCCGGCGTCGTCCAGGTCTCTCTCGGCGCCATGCACGGCGTGGCCCTCACTGCCGACAACAGGATCCTGACCTGGGGTGTCAATGACCATGGCGCCCTGGGCCGCGACACCACTTGGGAGCCTCCCCTGGTTGATGCCGACGGAAGTGACGACGACGACGACGAAGACGACGACGACGGTGATGAGCTCAACCCAAGGGAGTCCACTCCAACCCAGGTCGACATGAGCGCCGTGCCCCCAGACACCGTCTTTACCCAAGTGGCCGCCGCCGACAATGCCACATTTGCCTTGACCAGCACCGGCCGCGTGTACGGATGGGGCACGTTTAGGGTAAGATTACCGGCTCTATTATCTCCGCACTCCATGCTAACGAAACCGTAGTCCGAGGATGGCAAACTGAGTTTTACACCGACCGTCCGAGTCCAGTCTCGGCCGGCCCTCATCATCCCAGTCAAAGATGTGGTCAAGATCTGCTGTGGCAACAACCACATCATGGCCCTCACCACCCACGGGTTCATCTACACCTGGGGACGCGGCACCGACGGCCAGCTCGGCCGCCGCTTCTCCTCGAGGGTCGTGAACTGGGCCAAGGAAGGCCTCATCCCCCGCAAGGTCGCCAGCCTGAAGAACATCGTCGACATTGGAAGCGGCTCGAACCACTCCTTCGCCATCGAACAGTCCGGGCTGGTCTACGGCTGGGGCTTCAACAACGCCGGCCAAATCGGCGTCGTCGACAACGCTGGCGAATACGAATCGGCTTACGATTTCGCCCTCACCGTGGCCGTGCCCAGCCTCGTCAAGAGCCTCGTGGGGTTCCCGCGCATCAAACAGATCACCGGCGGCAATTTCCACACCATCGCTATCACCGAGGACGGGACCTGTCTCACGTGGGGCCGCCTCTATTCCTACGCCACCGGCTTGAGCATTGACAACCTCCCGCCCCACTTCGTTGTCCTCGACTCGGGGGGCAAGCCGAGCTTCCTCCGCGTCCCGACGCCAGTCGACGGCTTCTCGCCTGCCTTTGTCGCCGCCGCGAGCGAGCACACCCTCGCAGTGACGACAGACCAGAAGGTCTTCACCTGGGGTCTCAACCTGACCAAGCAGATCGGCCACAAGGGCGAGGAGGTCAAGGTCGCCACCCCCATCAACCACGCCCGCCATCCCGCCCTGGCGAACACGCGCCTGGTGTGGGCCGGCGCCGGCGCACAGTACAGCATGCTCGCCGAGCACAGCTTCGCCGCCCTCCAGTCTCAACAGTAGATTGAGGCTGGGGCGGCATTGGACAATGAAAGCGTCTACGGCGCGGACACCTATGTAAAGAAGGAACAAGGATTTTGGGTCAAGACTGCCAGTTGTGGGCTTGGGAGAGAAGGGGGGGACAAGAAGAAAAATGAAAAAAAAAATGAAATGGAAAAATGAAGAAAAGAAAGAGAAAAAGAGTGAAAAGGAACCGAAAAGGGAACAAAAGCATGCGCACCAAAACGAGCCTCCACAATAAACCCCCAAGCCACTCAGTTCAGGCTCAGTTCAGGGAAACAAACAGACCGAACAAAGAACCCACGACAAACCTCATCCCTGCCCTCCGTTCCGCACCACAACCAAAGCTCAAGCTTGCTAACGGCTCATTACAGGGGGTGAAACAAAGAACGGACGGCGGACGAACCGACAGACGGCCGTTCCGACCCGGCATGCGATACCCCAACCTAACACCCCCCACCCCTCCGGCCTCTCCCCCTCGCCACTCCTCCCTCCTCCCTCCCTCTCTCACCCTCAAGAAAAATTTGTCCTCATTGCATTATGCGCGCGAGAGATCAAGGGCATTATACCAAAGTGCAGGTCTTCATCACTAGCTGACGTACCACAGCATATATTACCCCACCCCCCATCTGCCTATGCCATCTGCATCGGCCATTCCGGGGCAACATTCCTCCATTCCTTTCTCTTATACCCCCCACTCTCTTTTATACCCCCCACTCTATATCGGGATCCATGCCCCGGGCCGCCTCACTCGCCACCGGTTGTGGGCGGTGAGGCTCTTGCTCCTCTGGGGACTTCGTTGCTTTTTTGCTTCGGCACAGGTTGGACTTTGTCCTTTCCTGCCTGTCGCCCTGCCTCTTCTCCCTGGCCGGGTCAGGTAAGCTTCGGCAGCGTCTCGTCGTTCCCTCCCCCTGGCTCATCGAGTCACCCATTCCTCGCTTTTCTTCTTCTCTTCTGGCATCATTCGCTCTCGAGTCCCTGTGAACGTGAAACAGTTGCAACATCCCCTCCACCTGCATTTCTGCCAGCAGCAGTACCCAATATGCCACGGAATCACCATGTCTCTCCAGTAAAAACACAACCATCAGCGAGAGAGAGAGAGAGAGAGAGAGTAACATCTAGCTCCGGAATTTCTTTTCCCATTCTCCCCTGCCAAAAGGCCCTTCGCTTGAGCTACCTATATACAAGAACCCTCAAACCATCCCACCCACCACCAAAACCAAATCCCCATTTTAGCAAGGAAACAGGCGCGCCCTCCCCGCCCAAACTCCTGTAGCAAGAGATAAAGAAAGAGAAGAACGAAAATAAAAAAAGAAATTTGTCCTTAAAAATCCAACCGCTAAGCGCGAGTGCTGGCAACAAAAACTGCTTTGACCACCCCTGCCCTCTATCCCCCCTCCCCCTTTTTGAAAGAAGAAGGAATGAACAAATATGTACGGCTGCGGCCAATGTACTGGTTGGTGTGCTATGTACCAACTCGTTTACATGATCGGGATGCCCTCGTACTCGGCGTAGCCCAGGGCGAGGTTCATGTTCTCTGTAAACGGATATCAGTCATCTGTAGAATGAAAAACACCAAGGAAGGGGAAAACTCACGCAGACATTGCGTCGCAGCGCCCTTGAGCAGGTTATCGATCGTCGCGCACACCACCACCCGCTTGCCCGCCTTGTCGACCTCAAACCCACCAATCTCCACCCCATGCTTGCCACTGATATCCTTGACAAGCGGTGCCTCGCCAACCACCTTGACCAGCTTCTCGCCCGCGTAGCGGTCCTGGTAGATCTGGCGGATGTCGCGCGACGTCATCGTCTTGTTGAGCGGGATCGAGATGGTGTGGTGGATGCCGCGGAACCAGACGGCCACGTGCGGGATGAAGGCCACCTCGGCGCCGAGCTGGCTGCTGACCTCGCGCTCGTGGATGTGGCCCGTGAGGCTGTAGGGAATGATGTTGCCCGTCAACAGGCTGACGTCGTTCTTGGGCGACGGCTTGGTGCCCGCGCCCGAGTAGCCCGACACGCCAAAGACGTGCGGCATGCCGCCGAGGTGGGGGACAAGCGGCGCGATGCCGAGCTGCGCGGCCGTGGCGTAGCAGCCCGGGTTGGCGATCTGGGTGGCCTGGGCGATGTCGCCGCGGGCGACGAGCTCGGGGAGGCCGTAGGTCCACGAGTTGTCGAAGCGGTAATCGGCCGAGAGGTCGACGATGACGCTCTTGTGGTCCGAGGCCTTGCGGCCCTCGTACACGGCCTCGACGAACGGCTTGCACACGCCGTTGGGCAGCGCCATGACCCAGCAGTCGATGTCGCCCCGCTTCTCCATGTCGCGGACGTCCTCGGGGCTGAGGTTCTCGTAGATCACCTCGCGCTTGTTGTAGCCCTCAAGCTTGGTGCCCGCGAGCTCACGGGACGAGACGTGACGGAGGTCCATGTTCGGGTGCGAGTCAAGGAGGCGGATCAGCTCCTGGCCAGTGTAGCCACGGGCGCCGATCAGCGCCACCCTGGCGGGCTGGGACTTGGACGCGTTCTTCTTGCCGTACGGGGGGTTCGGGTTGGTCTGCGTCACGTACGTCCTGCGGCCGGTTAGCCCGGGGAAGGTGGTGGGACGACGCGCGAGGGTCGAGTAGGCACGGGCCGACTGGGCAAAAGGCTTCGCGCTGTTGCCCACGGCACGGTGCAGGCGAGACTCGAGGTTGGAGTCTCCGAGCATTGCCCTACCGTTCTGGGTGAAGTCGCTCATCAACTTGACGACCTCGTCGCGGTTGTCGATCCCGTACCAGAACATCACGCTACCGTCCTTGGTAAGGCTGCCATCGGCCTTGTCGAAGAACCAGCCGAGGTTCTCGTCATCCTCGCGGACCGTCCACACAAGTTGGGGATGCTCCTTCTTGAGCGTCGTAAAGATGTTATCAGCGACGTTGGTCAGCCACCCGGACTTGGTGATGGTCAGCGTGGCGAGGGTGGCCTGGCGGCCATCCTTGGCGGGCAGGACGATGGCCAGGGCGTTCATGGGGCCATCGTAGTAGGCCTTGAAGTCGTTCTCGGCCAAGAAGTCGAGGTACTTGGTGGCCGTGGCCATCCCATCGGCGCCTTCGCGATCCCGGATAAGAACCGACTTAAGGTTTTCGAGGTCCTTGAACTGAGACAGGCTAGTGGCCGAGAGCAGCTTGTTGCCCCGGCGGATGAGCGTACCGGCGCCCGAGTCCGTGAACAGCTCCTTCTGCAGGTCACCCGGGTGGATGATGGCGACGCTGGTGGCGCGCGGCAGGGTGTCGAGCAGCTCCTTGATCTCCTTGATCTTGAGGCGGGTGCCGTACCGGACCCACTCCTGGGACATGAGGTGGTCGAACTCCTCGTCCAGGTTGATGGCCGAGATCTTCTGCCCCGCGGCGTCAAACAGACCGCCCTTCTCGGAGAGGTACACGACCTTCAGGGGCTCCAGGGCGCGGGCCAGCTCGGCGGCGGCGACGTCGGCGTTGACGTTGAGGATCTGGCCGCCGTCGGTCTCAGCCATCGAGGTCAGGATGGGTAAATAGCCGTTGTTGATGGCCGTCTCGATGGGCGCCTTGTCGACGCCGGTGATCTTGCCGACCATGCCCCACTTGTCCTTGTTGAGGTAATCGGCTCTCAGGATGCCGGTAGTCAGGGGCTGGGCGTGCACGCCCTTCTCCTCCAGCTTGTTGACCAGCTTGAGGTTCTCCTGAAGGAACAGGTCCCGGGCGACGCGCAGGGTCTTGGCGTCGGTGACGCGGATGCCCTCCTCGAACTGGGGCTCGACACCGGCCTGCTGGAGCAGGTCATTGAGTTGCGGCCCCGCACCGTGGACGATGATGGGGAACAGGCCGACGGTGTAGAGGAAGGCCAAGCTGGAGCACAGCTCGTCGAGGTAGTCGGTCAGGATGGCGCCGCCGACCTTGATGACAGCGAAGCGCTGCGACGAGACCGAGGTGAAGAGGGACAGGTACTGCTGAACCTCGCGCTTCGACCCGACGGAGGACAGCGTCTGTACGATCATACCCCTCGTGCTAAGGTCGGTACGGCGGGCGGCCGACGACGACAAGAGCCTCGCGTGGCGGAGAGCGGGGGGGGCGGCGGCTATGCGGGGGCGAGTCGGCAACCGGCGGACGCTGCGGCGGGCGCCTGCCCTGAGGGCGACAGCACAGGCGGAGAGCATTGTGGGATCTGGAGGAAGGGCCGTTAAGCGAGTGTGTCAGCGAGAGAGGCCGAGAATGGCGACGTACAGCCGGCAGAGGACCGGCCAGGTACCTAGGTAGGCAGGTAGGTTGTAAGTGTGTACCTAAGTGCTGAAATCACAGGAAATGAGTGGTTGTAAGACCGCAACTCGCTGTGGTTGTGGTCGAGGTCGAGGCCGCGTGACTGGTGCAACCGGGCCGGGGATGAGTCAATTGCGAGCAGGCCGGCCGTCTACCATTGACTGGGGGCAGAAGCGAAGGAGGGAACGTCGTAGTCGCCCGGTTATGTGGTAGGGAGCCGGGTAGGGATCGGCGGGGGGGGAGGAGAGAGGTGTCAGCGCAGGCCCTGCCAGGAGTCAATGGCACGAAGTCGGTCGCGGGGTCGAGCCTCGAGGAGTGAGGGGGAGAGAGTGGTGTCGATCGAGGCCGGGAACAAAAGCCGTTAGTCACAGGCTCGCTCCTTTTTAAGGTTGGTCTGGCGTGGTTGGGGCCTGGCACGATGGAGACTGGGGACCTGCAACAAGTTCGAGCGGTCAGGCGGGCACGCGGCGGGCGACAAGCGACCGAGGGGCAACCGATGGGGAAAAAAAATTGAGACCGAAGCCGCTGGTGAGGGGAAGTGCAGCCACCGACCAGGGGTGGTGCTTGGGGGCTTGGCTGGGGCCGCTGGGGCTGCCCTGGGGGGGGCAACTGCTGCGGGACTGCTTGGCCCAGGCTCGCTTTGGCTGCCCGCTGGCTGCTCTCACTGGCTGCCGCCCTGTGTCCTGCTGCTTGGGGTGGAGCGACTTCGGCAACCATGCGTGCGGCAGGCAGAGGGACCCAGGTCGCAGCAGCGGCAGAACCAAATCCCCATCCGCTCCCAGAATCAGGTCACTGGCTGGCGCGTCTTCGTTGCTAGCGCAGCATGTACCTTTGTGCCATGCGTGTACACCATACTGGGTCCCATTGTACGCTCCATCCCACGCTTTCCTCTCTCGTACATACACCGGTTGCCGACGGAGTCCCGCGGTGCGTTGTTTTCTTGCAGCCAGCTTGCATGTGTGGTATCCATCGAGGTACGCACTCCGCATCCTCTCCCTCTCTGGCTTGCATGTCAGGTGGACCAGGGACATTCTCTGTACAGGTACCCGTATGTGCGTGCTCCATCTGCTCTGCCCAGACATCGAGTGATCATGACCGACATGTTAATTAACCGCATCGGGGAACCCGTTCCCTCTCAATCCATCATAAGTACAGGCCCGTCGGGAAAAATCGTCGCTCCAGACTGAGTTCCACGCAACGCCGTATGCGGCTGCCCGCCGGGTTGCCTCGCAACCCAGTCGGGCGGATCCGCAAAATCAAGAAAAAACAAACTCCCAGAAAACAAAAAAACCCAAGCGAACATAAATCCTGTCCCCCGTGGATCGTGGGCGATTGCGAGTTCCGTTCGTTCTTGCTCATCATGACGATCGTGGGCTTGAATCAATTCTTCTTCGTGACAACAACTGCATGGGGCTGTTAGCGAGGTGTCTTGGGAGGTCAGGGGCGGGTCGTCAGAAAAGGGGCACGAACCGGATGGGATAATGATGATGGCGAGCAGCACCACGATGCCGATACCCAGCCAGATGCGCATCTTCATGTCCTGCACGAGACGGTCAGTATCTCGTTGCCGCCGTATTCCCCAGGGGGCGCGGGTTCGGGTCCCCAGGGCTGAAGCTCACCTTCCACCACATCTTCTTGCGGACCTGGTTGGCGCCGCGCCGGAAGCTCTGCGCCGAGTCGGCCAGGTCCGTCGTTTGGTTTTGCAGGTGGTTCAGGTTGGCGCCGCGCTCCGTGACCTTGGTCAGGTTCTCGCGCATTACGCCGACGGTGTCGTCGATTTGCTAGGACACAGCAAGTTAGCCTCAGTCATCATCTACCATCGACGACATCCATCCATCCATCGCAGAACAGTCGGTGCGCAAGCGGCGAGTGTGTTCGGTCCATCGTATCGGCCTATGCGGGTGTGTTGCCAAACCGCCCGCCTTTCCGAGAGTCATGACGTATTCTTTTCCCCTTGAGGAAGCTGAGCTCTGGTCGTGGGCAGGCGAACGGAATGGGCAGCGACACTTTGATTCTTCATTGTTGTCGTTGTTGATGTCGCCGATGCCTTGCAGGGTTGCCAGGTGTTGCGTAATGGGCCCAAGCCAAGTCGCTTGGCGGACATAACAAAAGTTCGGACGCTTCGGCGAGATTGGCGGTTTGTCGAGATTGTTGTCTGACGGCGGCGGGAAGATCACCAACGGTCGCAGACGTCGAAGCTGCCGCGGACTGCCCGAAACTCATCGCGCATGTCGCATCCGATTGACCATGGACGCATGGGCGCAGAAGAAAGCCGAAAAAGAAAACAGACCCACCTCCTGAATCTTGCGCGTCCTGTCATCCTTGGGCGCTCCTCCCTGCTGGCCGTTGGGAATGTACGGGTCATACGGCTCGGACGACATGGTGGCGGTCGGCGGCGGGCGCTATTCGCGGCGAGAAGCGTGCTGTATCAAACGCGGTGCGATCTCTGAGCGGGCGATTTCGCTGGGAAATTCGGTGCGCTGGTGCTGCGAAGGCGATGGCGGCGGGTTCGGGGGGTCGGTGGAGAGATGGCGGAGTGAGCAGAGGTCGTGGTCGAGAGACGTTGCGCAGCAAGTCGAGCCTGTTTTGTGCAGGCGACACGCCAGCACCCAGCCAGCCGATCCGACAGGACAGGGAATGACCAGGGAACGAGGCTGTGTTTGGGAGCCACGGGAGGGCTGCTATCACCCTAACATCCTAGTGCCTTACACTGCCTTGATTCCGGTAGCCATCCAGCATGCCTAACTTTAGCCACCCCAGCCAGCAAGCGGCCCACCCCGCCAAGGCCACCCAACCAACAAGCACAGGCATGTGTTTTTGCTCCCCTTGCGCACGGCTTGGAGGCTGCCAGAAAACGGCCTGAATTGGCTCTGTGGCTTTGTCTGGCCTGCAGCCCAACCACAATCCAGTTTCCCCTTTGTTGACTGACTGTTCGTCTTGCCTCCCGCAGGACGGCGTAGTGGCAACGCCCTTGCAGCGAACAAACGCCTCATCTCGACTGCTCCTCGGGTTCCTCCTCGATCGCCGATCCTCACTCAGCGCCGCGTTGGCATGCAAAACCTCAGCCACACGTGGTTGCGACGCCAGGGGTCGCCAGGCCAATCGGGGGAGAGTCGCGCAGCTCGTCCAGAGCAGCAAGCACGGCCGGCGGGCTGTCGCAGCACCGTTTCATCACCGCCCAATGTCCTCCTCCCGTCTTGCCAGCCGCCTGTTGCTGTTGTATCGGGTCCCCCGCATTTTACCGCTGGCTTGCTGTCTCAGAGTAACTCCCTGCCTATACAGGCAGGACGGCCAGGAGCCGTGGTGGTAGTTTATTGCCAGTGGCTGTTGGTCGAGTCTCGATTGGAGACGATCTGGCCCCCAGATTGCGGACCCAGGATGGAGGGGAAGTCAGAATTTCTCGTATCAACCCAACATATCTTACGTAGACAGCAGTCTACCCCTATCTAAATCGGTATCAGTAAAAATGGCACGGCCTGTTTACCGAGTTCGCCAGTCGAGGGCGGTGGCTCGCAAAGGGATCCCCTTGAGGCCTCAGACTTCCTCCCTCCCAGAAACCTGGTTCAACCCCAACCCTGGTCCGCAAATTGCCGCTAGCGCCCTGGCGCCAAGATGACAAACTCTCCACCAACGCCAGGGTCCAAGCCAATTTTCTGTCATCGCCGCTCTTAGCCGACGACAACTACACCCACTGCTCCCTGGCCGACACATCCAGGCACGCAAGATCAGACAACACAATGGCGTCCACTATGCCACTCCAGAGGATACAGGCGCCTCTCAGGCGCTCGCTGGCCCGCGCCGCGGTGCTCTCGTCCCGGACATATGCCACGATCCCCTCGCCATCCAATGCGCAAGCTCAGGCCCCCGCAAACGGGACCACCGGCACCAAGCCCCGCCCGACGTACTTCAAGGACACGACGGTAGCCTCCTTCTCCGAGTTCCTCCCATCCTCCTCTGCCCCCCTCTCACCGAGCGAGGCGTACGAGCCGCGGACCGCCATCGTCGGGCCCGAGGGGCGCAAGCGGACCATCACGCGGCTGCCCGACTGGCTCAAGACGCCCATCCCCTCGCCCGGCGCCAACCCCAACTTTGGCAAGATCAAGGCCGACCTGCGCGGGCTGGGCTTGCACACGGTCTGCGAGGAGGCGCGCTGCCCCAACATCGGCGAGTGCTGGGGCGGCAGCAACAAGGCGGCCGCCACCGCCACCATCATGCTCATGGGCGACACGTGCACGCGCGGCTGCCGCTTCTGCAGCGTTAAGACGAGCAGGCGGCCCCCGCCTCTGGACCCGCACGAGCCGGAGAATACGGCCGAGGCGCTTGCGCGCTGGGGGCTGGGGTATGTGGTGTTGACGAGTGTGGATCGCGATGATCTCGCCGATGGCGGGGCGCGGCACTTTGCCGAGACGATCAGGCGTATCAAGGCCAAGAAGCCGACTATGTTGGTTGAGGCGCTCACGGGTGACTTTATGGGTGACTTGGATATGGTCAAGATTGTGGCGGAGAGCGGGCTGGATGTGTACGCGCACAATGTTGAGACCACCGAGGGCCTGACGCCGTACGTGCGCGACCGGAGGGCGACGTTCAGGCAGAGCTTGAAGGTGCTGGAACATGTCAAGGCGGTGAGGGGGAAGGAGGGGATTATCACCAAGACGAGTATTATGCTTGGGCTGGGCGAGACGGAGCAGGAGTTGTGGGAGACGCTGAGGGGTGAGTCACAACCCCTAAACCAACCATTGCTGGATGTTACTAAAATGCCTGCAGAACTCCGCAAGGTCGACGTCGACGTCGTCACCTTCGGCCAGTACATGCGCCCGACCAAGCGCCACCTCAAGGTCGAGCGGTACGTGACGCCCGACGAGTTCGAGATGTGGCGGCAGCGCGCTATCGACATGGGCTTCCTGTACTGCGCCAGCGGCCCGCTGGTGCGCTCGTCGTACAAGGCCGGCGAGGCCTTCATTGAGAACGTCCTGCGGAAGCGGGCCGGAGAGAGGGCGCTGGCGGCTGAGAAGCTCGGCCAGGCCGTCGTCGCTGAGGAGGCGAGCGACAAGGCTTTGTAGGTGGTGTCCCGGGTTGCCGGCGTAGTAGCACTTTTTTTCAACAATTGGGGATGGCGTTTCACACACCATTCGTGGGATAGACGGGTAGACTGGATTTGGGGGGCAAGGCCGCATGGGGTTTTGGCGTTTTTGGCAAAGCGAGGGGGGGCATTCATCATATGCGGTTTTAATATTGTAACAAAATTGTACATAGGACGCGCGTGATACCCTCCAACAGCGGGAGCATGCAGTCCATCCCCATCTCTATATGTGCATTTGACGCCGAACTCACAGTTCCATGTCATGACCCTGCCCAGTCTCGATATCCATCGCCGCCGACCCCGAACGCTCCATAGCGCCAGAAGCCAACAACCACCCTTGAACCTTCCTCGCCCCGTTCTCCTCCCTCTCTACCAGCTAGCCTTCTTCACACCCGGCAGGTTACCCTCTAGTGCTTGCAACCGGAAGTTGTACTGCCCAAGATCGTCAGCATCGTGTCGTGTACCCCTCATCCCCCTCTCCCCCACGA
>FTEL01003574.1_pt1 | contig 11895 bp, 9 predicted proteins | sample 1658911 | NCBI WGS metagenome assembly FTEL01 (sample SAMEA3914869, study PRJEB12502) | metagenome | biome: forest; material: soil | place: USA | collected 2012-03-12 | depth 0.1 m
AACAGTAGGCCAAATAGGGGGGACTAAAAAGGAGAGATCAAAAAGGCGCGGCCCGGACCTCAACACCACGCAGATGGACGCAAAGTATCACCACTTTTTCAGTGGTCCTGGTCAGTCCAGCCTTGTCCCGCCCACAATTTTCAACGGGACCAGATGGGCCAGTCCCAGAGGTAATCAAGCCCAGTCCCACCCAAAAGCTCTCTTGCAGACGACCTGCAGCGACTTGCAGCGACAAATACAGGGTCAAATAGGTGGGTCTGTAACGCATATCAGGGAGCGTTAACAGTGGGTCAATATGCGCAGTTGCCGGGCCAGGAACGGGACAATTAGTATGGGACTGATGAAGGTTGAACTGGCCAGGCCTGGGAGAATCTGGCCCTCAAGGATTGGAGTGTAGTAGGGGGTTGTTCTGTTTGGGATTGACGCCAAACGGGCATTGCGTGCGTGATAGGTTCTGTACCACCAAATTCGTTGGCTGGAACGGTTTGGAGCCGGGAACCCACACCGCTTGTCGTGATCTTATAGGGGGTTGGACCAACTCGCGTAGGTCTCCTCCCTTAAACTCGCCTTGATCCCAACCCGATTTGACGGGACACCCACTTGAGAGTAGAACACCCAACCCAACGGCATTAAACCATCAAGTGAGAAGCAACAATGCCTGCCTACGGCTCAACAAGCAGCATTGAACCCGTATCTCCTGGTGTTGTAGTGAAGAAAGCGCATCAGCTCGGAGAAGAATCTTTCGACAAACGGTTTGCAAACAACTTCTCTGTGGAGCGACAAATTCTCGAGAGATTGGGCCAGCACCCCCGAATCGTCAGGTGATAAGTTCCATGCGGAACACATCTACATTTTACCGGCCGTGGTCTCATATCTCGCTAGGTTCCTCGGCATGCAAGGGGACGGCATTCTTCTCGGCGAAGCCAGCCACGGCAACCTCCAGACGTACATCGATGAGCACCACGCGTCCACTCCCGAAGACCAGCGCCTGCTCTGGTGCCGCCAGCTCGCCGAGGCCATCGTCTTCATCCACAGCCATGGCGTCTTGCACTCAGATCTCCGCCCGGGCAACATCCTAGTCCACGAGTCGGAGCCGGGCGCACGCGACCTGCTGCTTGCCGACTTCGGAGGTTCGGTGTGCCAGGAGCTCGGCCTGGACGGGCTGTCTCTGCCCGCCGGCCCGTTCTACAGCCCGGTATTCGACTGGCGGTCGAGTGTCTTGCTGGACTTGTTTGGTATGGGATCGATATTCTATACGATTCACACGGGACGGTGGCCGTACAAGCCGACGCCGGGGCGGTTCGAAAAGATCGACGACCGGCTGGAGTGGGAGGATAAGGTGGTGTACCCCAACTTTCAACAGGGGATATTTCCCGACGATGTGGTGGACTTGCCAGCGGGCGACGTGATTTTGGCTTGTTGGAAGCGGGAGTTTGCGACGGCAAAGGACGCGCTGGCAGCTTTGGACAGATATCTCGAGGCACAGGGGGGGAAGTGCCCGGAGGCAACAACTGTCACGGAGGAGGAAAAGCGCAGAGAACATGAATCATTAGTAACGTAAATGGGTGGCGATGGTGGGGATTGGATAGTTGCCTCTCGTTTATGTAAGATCCAGTGGGGAAATGACTACTTGACGCTCTTCCATGATCAATACCCCGGAGGACAACATACATCAAGGTAGACGAGGCAGCGTATAGATGGAGTTCCAGCGACTGTCAAGCTATGAAAAGCTTCGTGAACGCAGAAGCAATGTCGTCAAACTCGTCATCACCCCAAGCCCAGGGCTGAGTTTTCGACCTCCCTCGACCCCCTTCACCCCCGGGCCGTACTCCAACCGCCGGCCGTGTCATATGATTCTTCGAATCTTTCCTATGCTGCTCCAAACCCGAGTTGGTCCGGAAAGTTTTTCCACACTCGCACGTAACCTTCGCAGCATCTCCAATCCCCGAGGAGGTATCAAGAGCGGGCCTCGTCTTGGGCTCGGCCGTGTACCCCATAAACGGGGGCGGCTCCCAGCTGTTGCTTGGTGCCCGGACAGAGTAGGGGTGGGCAGGAGACTCGGCGAAATGCTCGCCCAGGCTCAGCGCGTCTGGAAACGAGATGCCGCACTTGGTGCATTTTGCCGCAAGACCAGTGGTGCTGCTTGGGACGGTATTCCTTCGGTTTCTGTCCGCCCATCCACGCTGAAATTGAGGGGAGGGGCGTCGAGCGTCGGGGCTGGGCGGCTGGGGATTGCTATTTACCCGGAGAGGCACTCGTTGTGCCTGCTGACGGCGGTTCTGGAAGTTTGGATGATAAAATCGTGGTTCGCGTGTTGAAGAGAGACTGGCTGGCGGAGGAATAAAGGCCCAAGGGGTAGATCTGGGCGGCTCATAGGGGGCGTCGCAGCTCATAAGATGGACCTCTAGGGCCCTGAACGAGACGAAGACGCTCCGGCATCTAAAGCACACCGACTCTTCCATGGTTTCTGGACAGAAAGGAGCAGGAAGATGACAGTTGTGTGAGGGAGGGCTTGGAGCAGGGAAAAGGGGTGGCATCATCCCAAGCGGGGTAATAGGCCTCACTGCAGGAGTCAGGTGTGTGTAACACAAAACCAGTCGGGCTTGTATTCACGTTTGATTCGGCCAGATAAGTCAGTCCTATTATGTCCTGTTTTTGTTCAAAGTTTTGACATGTGTCCAACCTCACTAGGGCCTTGTGGTCGTGTCAAGCTCGCTTCCCATCCCTGAGCCACTGCACCGGGATGACTTGACGACTATGGTCAAGCCCGATACCCCAAACCCACTTCTCTGCGACGTTGACACGTCCAGTGGCGGTGGTATCGTAACATAGTTGCGCCAGGCGGAACCAGGAGCCACCTCGGACTGGTAAGAGGGTTGCCACCCCAGACTCCTGGCTGAACTGCGCAGTGACGTCCTCCCCGTTCTTGACGGCTCGTACAAATTTGGCCGCATGCCCGTCATCGTGCTCCCCCCTGACCGCCGCGTACAATGCGTCCCAGTCCATGATATCCTTGCTTAACGTAGGCTCGTAGCCGAGCACGTTCTGCTCTCGCAGCTCAGGGGTTCCCGACGCAATGTAGCACGCAAGATCCAGCCTCGTCTTCCGCTCGACGAGCCTCGCTTTGTCCGCGGTGCTGATCCACGGTTGGCGTACCATAACCGTGACGGATAGCGAGCTTGTCACGCCATGCATGCCGAAAAAGTCCATCTTGCGTCCGCAGTCCGGTCCTCGGGACTTCCCACTCTCCGCCGCGCCACATGCATACGCCGCACAGCTGATCATCTCGGCCATCGCCCGCTCGACGCCGTCCTCGTCAAGCCCTACTCGGAACTGGGCCGCCACTTGTGCCATCTCCTCCAACGCTCGACCAATCACCCCGTTCTCCAACCACCGCGGCCCATCTGACGGGTGTATGGCAGTGCGAAGTGCAGGGGACGCCCTCACGGCGCGATACAACTCCATAAGTGGTGTTCTCTTTCTCTCCTCCGCTCTCTCTGCTGCCAAACACTCGGCCCTTTCATACAATTCCCCCAACCTCCCCGAGGGATGGCTCGCAGCGTGCGCCAGCCCCTCGGCCACCACCCCGGCAAGCTCAAACTCAACTCCCAAGGCCACGTGAATGAAAGGGTGATATAGCCCCTCAAACAGCTGCGTAAGCATCATTTCGGCGAGCTCAGTCCTTGCGAAGCAATACTTGGCAACGACAGCCCGCCAGTCCCCCGCCTGTCGCGCAATCTCCCGATCAAAGAACGCCAAAAAGGTCGGGTACAGCTCCATGCGGTACATGTTGGCGCGGAAGGCCTCCTCGCCGGCTTCCATGTCCCGCACGAGCGCCCAGTCCACGGCGGGGATGGGCCGCTGCTGGGGCGCGTCGTCGGCGTACGCGCGGCGGAGGTCGGCGGGGCTGCCGCCGAGGGCGAGGGTGGTGAGGAGGGAGTGGGCGGTGTGGTTGTGGCCGCCGAACTCGCGGAAGTGTATGTGCCATTTGGTGTGGTTTTCTTGCAGGAGCTCGGCGGCCGTGGAGTAAGACTCGGCCGGAGGGGGCTCGACGTGGCCCAGATAAGGGGGCGAGGAGGGACGGAAGCTGAGGTCTTGGGCTGGCATCGTGTTTCGAGCTTGGAAGTGAGGTGGGAGAGTACTAGGTTGGCTTTTTTTGCGAGACCTGGCTTAGGGATGAATGGTCTTGTGTGCAAAAAGATGAAGTTGTTACCTGAAAGAAAAAGCGGCGGGCTGTCTTGTTCACTTGGGACATGTCTCGGAACTCATGTTGTTCTCGGGAGGCGCGGTCGCGCCGGAACGCTCTCAGTACCTAAGTACCTTAGATACTTTTAAACAAAAAGAAAAGGGCTGAGGGTGTTGGTAGGTCTGTTCAAGGATTGGCCCGAAAACATGGTTCAAAGTCTCACTCTTCTCGGCGTCCGATGCTACCTCATGAAACTGAGACCGAGACGTGGCAGGGTGTGAATCACCACTCGGTGACACGGTGTACAAAGACGCCGCTCTCCTGATGGAGTCCAATCGCTTCATATTCTACCCCCGCAATGAGCTAGAAACCCAGCAAACACTGAAAGTAGAAGGCAGGTTGTTATCCACGTGCGAAGCAGTGAGATCTCGGGACACGTATCTCAGGGAAATCCGCGCACAAGAGGCTGGAGGGCATTACACTTGGCTATTGGAGAGATCGGCGACCGGTTATTACTTCAAGACACAATCGTTGGCTGGCCACCTAGGTACCTAAGGTACTCAAGGAACCCAACCCTCTTATAGTTGGCAAGCGAGCTGGATTGAACCCTGCCCCCCGCCCTCCCCGCCTTTTTCCAACCTCGACAACGTTTGAGTCTAACTCGTGGCACCATACGTCCCTATGACTGATCACACGTATCTCGGTGGGGGCGGTGGTCTCGTCGCCGGCTCGTCGCCGCTCGAGGCATTGGTCCGGGACCTCAATGAGCAGGCAAACACCTTCGCTGAGTACCTCAGGGGTAACCGGCTTCCCGAGCCGAGCTTCGAACGAGATGCACCTATCTTCAACTTGTCCCCGCAGGCACCCAAAGAGATACGCGTGGCCAGAGAAAGGCTGTTGGACAATGCACTGCAGATCTTCCAACTCATCGCCGGCCCTGGCGAGTATCTGCCGCATCTCGTTGAGGGGGTAAGTAAGCTGCTTCCGCACACCGCATGCATCTTAATACATGCAATCTCTATCTCAGTACATGCAAGTATAGCTGACACATGGTTTAGTGCCAGTACATGGAAACCATCCGGTGGATGAGCCACTTTGGTATCTTTGAGCTCGTGCCCTTGAAGGGCAGCATCTCATACCCCGAGTTGGCCACCAAGGCCGGGGTCTCGGTGCTGCAGCTCAAGTCTCTGGCCCGCATGGCCATGACGGACCGCGTCTTCACTGAACCCGCGCCAGGCTTCATCGCTCACACCGCCACGTCCGCGGCCTTGACCGAGGATACTAGGCAGCGCGATGCCAGATTATGGGTCACCAGTGTCCATGTCCCAACCGCTGCCGCAATGATCACTGCTCATAAGCGATGGCCAGGCAGTACGGCCTCCAACCAGGCCGCCTTCAACGCTGCCTTTGATACCGAGCTTCCCCTGTACGAGTACATAGCCGGGCAGCCCGAGCTCCACAAGCTGTTTGGACGAGTCATGGACGCCGTCGGCAGCAGCCCCAAAAGTGACCTTAGCCATCTAATCAAGGCCTTTGACTGGACCGGTCTCGCCGCGGCCACGGTCGTGGTAGACGTGGGCGGCAGCATCGGGCATAGCTGCGTCGCTCTGGCCAAGGCGTTCCCTCGTCTAGCTCTCGTCGTGCAGGACATTCCACACGTCGTTGAAGCTGGGATGAAGGCGGTCGGGGAGCAGAACGGGGTGGACATTGCCAGCCGCATCAGGTTTCATCCGTACGACTTCTTCACCCCGCAGCCCGTAAAGGGTGCCGGCGTGTACTTGTTCCGCCAGATCCTCCACAACTGGAACTCGGAGAATTCGGCCAAGATCCTCAGAAACACAGTCGAGGCCATGGGCCAGGGCTCGCATCTCCTCATTATGGACTTTGTCCTCCCCGAGCCAGGCACCATCTTGTCGATCACCGAGCGCGAGCTGCGGGCGTACGACGTCGGCATGATGCAGCGGTTCAACGCCCAGGAGCGCGACCTGCAGGACTGGAGGGCCATACTGGAGGCGGCGGACCCGCGGCTTCGAATCGTGGCTGTAAACAAGCCGTATGGGAGTTCCATGTCGGTGATAGACGTAGTTCTGGGATAGTCCTTAGTCTCTATGTTCCACCAATCTACAGCCACCTCGCGGCCCTGGCACCGAGCTCTCCACAAGCAACCATCTAGGTAGTCAGTTCCACTGCCGATTATTACTTTTTGGGGTCTGCAACATTGATAAAACTATTCATTAGTATTACTAAGAGTATCGTCTTTGCGCTCAGGCCAAAGAATGAATAGGGGTTTCATGTCGATCTCTGTATGTCTATCAGCGGCATACCCGTGGAGGATCAGTGTTACGGGAAGATCTGTACATGCAAAACATATTATTCTGTATAGGTAGTCGAGGCAGTGTACGATTCACATGTCCAAGGAGGTAGGGTTCTTCCTTGTTAAGCCTCAGAGCCTGGTTTCGACGGCAATCGGTAATTATTCATTATTAATGCTAATAAATCTTTGTGTGTTCGATACCTGAGGTGTCTGTTTTGCCTCTTCTCCTTTGTTGACGACGAATGAGAATGCAGATGAGCTGATGCAGTAGGATCTCCGCGTAGGATATTGCCGCATGGCATGCAGAGACAGGACGTCGGAACTGGGCGGTTTGGCCTGGCAACCGGACCTGGTGGAACCGCGGGTCTCTGTACCGTAACAGATGTATCAGTATGCCTCAAGGTCACGGTTTGGTCCGCCAGCCGCTCGCCTGACCATGGCACCACTGTAAGAGCTCTTTACGCCAACATGCACTCGATGACGGCTACGAGCTTCGCATACGGCGACACATGGGTGATTCGCAGTCCTGCCTTGCCAGCAATGCGCTGAAAATCCGCCAAGGTCCGTTCCTTGCCCGAGGTGATCAGCATCATCATGTCGAATGTCGTCTGTCGGGGGGTCGGGGGGTCGTCCACGAGCACATCGACGATCAGCAGCCGGCTGTCGGCGGCCATGGCCTTAGCCGTCTGCTGGAGGACTGTCGCGCAGTCGCCGTCGGAATAGTTGTGCAGGCAATGACGAATGTAGTAGACGAGGGCGCCTAGGGAGGGCAAGGTGGTTAGGGCTTGGGCAGGGAGCAGCTATCGGTTTGGGTCAGGTACACGCCACCTTTGACGGGCTGCTCCTTGAAGAAGTCGGCGACCAGCAGCTGCACACCGGCCAAGTTTGGGTCTTGTGCATTTCTCGCTCTCTCAATCATAGGTGGGAGATCCTGGAGCACGCACCGGCGGGCTGGGAGCGCCGGCACTCGCTTGAGAATCTGAACCAGCGCCCGGCCATCCGCGCCACCAAGGTCGACAAAAAGCACGCGGTCGGGGGATCGATCGGCTTCCTTGGCTACCCAGGTCAGGTCGTAATTGCCCAGCGCAGTGAGAAGTTTGTCCATGCTGGAGCAGGAATCGATGAAGCTTCTCCGGTATTCTTCGTTGCCGTATATGACCTCGTAGGCCGTCGAGCCTAGCTGATCAGCTGCAAGTGCTATCGCACTCTGCCGGGTGTCGGTGGGCTCGACGAGGCCAAACTGCTCAAAGTACTTGGGCATACACATCCAAGCTTGGGCATGGATGTCAAAGCTGGGCGGGTTAGCGCAGCTTTGAAATAGAACAAGTTCGAGGCCCATAAACGCATGGGGGTACAGGTAAGTTGGCAACAAACCCCATTTTGAGCGGTGCCTGGCCGCTGGGGATCAAGAGCGCCCTGGAAAACTCAGTGTGTGCCACTGTGCCGCTTGCGACGTGGGCGAGGGCACCGTGGGCCACCAGCACTTGTCCCACGCGGGCTGCCTTGGAGTTAGTAGACAGATCAACAAGGGGGCAAGTCTATTGAGAAAGGAGACTCTGGGCGGAACCAACCGATGAGATTAGCGTCAGCCTGGAGGCTGGCGGCCAGTTCGGTATACGAGATGGCCTCCCCTTGTCCTGCCGGCACCTTCTCAAAGGCGCCCCATTTGATAAACAGGCGGATGGCCGTGAAGTAAGAGAGCTGGCTCATGAACCACAGCTTTGTCTCGCTGGGGTTATGAGGCTCCATGGCGGAACTTTCCAAGTCATCAAGCACCCGCATCACCGCTTGGCGCATGTCGGCATTGTCGCTCAGGCTTGCTGAGCGAGTCCCTGCCTCAATCTCCCGGGCTCTGGTGCTCAAAGTTTGGGCTACCGCATCCAGCATGGAAATCACCATTGACGAAGCCATGACTGCAGTTATTGGCGCTCAGGGTGAGTGAAACGTAGGGGAGGATCGAATTCTGTGAGACTGTATGAATAGAAGGTACCTGTGTTCGACGCGAGAGAACAGGCAGCCAGGCCAAACAATTTATTGTTGCCCGGTTGGTGATCAAGCTTGTCGATCGAGGTACCAAACGAAAACGTACCTTGTCTCGGACAAATGCAACCAATCTTATACATCTCCAGCTGGATTCCAATTTTCGTTGTCCGAGGTTCCCGAGACACATTTGTCTGGGATGTTTGGCCGTTGTCTACGACGACTTACCTATCTGGATACCTGGTATGTAGGTAATCGATGCTACCACACCTACTTGACATCTGTCATAGTTGGCACCTGAATCCTGTCGCAGGACACACACAGGGCAAAAGGAATGGTGACACTGCGTGTCCACTCAGGTCGAAAAACGGTGTGGGAGGGAGAAATCCTGCCCACACCAAGGGAAGAAGGATGGTAAGTAGGTACGTTAAATGGGCTTTTGGCCCGGCAAACAGACCTGGTGTAACCGCGGGACGGTTACCCTGCGGCCGCTTCCAGCTCGGTGTCCGGTCTCCCTCTAGCGTCTCCCATCTTTCACTCTGATATGTCTCTTGGGTGCCTTTCAGCGTTAGGCGGCTGCCATTGATCTCTAGGTACCTCGTCCTTGGGTTACCCTTCCACTTGAGCTAGTACACACCTTTCCTCCCACCATGGTCTATAATTCCGCAGCTTTCTTTTCTCAGGATAAGAAGTTCTGGGACGCGTACAACCGCGGCCGGCCGGCGGTGCCCGACTCCTTCTTTGCCCGCATCTTTGCATACCACGAGGCCAAGGTCAAGGCCAACACCGGCGGCTCTCCCACCTTTGGCACCATCCACGACGTCGGCGCCGGCAACGCACCCTTTGCCGCGGCGCTGCGCTCGCGCTTTTCCCACGTCATCATCTCCGACATTCTGCCCAGCAACGTCCAGCTCGCCCGCGAGCGCCTCGGCGGCGGCGAGGTCGGGCCCGGTACCGACGGCGGATTCAGCTTCCGTGTGGCAGGTATTGCTGACGACCATGACATCCCCCCCGGCAGCGTCGACATGGTCTTCGCGACCAACGTGATGCACTTCGCAGACCCGCAGGAGGACACCATGGCCGTCATAGCCCGGCAGCTGCGGCCCGGCGGCACGTTTGCCGCGGCCGGCTTTGCGGGGGCCCGGTTCTACGACGCCGACCTCCAGCAGCTCTGGGAGCGGATCGCCTTCCAGATAGGCCGCGTCATTATGGACGCCGCGCCGGATGCGAATCAGGACGCGATTTTGCGCTCCATGAACCGGACCAGCGGCACGTATGACGTGGCGCCGCTTCCGGTTCGGCCGGATCGGTTCGAGCCAGGGGCACAGAGAATCCGCATCAATATGGCGGAGGGGGACGGTATGTTTCCGGATACGATCCCGCCAGAGGAAAGGTATCGGGTCGTGGGAGAGAGTTGGCTGGGCGCGGACGACGTGGAGACGACGGAGACGGATGAGGACTGGACCTTTGAGATGGACTTGGCCGGCGTCAAGGAGCACTTTGGCTCGTTTCCTTTTCTGTTGGAGCCCCATGAAGCCTTTGTCGATCTGTTTAGAGAACTTGACGAGATCATGGCTGGCGGGAGGCGCGTGAAGGGATATTTCCCTGTCAAGTTGATCCTGGCGACGAGGGCATACTGACGCGAGGACACCAGTATCACTTACCAAAGGCGGATCAGCGGCAGAAGTAGAGTCTTGTAAGTCCTTGGCGGCTTCATATTGACTCGGCAGGTAGTTGACCAATCACCGACGCCCAAGATTGGAGTCGTCAATCACAACCTCTACTCGGCCACTTCGCTCCGAGTTGCTCGTATGAAGAAGCTTTCTCAACCGAGGCTTTCAACTCTGTATTTAGAAAGCCCATATTTCCACTTCTGAGTCCATGGGTAGGTATAGTAAGAATGGAAATCCAAAGAACCCCCCTCTTCAACACTTCACCAATAGGTAATACTCACGTCAACTTCCGCCACTAGCCTCTAGGTAATACACTCATACAGTTCCAAGCAAAGTTTTGAGATAGAAACACCTAGTAGTCAGAGCGTGAGCTGCATGCTCCACTACTAGAAGATGGCACGCTGTGGCGTTAGAGGGTGGGTTCTTCCAATAGGTGGTTTCTTTGTAGATTCGGGTTTCTTTACGGCGATGCAGGCCTAGAGACAGGCATTATATATCGACATCAGGCCGTAATTCCCCCCCATCTACTTTTTCCGTTACTTTGGTCCTTATTTCTGTCGCGCAGGAGGCTTTTCTGCGCCTACCGTTCACAGGGGTTCCTGCGGGCGGCCTTAGCATTCTTTTAGGGGGTTACGAACAACAAGTGTTATCTTGGTTGGCCAGGGTTTTAGATATTGTTTCCGCCTGCATGGCTTCGGGGCGTGACGCCAGCCGCACGGCAGCGGACGGTCACCATGTTCCAGCCCATTGGCCTGGACCGTGGACAAAAATCGGGATGGCGTCGATAGTTAGTGCGACTCTTGAGGCTCTGACCCCTTTTGGGCAGCGCTAAACAGCGAAACAGACGCCGCCGAGGCTGATTGAGGCGAGTTGAGGAGATTGCAAAGTCGCCGCGAGGCAGTCCGGGAGATGGAGGGAAGAAGTGTATGGAGTAGTTAACTGCTTCCGTCTGCACTTCCCGCCGCGGTGCTTCTCTTTCTTTCCTGTAACAACCAAACCCATTCCCCCCTGAGCAACCAGCCCAGCATGAAGTCGTTCCTTCTCCTCCCCACCGTCCTGTCCCTCCTGGACACGGCCGCGGCGTGGTCTTCCACCAACTACTGGCAGACCTCCCTCATCACGAGCGGCAAGACCGCCTCAACCACCAGCATCTCGGTCCTCCCCACGGGCACCGACACGGCCACGGCCTCCACCTCCTCCACCACCACCTTCACCAGCGGCGGCCTCACCATCCTCCTCACCGTCTACGACCTCTTCTACCACCCCTCCGCGGCCGTCTGCACCCCGAGCCGGGTCCTCACCCCCTGTGGCCCGACCCCCACCCTCTCCCGCGTGACCGCCACCACCATCACAACCACCTACTGGGCGCCCGTGCACCTCGCCAACCCCACCTCCTGCACCAAGACCTCCTTCGACTACACCACCGCCTCGACCGTCGCGCTCCCCTCGCAGTGGATCCCCGACATCGCGCAGCAGGCCACCCAGTCCGTCGAGGCGCTCCTCGTCACCACCTACGTCAAGACGCTGAGCATCAACATGGGCGGCCAGGCCGTCACCACCTCGGTGTGCGACGTCTACCTGCGCACCGACGCCGTGCTGGCGGTGATCTACACCGCCGAGTCCTCGCTGCTGAGGGAGTGCGTCGATCCGCGGGACTACGCGTGCAACCAGCTCACGTCGGCGCTCGCGCAGGGGGCGGGGGTGGTCGGCACCAAGACGACGTGCGAGAGGTCCGGGCAGAC
>FTEL01006702.1_pt1 | contig 11889 bp, 8 predicted proteins | sample 1658911 | NCBI WGS metagenome assembly FTEL01 (sample SAMEA3914869, study PRJEB12502) | metagenome | biome: forest; material: soil | place: USA | collected 2012-03-12 | depth 0.1 m
GATGAACACGGGGGCGCGCGGGGTGGGTTGGGGCTCCAGATCTTGGTCGTCGTTGTCGTGATGCTGTTGCTGTCTGGTGGCTGGCGGACGGGCTGAGAGAGATCGAGAAGGGGGGGGAAGCAGCAGCACACCCAGGCGGAGCAACTGCTCCAACTGGGAAACCAGGGGCTCGGCGCAGGCCCCAACGGCCGGCCAAGGAGGGGGTGATCGGCCCGGGCACAAGGAGGTGCCGGCTCGGGTGCCGCGATCCTTGAGGTCTGGAGCTGCAGAACTGTGGTCGTGTGGCGTGTCAGCTCTCAGACTGCCGCTTCGAGATGGGCTGCTGTATAAGTGGGCTCGGGGCGTAGGGGGGAGTGATACATACGAGTGCTCGTACCAGCGTCACTGAGCGGTGAAACGCGGCGAGGCGAGCGAGGGCGTCCAACTGCTGGCGCTGCCGTTCCTGCTAAACCCGAAGCTGGGGAGGGTGCGTTGTGTTGTGGGATCTGGATCACCAGACCGTCAGGCCCAGACGCTCCAGTCCTCGAGTCCAGGGCTGTCCGTCCATCCAATGCCCGGCTCTCGAGCTCCGACGTGGGCGGCGCGGGGGAGCAAGGGAGCAATGGAGCAGCAGGGGGAGCAGGCGAGCAGGGGATGTTTGTTGTGTGTGGCCGAGTCAGTCAGGATTGTCTGTATGTACTGTGTGTGTCCCTACATCCAAGGGCGCACTGCAGGATGTCTGTCTCTCTGTCTGTCGATGCTGCTGTGTGTGTCTGTGTCTGTGGGTGTGTCTGGGTTGCCTGTGTGTGCGTGCCGAGCCCGAGTGCTGCTGCACGGAATGGGGATCTGGCAAATTGTATCGACGAAGGTGAAAATTGGAAGCTGGAACGCGGGTGGTGTGTGTGCACCCAGAGGTCACTCAGCAGCAGCAGGCAGCTGTCCCGCCCAGCCAGCATGCCAAAGTGCTGCTCTCGGGCTTTCCTGGTTGATGGTTGGCGACAGCGGGGAGAAGCCGACAGGATGCCCTAATTCGACCCTGGCCACAGCCCACCTGCCCCTCTGTCTGGCTGAGGTGCCTGCCCCTCCATCCCTCCATCCACTGAGCGAACCTCCTGCTTGACCCCCACCATCGGCGCCGTTTCGCCCTGCCAGAGCTGCTGCCCCGCATTTCCAGTGCATCGCCGTGTGACAGCACAACTGCCCGCCCAGCGAATGAGCGCGCCCCGAGCCCTTCTTGCTTCGAGCAGACAAATTTAGTTTTGTGGGGGATCATATTACGAGGTTACTTGCTTTTCACTTTTTTCACCGACGGCACTGTTTTGGTTTGTATTTTAGCAGTGAAGAGATACATCGAGTCTGAGGCTGTCGAGGTCCCCGCGTTGGACCACTACCATCACCAAATTCCCCTGGCTGCGGTGGCACGTGCGCGTTTGTGGCGACCACCGCCGCCAGGCTGCTTGCTTGCTTGCATCGGCTGCACCGTGCGGGGCGTTCCCAGGGGTTCTGGAAACCTGCAAGCGGCCGCGGCCTCGGAGCCAACAATTTCGAATCGAGCACGAATTTGCCGTCCGCCGTGGCTGTTGGCAGCCCGCTGTCCGTCTCCTACTTCTGGACACGGGTCATTCTGGGCAGATTCGAAGAGGCCCGTGACAAGCAGCAGGATCCCCAGGATCCCAGGTACATGCCTTCTGGTTATTCTCTGCGGCTGGAAAGACCTAAACATGGATGTCTAAAGTCCCAAGGACGGGCAGCACTGCTGTTCCATGCGCTGTTCCGTGCGCTGCTCCATGCGCTCCCCTCATCCCACTCCCAGGCCGGTACCGCTGCTGTTAGTGCTCTTCCAAGAGTGACCTCTGACTCGCCATCGCGCGGTGCATCCGTGGGTGACTCAAGCCACGCAGCCGCAGTGCCAGAGGCTAAGGTACCTCGAATACGGAATACAACCGCACCCTGTACTACCGTGATCGTTCGGATCGATCTCTGCCCACCCGCTGCCCTAAAGTGTGTGCATGCTTCCAAGGCCAGGTGGTATGAGGTGGGAGGTGCCCAGGTGGGATGTGGCCCCCCCCCTCCCCCGCTTATTCCTGTCCGTGGCCTGAACCGTCAGTGCTCGTCCAGGGCTGTGGCTGCCAATCCGGGAAAGGACCCCAGCGTCGGTAGCGGAACCCAAACCCCGGTCACCGATTCGCACAGCATCCAAGTGACCCATTGGCACGGAGTACGTACCCCACACTGCCGCCTGCCCCACTCAGTGTTTTGGTTGCCAGCCCGCCCAGCCCGCCTTCCCCCTCCTGCCATTTGGCCAAAGAAAAAAAATGGATTCTCTGTTTTTTTGGGGACAGCTCTTTGCCTCCATCCATCCATCCCTTGTTTTTTTCCCTCACTGTGTGCTGCTCCCCCTTCCGCCCACCCCGTCATCCTCCCCAGCCAGTCTGCCCACGGCCACCGCCATGGCCCATCGCCGCCATGTGGGGTGTGTGCCCCTCTGGCACGACCAGGACGAGCATCCAGCCAGAAGCTACCCCTGCTGCCGCCGCGCCAGAGGCGTGCAGCAAGACAGGTCAGGCTGCAGGGAGCTGCTTGCTAGCCTTCTTTCGCCTCGACGGCTCCGGCCGGAAAAGAGACTGCCCTCATTTTTTTGACATGTACCTGACTTTTTGTACTGGAGAGTATAAAGACCAACTCTAATTTCCCCCGCGGAACCCTCCTCCCCCCCCTCCCATCCTGAGCTGGGGGCACCAACAGCCTGCCCTCCAGCAGCGCTCCCTCCACAGTCTTGTTCAGTCCAGTCCAGTCCATCCAGACCTACTTCCCTCCCGCCATCTTCCCTCTCCCTCTGTCTGTCCCAAGCCGGCCAGTCCAAGCGGGCCGTCTCCGTCATTGTTGTCTCTCAGAGGTTGCGCAGGACACACCACCACACCACCTGCACCCACCTGCCTGGGCACTCACTCCTCGCCCGCCCCCGGCTGGCTCGCACTGCATCAATTCAACCCTACTTTTTCTGTGTGTGGCCTGCTTCGTCCGAGTACCCATCTGGAAGCACCCCTCTGCACCTCTTCCCCCCTCTTCTTCTTCCCGTCCTGCTGCCGTTGTTGCAGCCTGCCGCGGAAATCGTTGCGTGTTGCCTGCCCCAGGCGTGGCCAACTCTCGTTAGTTCCGCCAGCTGCCAAGCGCGTCCGCGTAAAGAGCCAAAAAGTCTGTTTCGACGCCAGCGTTGCGCAACCTCGACACCCCCCATCCGATCGCGAACCAGAACCCTCGATCACCCTCCCTCGTTGATCCGAACGCCCTCTCCGTCGAATTTAGGTTCGCCCGCGCTTTGTGTGGCCCCGGAGCGCCGCCCGAGTCCCCCTTCCGCAGCGGCACACAGACCGTTGCACAAGACGTCGGTCCTGCAGCACCCCATTGGCCTCGTTCACTCGTTCGTCGTCCACAGACAGCCTCGCCTCTGCTTAAAAGGGGTCCGGTACACTCGCGATACCTGCCAGGCACTCGTCCAGTGACTTCCGCTCGTTCCGCAACGACACCGACTCCTCGAATCCAGATTCCCAGATTCCGGCGCCAACGTCAAACCGGTGAACGAACAAGGTCCAAAACGGCAACCCCCGGTCAACCGCCCTACCGAATCTCACCGCCTCACCCCCAACCAGATATTAGAACGACGACCATGCCGCCTATGTCTTGTTAGAGCCAGGTCGCATTCTTTCCACTTTGCAGCCGTCTCCGCGACTGCGGAGCTGTCCGGAAGCTCACCGAACCGACGCAACCCCCCCTCCGGCGGACCTCTCGGCACTCACCCCCGGACACTTAACATATTTGGTACTCGGTCGGGAAATCTTATTGGGAATCATGGCGGCAAGCGGGAACAGCCGTTCTATGGAGTCACGGACTGGAAGGAATAACCAGAGTGAGTTGCCACGCACCCTAGGGGGGTGGGAGGTCATGAGCCCGGCGACGGAGTGCTCAAGGGGATGATGCATACTCATCTTGAACCTCCCCTACCCCTCCCTATGCTTCGGAAACAACCCTGGCCAAAGGCTGACTCGCTCCCTCTCCTCCCCCCTCTCACAGGATACAACACAAAAGGCGAGCGCTTAGTCGCGGGCGTGGTCCCACTCACAGAGGACAAGTCGTACGTGATGCTGATCCAGTCGACGCGGCGCAAGGGCTGGGTGCTGCCCAAGGGCGGCTGGGAGACGGACGAGGAGTGCCACGAGGCGGCGGCCCGCGAGGCCTGGGAGGAGGCCGGCATTCTGGTACAGGTCGACTACGACCTGGGCGACATCCACGAGACGAGCCCGCGCAAGAAGTCGTCTTCCTCATCATCGTCGTCGTCGTCTAAGGGATCCAACAAGGACGGAAAGGAGTCCAAGGACAAGGGCCGCTCGCTCTACCGCTTCTACGAGGTCACCGTCACGAGCGAGGAGGCGGACTGGCCGGAGCGCGAGAAACGCGAGCGCCAGTGGTTTACTTTCGCCGAGGCGAAGGAGCTGCTCAAGGACCGCCCCGAGCTGCAGACGGCGCTCGAGCGGTCGACGATGAAGAGGTAGTCCCGCGGGCCTGCCGTGTCGAGATATGGGCTGTTGCTGTTTTGCGATGCCCTTTCCCTTTGTGCGGTCTCGCGATGCTTCTGGGGCGGTCTACTTTTGACAATGGAGGACAGGCTGTGGCGGTGTAGGAGGGCTTGGTCAGCTCTTTCTTGTTGCACCTTGGAGCAACGTGTTTGTTGCTTTGTCACGCCATCTGATTTATTTTGGTGGATCTGGGAAGAGGACCGGGATCTGGAAGCACATGAGGCGATGACCGCCGGGGACCTTGAGCCGGATTTTTTGTGGTCGCTCAGGGATCAATCTCGGCACGGCAAACGGATTTCTTCGTTTATTTCTCAAGTCCTGATTTACTTGTTTACTTTGCCCGGTCTGGTGGTCTCGTCCGTTTCTGTTTTTTGTTTTGTGTTTCTCGCACCGTCATCACGTCACCGTCGTTGGGGAAACAAAAAAAGGAGTTATCAGACACAAGATGGTCCGTCCTCGAGGTCGGGAGGTCCATACTCAAGGCGGTATCCTCCTCCGCCACCACAACCCCGTGCCTGGCAGCGAGGCAACAATGGCCGGCGTGCTCTTTTCTGTTGGGTTTTTCCGTTCAACGGCAACGAGGGCATTGGTCATTCCCCTCTGAGTAATTGGCTTCGGCCGATTTGCATCTGTCTCTGGGAGTTTTTGGGAGGAATGGAACGGGAGGGCCATGATAGATTTGTTGTTTTTTGTGTTTTGTTTTGCGCCTCGTTTTTATTATTATCATCTCCTCTTTGCCTGGTTGTGTTTTTGCTTGGTTCCCCTGCCCCGCCTCCTCCATTTCTTTCCTCCTCCTCTGCGCGGCAAGATAATACACGTCACCGGGATGGGCATTTCATTTCCTTCATCGGCAGGCCAAAGTGTTTGGTTTGGGGATGCCGTGGTGTTGCGAGCGAAACAAAAAAGAGAGGGGGAGCAAGAGAGGGGTGGGGAGAGGGAGAGACACAGAGGGAGAAATGATCAAAAATCATCATCATCACGTCTGGAGTTTCTTTCTTCTGGGGGGCGGCGGCGCTCTTGGGATGATTGATTCGCTTTGGCTTTGGCTTCAATTGCATTGTCTGGGCTGGGTTGGGCGGGTGGTTCGCAAACAATGCTGTTAGAGGCGAGGGCTGAGGGCAGGGGGATAGCGGGAGCCCCCCTAATGCTGTTGAAGGGTGAATAAAGATTAATGCATTTCTGGCTGTCAACCTTTGTCGATGGTGGTGTGGCCGTGATGGTGTTGTAAGTGATCAGGGGCCAGTTGCGATGTCAACTTAGGTACCTAGATGCCCGTGTTTGACAGGGTTGAGTTCAAGTCCAAATCTCAACTCATCAGCCTACAGGGTTGCGCCTGCCTTGGACTCCCATGGAAGTAGGCCTTCCACTCTTGGTAGGTACGATGCTGAGGCCCAACGCGCCTTCCACTGGTATTGAACACCAGAAAACTCTGCCTCTCCCCAGCTCAGCGCAGCAGACATCGCCATGGAGCCCCCATGCATTCACGTGCTACCGCCCACCAACCAACCTCTTCCACCCACGGTTCCAGATGCCTCGTCGTGCACTCTCGCCTGCCCACCCTCTAATCCCACATCCCCTCCTCGCTTCGCCTTCGCCCTACCATGCCCCCCGTCTCGATCAACCTGGGCAGCATCAAGGTCGCCGGGAAGACACCCAACCTGGTCGTCACGCTGTCGAGCACGCTGGTCCTGGCGCTTCCCGCGTCGTTTGGCGAAGAAACGACTGCCGTAGACCTGCGGCAGGCCTCGGCCGAGGGCAGGATCTGGATCTCCAAGGCTGGGGGGTGTCGGGTTGATGTGGAGAGTTTGGTTAATGGGGAGGGGTTGATGGATGGTGGTGGGGGACTGGATCAGAGTGTTGTGGCGGTCGTTGGGGGGTTTCTGGAGGGGTGTTCGGTGAGTTGGTTTGGATGATGTGATGTTTGGGAAGAAACATGGGCTGACGGTCGACGCAGGTGTGGAAGCAGATTGGGCTTGAGCTGAGGACGAATCATGCTGCCTATGCGCAAGACGGTTGGAGCAACGCGCAGGCTTCGTACTTCCTGCATCACCCGGATCTTTCTTCGGAGATGATTGCGCCGGCGGAGGTCCCTTGTGCGCAAGTTCAGGGGCTGAGCTGTCAAGTCAACTATGACTTCAGACCGAGGAAGATGAAGGCAGGTGGCAAGAAACAAGCTCTGAAGCAAGAAGTTGTTGAGCCCACGCACGTCGCCCCTGAGACGAACGAGGAACCTCCAAGCCACACTCATGGCCTCCGACCCAGGCCAAAGCGGAGCAGGAAAGCAAAGGCGGTACAGGACGACCGCGCGACTGCTACCCCTGACCCGTCGGCGTCAACCCCTCAGCCCGAGACTGGATTGGGCAGTCTCGACTGGAGAGACACCGAGTCTTTGGTAACGGAGGCAATCACAGAGATGGCCTCTCTTCTTGACTTTGCGTTCCGGAAACTCATCGGGTTCAAGGGCACATGCCCAGGGATGAGGACCGTCAGGGGTACACGCTCGCCCTCCTTGATCGAGATTGCGCCGGCAGTTTGGGATCTCCAGTACCTCCACGTGAGAAAGCAGTTCCAATTTCCAACCTGATTCGACTCTTGCTGACCGTTGCTAACAGATGATGTGTGTGCACGCTCAAGTCATTCCTTCGATTGCAGCGGGAGTCGTCCGACTTAGGAATGCCCAGTCTGCAAGTCTTCGAGCCAAGCTGGACATTTTGACTGGCCGGGAGACATCCCACGATATGAGTGAGAGGCCGGATGGCTCGGAAGCTGATGACGTGAAGGGGGTGAAAGGGCGGTTGTGGTCGCTCTGCCAAACCCGCATCCGGCCGGAGCCCATCAAAGGACACCAGATTAAAAGGAACGCAGACCAAAGTACGACACGGCAGCCGCCAACCGAGCTTGCCCCTGGAGGGAAGGAAATGGAGACTCCTCCGGACTGCGCGGATGGATCCAACGGGGATGTCTTCGACACGGCTGAGAATTACGATCTGTGGGCGGACTATGACCACGACTCGGCGCTGCTGGAAGGTTTTCAACTCGAACCTCTCGAGATCGGCCTTCTTCCAACTCCTCCGCCATACATGTACGGTGGCGACGAGGAGCCATTATCGGATGGGCTGATGCCAAGTTCCGAGGGCGATTACTTCTATACTGACGGACAAGGAAACATCTACGGGGTTGAGAGACACGACGTTCCCCAGGATCACCAACTCGAGTGGCCCTCGAGTCCACAACATGCCGCTTCCGAAGGGTTCACCGAGGAGGAGGATATCGAGGTGGAAGACTGGGATCCAAGTCCCAACGAAACATATATTATGTACCATGAAGTCCAACACTGGCCGCCCGAACCAGGGCTTCACATCCACGCAGTGGATGCCGGCCACTTCCTCCCCCCGCCGCCGCCACACCCGGATGATGACCCGTTCAACGGCTGGGTGGGCGATTGAGTCGGATCACACCTCAGGGCGGCGAAAATACGGCGGAATCTTCCTAACGAATACCAAATGCCGAAGAAAAAAACGCCCAAGACTCGTCTGTCTGTCTATCGCGGCAGCCCGAAATAACGCCCGCAACGCTCCCGGCATGCAACTCCTCTGAGGCTTGAGCTTGGCGGGCTTCTGGGGAAGGCTGGTGCCCACATGGGTGGTCGTGGTTCATCGTCGGTGAACTCCCTCGGCTTCCCGCACGTCCCCTTCATTTCATTCATTCATTCCCCTGCCCCTCTCACCAACCACCACGGTGTTTGCGTCGCACAAGACGGCAGCCCAAGCCCAACCCAGCTTCCCGCTCCAAAACAAAACATCCCCCAAGCCATCCATCCATCCACACACCCTGAAAGAGTAGTCCAACTACTTCTTAGGCGCGGGCTTCTTCTTCTCCTTCTTGACCTTCTGCTCGGGCTTCATGGTGGCGTAGTGGATATACCAGAGCAGGACGCAGTGGAGGATGACGGCGACGAGGACGATGAGCAGGATGGTGAAGAGGATGGGCTGGTCGTTGAGCACGCGGACAGCCTCGGGGGTGGCGCCGATCTTGGAGAACCAGTCGAATTGCCCCATTGCGTTTTACTGTTTGGTGGTGGTGGTGGTGGGTAGTATGTGGAGGTGCGCTTGGGAGTGGTGATGCGCCGGTTGGTGGCGGCGCTCACGACGATGTTGGGTTCTTGGTGTTGTGGATGGAGGTGGATTACTTTGGAGGCCCGCCTGGGGAGGGAAAGAAGTCGTCGCGAGTCAAGCAAAGGCTGGTTGGGACGGAAATAGATGGCGGAGGCCTGCGCCGTGGCGAATGTAGTTGGTGGGGTTTGAAGAGAAATAGAGATTATTACAAAATACGATGATGGGCGTGTCGTTCGTTGATTACGAGGGAGGAGGACGAAATGTGTGAGAGAGAGGTAAAGAAAATGGGGGAGGGAAATGCTTGGATGGATGAATGGAATGGGATGGGCCGCTCGCGCTGGCTGCCCTGGGCCAGACCAAGACAGACAAGATGAAACCGCAGACGTCAGAATGAAGCCGAGCTTCAGGGTGCGGGATGCAAAACCCCTGGTTGGCTGGTTCCCCTGGCCGAGCTGCCCGCCTGCCTGCGCAGATCTCGAATCTGGGGGGAGGGCTTGGCTGGGGCTGGCTGTGTCTGGCTGGCCCGGCCCCCAGTGCGAGCTTCTGGTGGTGGTGGGCGGCAATGGGATGGGCCACGCCAGCCAAAGGGTGGTGGCCGCGTGTGTGTGTGTGGGTGGTGGTCAGTCCCTGGTCTTGTGTTTCAGGCTTGCGCCAGAGTCGAACGATTGGGTTAGGTAAGCTGGGGGGTGATTGGCTGGGGGCGCATGGGCTCGTCCGAACAGTGTGGACGGGGTTGATCTGGGCTTTGAAGGTGTTGATGCTGGGCAGGGTTGGATGGGCTTTTTTTGGATCTTTGGGAATTGGAGGTTAAGCTTGGTTTATGTTCTTGGTAGGGTGCTGAGGGACAGGGAGAATGGAGGGTTGGGAGAGCTGGGTTGGAGATCGAAGAGGGTGTCACGTGGAAGGTCACATGGTGGATTTGCTGTTGCAGACCAATGGCCCCACTGATCTGCAGGGCAGCACTGTCTGAATTGACTTCTCCGTGGTTCACGCAGCCGCAGCTCTGAAGCTTGGGCCCAAAAAAATTGCTGGCGAGGATCCCGGCCAAATCGTGGATCGGACCGACGCTGAGGAGCGATATCGTGACCAACTTCGAGCACCAACCCGCCCAACACCAGCCACCGGGGCGTGGCCGAGAACCGTCAATTGAGCGCCGAGAGCGATGAGTGCAGCACGGCCAGCCGCGAGAAGGCTCATCTCGGGGCGCCTGGCCTCGGGGGGGCCGCGGGGTGGTGGTGTTGCTGCTGTTGCTGCTGCTCTCCCCGCAGCAGCTCTCCCCTCGACCACAACGCCGCCGCCAACATGTCAACACCTCCTCTTCGCCCACCAGTTCCACAGCTCCCCCCAGCTGTCGGCAAGGCGGCGCTCGCGCTTCCCCAGCATCCGCGCCGTCGACATGGGCCTGCTGGACGAGAGCGAGGTTGAGCAGTTCACCCAGGACAAGTTCTTCAAGTACAACGACCAGGACATGAAGGTGCTGCGCAAGAAGTACTCGGACAAGCAGATGGCCGCCATCGAGGCCGGCGAGGAGGCCATCGACCCCAAAGACCTGACCGTGCAGGGCCGCCTGCGCGTCGACCCCTACACCATGCCCTACATCGACGACTTTGCCGAGAACCAGCCCATCATCGACAAGCGCCTCCGCCGCCAGAAGGACGCCCCGGACCCGCACGCCCGCTTCATGAGCATTGACGAGTTTGCCGACGACCTGATGACATGGGCAGACCAGCTGGCCGTGGGCGAGGTGACAGGCACCCTCAAGACCCTCGCCAACTTTGTGCCCGCCGAGTGGAGGAAGAAGCCCGAGTCGCAGTGGCCGCGCGAGGTGCAGGCCGAGGCCCGCAAGGCCTTCAACACGTACCTCGAGGGCGAGGTGGCCCGCCAGAAGGAGGAGACCAAGGCGGACCGGGAGGGCCGGTCCCTGGGCCGCGACGCCGGGCCGACCGACGGCGACATCCTCAAGTACATCCTGGAGCGGTCGACCATGACGGACGGCAACCGGACGAGCGACTCGTCGCTGGCGCACGCGCTGCCGAACAAGGTGCCCGGCGTGGCGGGCCTGTACAAGAACGCCATCGACCCGGAGGACGGGGGGCTGGACGACCTGGGCGTGTACCAGGACCTCAAGCGGCGGACGGGCATGACGGTGCGCGAGCTCATGGGCATCGAGGCCAGGATGCTCGTGAAGCGCTGGGTGTCGAACCAGACGCGCCTGGGCAAGGTGGGCAAGTCGGACTTCATATACGTGGCTGGCAACGGCAACGGGTGGCTGGGGCTCGGCCAGGCAAAGTCGACGGAACCGACCGCGGCCATGGACAAGGCCAGGCTGCTGGCCCTGCGCAACATGCAGCCCATCCGCCGCTACGAGGGCAGGACCATCTACGGGAATGTCCAGGCCAAGGTCTCGGGCACCATTGTCAAGATGGCCGCGCGGCCGCCAGGTGAGTTTTTGTGATGTTGCCCCACCCCCTCCTTTATTTTCCATCGTTCACCCCGCCGCCTGCCTCTCTATGACTCCAGTATATATTGATTGACTCTTCCCCACAGGATTCGGCCTCCGCGTCTCGCACCGCATCTTCGAGATGGCCCGCGCCGCCGGCATCAAGGACCTCTCGGCCACCATCCCGCGCTCGCGCAACCCCATGAACTCGGTCCGCGCCGCCTACCAGGCCCTGCTCAACCAGCCCGACCCGGAGGAGATCGCGCTCGGCCGCGGCAAGAAGCTGGTCGACGTGCGCAAGGTGTACTTTGGCGGGGCTACCGAGTAGAGGAGGGGGGTGATGTGGTAGAAGGGGGCGGGTTTGTAGAAAAATCTTGTATCATATCAACACCGTGTGTGTGTGTGTGTGTCGCGTGTGTGTTGAGCGGGTGGTGTGTTGGTGTTGTGATGTGTTGAGTGTGGTGATGTTGATGTGTGTGGTGTGTTGGTGGAGAGGGATTGGCTGTTACTCCGTTCGGCAGCCTCCCATCACCATTCATCGCCCTGCCGTCCTCGTCCCCCTCGCCAGGCCACCTAGACCCCCCTTTCCGCGACATCGTCGCCATGACAACCAACCACACAACCACCACCCCATCCCACCATCACCTCCCCTATTTTCATCATAACCATCATAAATTCATCAACCCCCCTTTCCCCTCATACACTCACCCATCCTCCCCGCCCCCCGCGGAGATGGAGCAGCAACAAGTGAATCTTGCGCCGTCTTTCGACGGTCTCCCAC
>FTEL01010398.1_pt1 | contig 11884 bp, 11 predicted proteins | sample 1658911 | NCBI WGS metagenome assembly FTEL01 (sample SAMEA3914869, study PRJEB12502) | metagenome | biome: forest; material: soil | place: USA | collected 2012-03-12 | depth 0.1 m
GAGGGGAGGGGAGAGGGAGGGGGGGGCTTACGTTGTCTAAGAAACCAATCGAGACGATCGTGACGCTATCGTCATCCGCTTCGGCAAGCGTCTTGCGGTAGAGCGCCACCGGGCCCCAGGCGTCTTCTGCGCGGCCCCAGGGCAGGCTGCCGCCGGAGAAGTGGTGGGCGACTTTGCTGCAGTACTCGCCGAGCTCGAAATACCAGCCGTCGAAAAAAGTCGCGTTGGTCAGGGGGCGCGGGATACCGATTGGGACGTAGGCTTTGCCATAGTGCGCTAGGATGGCTGATGCGGCGAGCGCTGAGTAGGATGAGGGGTAGTTGACGTTGACGGCTAGGAGGTTGGCTTCGGGGAGGGTGGCGGCGAGGAGGAGGGCGCCGGCGTCGCTGGTGGTGGGTTAGCGTTGGAGTGTGAGGTTGTGGTCGGGGGGGTGCTTACTCGACGTCACTGAACAGGTCGGTGTCGACGATGATATTTTTCTTAGCTGCGAGGGTGAGGGTGATTCGCGCGAGGCAACATAGTGCCCCGGTAAGGGTAGTATGTCTCATCTTCTTGGTTGTTGAGACTGATCGTGTTTAGGTTCGGCCCTGGTGCAGAACTCAAATCTGGCCTGTCGTTGGTGAGATGCGGGGAATTCCGTGCAGTCAGGCTCTGGCCCCCCAACGCGCCCAACGCTGTGCAAGCCTTGTGGCTCGGTCTCGGTAGGGGTAACAGAACACCAACGGGACCAGGCCACCAACCAGCTCCGCGACTTAACCGCCCGATCGACTGGGGAAGGCCGTTTAGGTTGTTTTAGGCATCGCGCCCCAAATATTGCTGCGATGAGAGTTTCTCCGTAACATCCAACTCCCAACCGCGGGACAACGGGAGCCGGCGGCACCAGGTTGTGCGCAATCTTCGAAACCGACTCTCCTTCCTGAACTGAACCGCTGGTTTCAATTTCAACGGCAAACACTCAACTGGCTCATTATGACTACACCGGCCCAACCAAACAGCACGGATGTGCCACTGCAAAACCTTGTCCGCTGGTATCATCCCAGTTTCTAAACGCTATATGACCACGGGGTATGAAGGATCTACTTATATATATCATCGAGCAGCTTATCCTTGCTCTTCTCGATACGCTCTATATCGTATTGCGGATTAACGACGTAGAGATCTCTGCGGTACGCTGCCTCGATATCATCCTTATAGGCGTCCTTCTGTAACGAGATGAACTCCCGAATGTCCTGATGGATATTACCAAGTCGCCTCTCCATTCCCTCGGCATGCTTAGCGAGCTTCCCTAATGAAGTTTTCGTTTGTTCTTGGAAGGATTGGGCAGTATCGTTCTGAACAGCAGCCTCTGTGTCGGTATCCAGCTTCAGATCGCTGTCCCAATTATCCAGAATGAGCATATTTCCATAGCATATCTGCCGACCGTTGTTGCGGCACCACTGATGCCGGGGCGGACCTCGACTAGCTTCCATCTAGCGGCAGCGTAGTTCTTGGCTGACGTGAGCGAGAGAGGACCGATGGCGAGAGCATTTTGACAGGCGGCCAGGGCGATGCTGATGGCGTAGGTAGCCCGCATTTCGTCTTGGTTAGCGTATTTGTGGATTCCTCGTTCTCTTGATTTGCAGCTTGTGAGGGTTGCAGAGTGCGTGGGAGCAGGGAAACAGTATTGATTGAAGATGACGATGGTTGTCTCTCCCGGTTCCAAGTTGAAGTCGGTGGGGGCATCTCCCAGACCCCGAGAAGTACCACCATGAGATTTTGTTGAGCATCAGTGACAGTGGAAAAAGTGCCGGGGCAGCTGGAAGCCACTTGACTTCCAAGGTTGGTTCCTTCCACAACACCCAGCACGATTGGGACAAACAAAAAAAGCAAGAACCCACCGAATCAAGGCAAGCTCAACGGGCAACCACAGCAAACAGCGCAGACAACCACATGATATCAGAGGAAACAATGCATAAGGTAGGCGAATAGGACGTCTTGCAATTATTCAGAATCCCAGAAGCGTTACAAGAGGCTGATTTCCCGCACATCGCTCTCCCTCTCCTCGAGAATCCGCAAAACATCGACGGCTGAAAGGCCGGGGAGGTAGCACACCCCAACGTGACGAAGTTTCCCCTCCACTTCCCGCAGCAGCACCGGCAACGAGCAGCCGTGGATCAAGTACACCACGTCACCCGTTTCCGCCCCTGGCGGCCCTCCGCCAACGCGCCCATCGACCGTGTGGAACACGTTTCTGTCGAACAGGAATTGCAATAGTCGGCTCACAAACTTGAAAACGACCTCGTCCCGTTCTGGATCTGGCTCCGCTGCGGGGTCAAAGTCGTAATTATCTGCCGGGCTGCTGGACATGCCTGCCAGACACTCCCATAGATTCTCCTCAGATGGGAACCCCAAGAACTTGAGCTCATCAATGGTGAAGTTGCGTGGCAGGGCTCTCACCCGCAAAGCCTCCTTGAACAGATTGTATGGCGTGAACTGGCGCAGACTATCGCCCCACAGCTTGGAGAGGAATGGATTGCCCCCCGTGGATTCATTGACGAGGTCGACCAAAGCGTAGAGAGGCGATCCCCGTTCGTAGTAGCCGTGCGCCCAGAATTTGCTTTTGTTGTCCACCAGGTGCTTGAGGAACGGGATCGTCGATGTGTTCCTCCAGACGTATTCCAACATCATAGTTCTGGTCATATGGGTGGTGTAGTCGAAGGTCTGCTTGCCAGCCCGGCTGACAACTCTGCCAACTTTGGTGACTTGGACACCGAAGCAAGTCAGGTATCTTGTTGGCGAGATGGTGGGTTCGTATTTGGCGGGTGTCTCAGCATCCGAGTATCTGTCCCTCAGATAGGTGGCATCACACCAGCTGGTCTGGTGACCGACACACACAAGGTCGGGTAGCCATGAAGGGAGGTCGTGCGTTTCCAGCGCCCTTGGATACAGCCCGATGCCCGAGTAAAAGATCAGCGAGCCGAGGGGGAGATCCTGATGCAAATTCGAGGCCCAGGCTGCGTAAACGTCTGCCACGGGCATGGTATAGTCCGGGGTGAGGTCCATCCGAAAGATGCCACACAAAGCGAAGACCTTGTCACGAGGATCCTTACAGTACGAGCGGCCGACGATATCGAGGAATAGGCGGGTTGTTGCCGCGGCTTTATCGCGTCCGGGTTTCAGGTCGTGGACTTGAGTGAGTAACGGGAAGCGGGGGAACAGGTTGCCGAAGATCGTATGGTCGTGTGGCAGGTAGGAGTAGCCTGTCCACGCGAGGTAGCGGGCGAGACTGCTCATTGGGAGGTGTTCGTCGCCGCAGAGGAAGACGGTCTCGTCCCAGTCAGCTGCCCAGAGCTCTTGGAATATCCAGAGACGCTCAAAATATTCAGCCTCTGCAAAATTCGTGAGAGCGGCCCAGTATTTGTTGAACGGCGGGAGGGCTCGTCTGGCATCAGCAACGCCAATCTCTGGGTAATCTTGAAACAGCTGGGACGCCGAGCATCCGGGCCGGACGCGAATCGCCAGTTTTCGGATTGTGCGGAGGGCAAGATCAAGGTCGTTGTGGCCGGACGGCCCGAGCCAGGAGAAAACGCAGCTAGCCTTTGCGTAGATGTCCCGCATCATGGCTATTTGCTGGCTCTTTTCCACCGGGTCGTCTTGGTTTATGCAGATAGCATCAACCCAGATCGGCAGGCGACTACCACCTACTCCCGAGCGGTGGCTGGCCGCTGCAATCCTTCCAACGAAGAGTTCGTCCTTGACGCCAGCCGTATAGAATGGGCGAGGGCTCGTCCCAGATCTCCACCTTTGACGTCGTGCATGGCACTCTTCGTCGGAATCATCCGGCCCTGAATCATAATCGCTATTATGGTGGTCAGAACCAGCGTCGTCAGATGAGAGAAAGCGTCTCAAGCAGGTGATGCCGTCGGGCTTGCCCGTCACGCACGAGACCAAGTCGCGTCGAAAGTCGACGCTGATCCAGTTTTCCGTAAAGTAGCGCCAGAAGCCTCGAAGAGCCGACTCCAGGTTTGTCGTCACAGCTCGCGGGTGCCCGTCGACCAACATGTCTCGGGTGATGCTCTCGTCGCCCCAGACGTAGGACAGGGCAGCAAACTTGAGACCAGCGTCGTCCAATATGACAGTGCGGAGCGAGCACTGGATCGGGCCGTCGTCAGATCCCCCGATGATCTGAAGCAGCCGGATTTCCCGTCGACTGGGGTCTAGCGGTTTGTACATTTCCGGTCGAGGCCTGGCAGGTGTGGCCGGGGGAGCAAGGCCCTTTTTCGAAGCCTTCTGGCGGGAGAGTTTGGTTCCCATGATGAATGATGAACTGAGTGAGGAGAACAGACAGAGCTGGGTTGGGGTCCGCGGTGTCCTGGGAGGCAGCAGCTAGTCGACGACGTCGCGGTGCATGGACACCTGAGGTGGTTGAACACTGCCTCACAAGGCTCTGGCCGGGTGCGTGGCTCATCACTGATGGCGAGAGCGGGGTGGCCCAGGGTGGCTCGAGTTGGTTAGTTGGTCGCCCTCCCCTGCAGCGGCTGGGCTCAGCTGGTTCACTCCCCACGCTCACGCCACGCAACCCCCTGGCCCGGAGCCAGCCACGCAGGAGTGAACTAGTTATTCTAGCACGGGCAAGTCGACGATCGCGCTGACGGTGGCTCGCGAATATAGCAATAAGAAGCGGCTCGGCGCGAGCTTCTCCTTCTCGAGGGGCGCCGGGGATCTTGCGTCCTCGCGCAGGTTCGCCGCGCCCCGGTCGAGGATAGCGACGTCGCGGTCTGAGGCCGGCCGAGCGAGGTGCTCAAGTCGCTCCAGGTGGATGTGAGGACGATTGTGGGCGAGCGTGACATGGCAAAACCCGATCTACCAAGGCCTTCCACTCCGCTGCCATCTCCGCGAAACGAGGATCATGTATCTCGAGAGCGGATCGTGGGACGACGGAATCAGCTGCAGGCTCGAAGTCGCAGCACTCGGTATCCAGCCGGAGTACGAGGCTCTGTCTTATGTCTGGGGCCCCCTCGCAGGAACTCCGGTCCATAAGCATCAACAGCCACGCCGTAGACGTCGGCGTCAACTTGTGGTCCGCCCTCCGCCGCATCCGCAGCAAGCGAGAGGACAGAGCGCTCTGGGCCGACGCGATCTGCATCGATCAGAAAAACACCGATGAGCGCAACGAGCAGGTCGCTCTCATGCGAGACATCTACTCACAATGCAGGGGCGTCATGATCTGGCTCGGCGACGCCGATACTCCCCGGCAGCCGCACCTCCCACCGAATAGACAAGCCCTCCACCCACGCATCTGGAAAACAGACTTCACCCAACCCTCCCCCTCCTCCCCAGTCCCCCTCCACGCGGACGACGCAACCAAACTATCCACCTTCCACACCCACCTCACGAGCGAGGCCATCCCCGTCCTCGCCAACCCGGACTCCTTCCACAAGACCGCCCTCGCGCTCAACGACCTCATGACCCGCCCGTGGTGGACGCGCCAGTGGGTCGTGCAGGAGGTGGTGGTGCCGCCGCGCGCGGCGGTGCATGTTGGCGGGGCCATCGTGCCGTGGCATACGCTGGCTGTTGCGGCGCGGAACTACGATCGCCATCGCAAGTTGTGTTGTCAAGGTCATTATGCGCGCTTGCGCGGGGGTGACATCCGCACGCTTGAGCTGTTGGCGCGGACGGTGGTTGAGCTGCATGATCTCCGGCGGGCGTGGCAGGGGATTTTGCTTGGTCCGCCGGCTGCGGAGAACGATGATGACGAGGACGACAGTGTCAGCACTGCTGTCGCGGCGCCGAAACCAGCGCGTATTTCACTACGGCAACTCCTGTGGCGCTTCCGCCCACGCGAGACGAGCGACCCGCGCGACAAGGTGTTTGCGCTATTTCCGTTGGTCAACGACTGGGGCAAGCACGTCGCCATGTACCCCGAGTACGGGTGGACGGCGCAGGCGATCTACCGGGCTGTGGCGGAGAAGATCATCACGGTGGATGATCGTTGCTTGTGCTGATGGGCAGCACCGAGAAGACATTACCGGGGCTGCCTAGCTGGGTGCCTGACTGGACGGGGCCCCCGGCGCGGTTCGAGCTGGAGAGACTCGGCCGGGCGCGGTTGTTTCGCGCTTTCGGGGGCAGGAGGAGGGTGGAGGCGAGGTTCTTGGATCAAGAGGTTGTCAAGGTGCAGGGGGTGATGTTTGACGTGGTGGAGGCGGTGGCGGAGGTTATGGGTTACGACGATGAAGAAGAGACGCTGGGGATCTTTGCGGCGTGGTATCGGTTCGTCAGGGGGAACCCGGACCGGGGGGGCGCGGCTGAGTACGTTGCGGGTGGCTCCAGAGTCGAGGCATACTGGCGGACGCTCTGCATGGATACGTGCCGCAGTCTGGCGTGGAACAGCAGTATCGGCAACAAGGAACCGCGGTACAGAAGGTGCTCGCCCGAGTACGTGAGGGACTGTATGGCGTTATGGATGGACGCGGAGGGGCTTCCGCTTGCCACACCGCCACCAAGTCTGGCCTCTTTGCCAGATGGGGACGGCAAACCACCACGGCACGATTCGGCCGAGCTCACCAAGCACGATGACCTGAATTTTGTGGCCGTCGACTTTGCAGTCACGTCGGCAACCATACAACGGAGGCTGTTCCGCACAACAAAGGGGTACATTGGGCTTGGCCCACCAACATTGCGAGCAGGAGATCGAGTCCACGTCTTTGCCGGCGGCCACACCCATTTTGTTGTCCGAGACGCCCAGAGCCGGCTGGTGCCCTATGTCGGATCTCGGGTGTGCTCGCAACTGATCGGTGACTGTTATGTCCATGGGATTATGGATGGTGAGGCAATGGACCGACCTGGGGCTGAATCAGAGAAGGTGTACTTGACATGAGGGTGCCAGGAGGCTACAGCGTCTCGACCGGATGATGCAAGATGGGAGGAAGCCTTAGGCCCTGTCTGTCTCGCGTAGGGAAAGCGGCATACTCCCCATAGATCGCAACTCTCACTGAGTGCCAGTTAGCCCTACCCAGGAAACGACTGCCGAGCGGCAACGTCATTGACGCATGTCAGCCCCCTCGCAGCCAGCTGCAGGGCCGCGGCAGAGGGCCTGACCTGGCTGCGTCTGGGACGAATCGCGGAGTGCCGGCGCGGCGCAGGCGGCGGTGGGCGCTAGAGCTAAAACAAGAAGATTTCCACGGCAGTCGTCGGGTTGTGGGCAGAGCGGGTGGGCAGCGTCCAGGGTGCAGGACGCATTGAATATTGGCAATAATTTGGGGCAGCTCCGTCTTGGGTGCATCGCCGAGTATCCGCCCAGCATCGACAGATTCCAACAACACCAAAAACATAATGGAAACAAGGTTGGCGACCCAGGCAGCGGGGACTGGGAGAATGTCAGGGGATGCAAATTGCGGCTCGGCAAGCCGGGTCGTACGAGCTGGAGGTTGTATGGTGCAACGTCGGGAGCCGGGTGCCGGTCGCGTGTCGGGCTTGTCTGGGTTGGGCCAGGCCCTGTCGTCGATAGTGCAGAGAGTGCGCAGAGTGCGGTTGATGAAGGGGAAACGGTTTGGACGGAGACAATTGATTGCCTCAAGCCAGAGAGAGCTTCGAGAAGGTGCGGGGATTGATTTTTCCTGGCAGGTTCCCCGCTAATTGGGGTGCCTGGACTAGGGCCCCTGCCTTTTTCCCTGGCGAATTGACCAACCAAATTAGCAGCAGCTCTGTGCACCAGCTTCCTTCGCTTCCTCCAATTTAGCACTGGCCATCCCATTCAGGTTCGCCTTGACCACTCTGCCATCCGCGGCGTCTGCCAATCTGCAATCGCAATCTACAATCTGCGTCCCGCAGCCCGCAATCACTGATCGCATCGATCCGGCTGTGTTTTCCGGCTGTCTTGGTCGGTTTCTTGCCGCCGCCTCCATGGAACCACCCGGGGAAGAAGTTGGGAGCAGCCAAAGAAGACGAACAGAGCCAAAACGATGGACGAAGAGATTTCTCGCTTCGGGCTGTCACTTGTCCCCGACATCACCAACAGTCGCCCGCTCGCCCGGTCATCCACCGCTCGTGTCGCACTCGACCAGGCTGAGACAGGCCCCCCACGAGGAGAGCATCGCGCCATGCACTCGTTTTCTGGTCCGGATGGGCCTGCCGGATGCTCACCACATCTCGGTTCCCTGGCGAACCGGTGACGCGCCAGTCGCCCACCGCGTCTGCACTAAACCCGCTTGAGCGGCCAAGGACGACGACCCCAGCTCTCCCCATGGCCCGGATGTGGCACGGCGGCACCACAACCCCGGGATTCGCCTGGCAATTCCGGCCACCCTGGACCTCCAGCAACACACAGCAGTACCCCGGCCTCTCTTGGCTTCGACAGCGAGGCCTAATCCACGTCTAAATGCGCCGGATTATAGCCACCGACTTGGCCGGTCTCCCACGCAGGAACCAGAACGACCCAGAGTTTGGGTCCGCGCTGGGAAACATGCAGGCATGGGGGCCACGCGCCCTGTTCGGCATCCGCCCGAGCAACCAACACACCCGGCCCTAACCTGCCCCGGCTACCTCCCGGCCCTGCCCCGGTCACCTCGCCAGTGTCGCCACCCCCGTCATGTTTATTAAAGGGTCGCCATTCCCGCGATCGGCGCCTGGGGTTCTTCTGCCCGCCCGTCCCCATATCTGGCGCCCAGGTACCACCCCCCCGCTCTCGACCCGCCCACGAGAGCACACCCGACCACCGCCACCACCACCGACATCATGCGGGGCACCCTCTTCACCGCGCTGGCAGGCGCCCTCCTGCTCGCCCAGGACGTCATCGCCCAGCAGCCCGTCTCCGTCGCCGGCTTCAATCCCGCGACCTTTGTGATGCGGAGGGATGGCGGCTCCAACTACGCTTGCAAGTGCTATCCCGGCGACTCTTGCTGGCCCAACAATGGCCAATGGCAGAAGCTGAACAACACCGTGGGCGGCAACCTGCGCGTCAACGTCCCGCCCGGAGCTCCCTGCTACAACACCTTCAAGGGCCCGCTCGGCGATGTTAAGACGTACAACAAGGCCGAGTGCGACCGCGTCACGGCCAACTGGTTCGATGAGCAGTTCCAGTGAGTTTGGCCTCCCCAGGATCCTCGTGATGTCCCGTATTCTGACCCTCTGCCCCCAGAGTCGAGCAGCCCGCCGCCGGTCTGTGGACCTACTTCACCAACGACACGTGCCGCCCGACCACCAACCCCACCAACTCGTGCACCCTGGGTTACTACCCGGTTCTGGTCATCATGGCCAAGACCGTCGCCCACATCCAGGCTGGCATCAACTTTGCCCGCGACAACAACCTGCGCCTGATCATCCGCAACACGGGCCACGACTTCCTTGGCCGCAGCGTCGGCTGGGGCTCGCTGGTCATTAACACCCATGGCTTCCAGGACATCAAGTTCACCGAGAACTTCCGCGGCGCCTGCAACTACAGCGGTTCCGCCGTGACCGTTGGTGCCGGTGTCCAGGCCTTCCAGGTGCTCAAGCAGGCCAACGCCATGAGCCCTCCCAAGATCATGGTGACCGGCGAGTGCGCGGTATGTACAGCCTTTGACGTTGGCATCTCCCACAGCTTTCACAGTTCTAACGCGTCCTCTAGACTGTCGGTGTTGCGGGCGGTCTCGTCCAGGGCGGTGGCCACGGCCCGCTGACCAACTTCTACGGCTTCCTCGCCGACACGGCCCTCGAGTTCAAGGTCATCACGGCCGACGGCGTCCTCAAGACTGCCAACTCCAAGACCAACTCGGACCTCTTCTGGGCCCTCCGTGGCGGTGGCCCCGCGGCCTTTGCCGTTATCGTCGAGGCGACCTACAAGACCTTTGTCGACAAGGCGAGCTCCGGCGTGCACCTCGACCTGACCACGACCGACTCGACCCAGTTCTGGGAGGCCGTGCGCATCTTCCACGGCTACAGCACCCACTTCGTCGACAACGGCCTGTACGTCTACTACGAGCTCGGCATCGGCGGCAACATCCTGCGCGTGCACCCCTTCGTCGGCATCGGCAAGACCCCCGCGCAGCTGAACGCCGTCCTCAAGCCCATGTTCGACGAGCTCGACACCCTCGGCGTGGCCTACACCACCTCGAGCGCCGACTACCCGACCTTCTACGCCCTCTTCCAGGCCATGTTCGAGGCCGAGACGGCCGGCACCTCGGGCCTGACGGGCGGCTGGACCATCGGCCGCAAGGACGTCGAGCAGAACCACACGGCCATCATCGAGGCCTTCAAGACGGTCACCGCCGCTGGCTCGTTCATGGTCGGTCACATGTGGAGCGCCGGCCACGGCCTGCCCCAGAACGAGTGGAGCAGCAGCGCCGTCAACCCGCGCTTCCGCAACGTCGTCGACAAGCTCATCACCATTGTTCCCATTGACGGGAACGCCCCGCTGGCCGACAAGGCGGCCGCCCAGCAGAAGCTGACGTATGTCGTTGATGGCGCGCTGCGCGCTGCGGCGCCTAACGGGTGCGCTTACATCAACGAGGTCAGTCTCCCCTACCCCCTTCCATGTGGAAACATGTGTGCTAACCCCCCGCCCAGGCCGACCCCTACGCGCCCAACTGGCAAAAGGACTTCTGGGGCGACAACTACGCGCAGCTGCTCAACATCCGCAAGAAGTACGACCCCAACGGCGTCTTCTACGCCGTCTCGACCCCGGGCACCGAGAAGTGGACGCAGATCGAGACGGGCACGCGGCTGTGCTTGAAGCTGTGAGCTTCCGGGTTTGGACAGCAGTGGCGATCTGAAACCTGAAACGCCCTCCCAATGAAATGGGGGGTTACGGTGCGGGGAAGGAGGCGGGGAGCGATGGTTGTGGAGTTGGGGTCGTTGTCATGGAAGTGGCAAGGGGGGCATGCATTCTGGTTCCGGTTTGGTCTAGAAGATATTCTGTAATTAGCGAGCAATTCTGATTCGTTTGTGGCATGCTCAACGGGCTCCTCTTCTCGGTCGTCATGCAGTCATGCAAGCAGGACATGTTCCTGGCCTGATGTCACCCTCCGTGCGTGCTGGTTCAATTTGCTGCAGGACTTTTAGCCTGCCTCGTTAGCCGGGTTGTGTTGCGCTACTCCGTAGGGCCGGGGGGGAGGAGCTTGGCAGGGGAGGGCGGGTTGGAGGGCCGTTGGCGCCGTTCGTTGGTTGTGTGAGCTTGTTAGGCTCGGGGTTTGGGGAGAGTGCGAGGTTGGGGTTTTGGAGTCATCATGTGTTGAATTAATGGTAGATAATAATAGTCTTGGTCCTGAGTAGAAAGCAAGACGAAATACTCCCAGACAACAGCATTCTCAGCCTCCCATGCCCCCTTCCGCGCTAAACTCGAGGAAAGAATCCCAAATCCTGATCCCGACACAGTGAACTCGCAATAACGTGCAGCTATCCCGTCGTTCCCCAATGCCCCCCGTTCCCACCAGACGTCTGTCCCTTTGCCGGCCCGCCCCCAATAATACCACCGCCACCACCACCACCAAAACCCGTTGTCCCCGTCGTCGTCATTGTCTGGCCCGCGCCCCTCGCCCGCGTCGCCGCCGCCGCCCTTGCCTCGCCGGCCGTCCTCGTCTGGGCCGCCGCGGCGGATGACGATGAGTGCGTCGACGGAATCACGCCGTGCTTGCCGATGCTCCGGCCCAGGTCCATCAGGGGGTCGCCCCGGGCGTACGGGGCCACGCCGGCGGCGTGCCGTGCCTGCGCCAGCTCCTCGCGCAGTCGCCGCATGGTTTCCAGGTGCTGTCTGATCACCCGGCGCAGCGCGCGCCTGTGGGAGGGGCGGGAGATGTGTTAGCGGTGTCTGTGCGGGAACCAGAGATGCGGCAAACCCGGTAACCCATCCAAGGGCATCCAGGGGGGCTGAACAAACAGAAACAGGCGAACAAACGTACATCTCCTCCCGCACCCTCTCCTCCCCCTCCCC
>FTEL01009135.1_pt1 | contig 11880 bp, 6 predicted proteins | sample 1658911 | NCBI WGS metagenome assembly FTEL01 (sample SAMEA3914869, study PRJEB12502) | metagenome | biome: forest; material: soil | place: USA | collected 2012-03-12 | depth 0.1 m
CCCCTGGCTCTTCCCCCGCTAACCCTCTCGCAAAGACCCGTCAGAAGCCCACCTCGACCGCTTTGCCTCGGCCAGCATCCCTGTCCACCGCCTCAATGTCCACGTCAAGCGCCTGGTTGCCGCCGGCCACAAGGTCGGCGTCGTCCGCCAGCTTGAGACCGCGGCCCTCAAGAAGGCGGGCGACAACCGCAACGCACCCTTCGTCAGGAAGCTCACCAACGTTTACACCAAAGGGACCTACATCGACGAGGCCGGGGAGCTCGACCAGCCTGCCGACGGCACTGGCGCCCCTGCGGGCGGCTACCTGCTCTGCCTGACCGAGTCGCCCGCAAAGGGCTCGGGCACCGACGAGAAGGTAGACGTGGGCATCGTTGCCGTCCAGCCTGCCACGGGTGACATCATCTACGACGACTTCGAGGACGGCTTCATGCGGCGAGAGGTCGAGACCCGCCTCCTTCACATCTCGCCCTGCGAGCTCCTGATCGTCGGCGACCTTTCCAAGGCGACCGACAAGCTGGTCCAGCACCTCGCCGGCAGCAGCACAAACGTCTTTGGCGACAGGAGCCGCGTCGAGAGGGTGCCCAAGAGCAAGACCATGGCCGCCGAGGCCTACTCGCACGTCACCGAGTTCTACGCCGGCAAGGTCCGTGACAACGACGAGCACTCGGCCGCCCTTCTCGACAAGGTCCTGAAGCTGCCCGAGCCCGTTACCATGTGCCTGTCGGCCATGATCGCCCACCTCGCCGAATACGGCCTGGAGCACATCTTCGACCTGACCAAGTACTTCCAGTCCTTCAGCACCCGCCAGCACATGCTCATCAACGGCACCACCCTGGAGAGCCTCGAGGTGTACAGGAACGCGACTGACCAGTCCGAGAAGGGGAGCTTGCTGTGGGCCCTGGACAAGACGCGCACCCGCCCCGGCCGGAGGCTGCTGAGGAAATGGATTGGCCGCCCCTTGCTGGACCGCGAGCGGCTGGAGGAGCGCGTGGCCGCCGTCGAGGAGCTCCTGGACAACCAGTCTACCATCAAGGTCGACAAGCTCGGCGGCCTGCTCACCTCCATCAGGGCCGACCTCGAGCGCAGCCTCATCCGCATCTACTACGGCAAGTGCACCCGCCCAGAGGTCCTCTCGACCCTGCAGACCCTGCAGAGGATCTCGATCGAGTTTTCGAGGGTGAGATCCCCGGCCGAGACGGGCTTCAAGTCACCACTGATCAGCGAGGCCATCTGCTCCCTGCCGGGCATCGGCGACATTGTCAGCGCCTACCTGGACAAGATCAACGCCGAGGCGGCGAGGAAGGACGACAAGTACGCCTTTTTCCGCGACGATGACGAGACCGAGGACATCACGAACCACAAGCTGGGCATCGCCGCCGTCGAGGCCGACCTAGATCTCCACCGCAAGGACGCGGCCGCCAAGCTGTCCAAGAAGACCCCCGTGACGTACGTCACGGTCGCCGGCATCGAGTACCTGATCGAGGTGCCCAACTCGGACCTGAAGCACGTCCCCGCCTCGTGGGCCAAGATCAGCGGCACCAAGAAGCTCTCCCGCTTCCACACCCCCGAAGTCATGCGCCTGCTGAATGAGCGCGACCAGCACAAGGAGGCCCTCGCGGCCGCCTGCGACGCGGCCTTTGCAGACCTCCTCCGGTCCATCGCCGCCGAGTACCAGCCGCTCCGCGACGCCGTCGCCTCGCTCGCCACCCTCGACTGCCTCCTCTCCCTCGCCCAGGTGGCCAGCCTGCCGGGCTACAGCAAGCCGACCTTCCTCCCGTCGTCCCACGCACCCTCCATCTCCATCACCGATGGCCGCCACCCCATCGCCGAACACACCCTCCCCGACGGCTACATCCCCTTCACCACGTCGCTCGCCTCACCAACCCCTCTCGCCCAGCTCATCACGGGCCCCAACATGGGCGGCAAGTCGAGCTACGTGCGCGCCGTCGCCCTGCTCGTCCTGCTCGCGCAGGTCGGCTCCTTCGTCCCCGCCGCGGCCATGACGCTGACCCTGGCCGACGCCATCCACACGCGCATGGGCGCGCGCGACAACCTCTTCGCCGGCGAGAGCACCTTCATGGTGGAGGTGTCGGAGACGGCGGCCATCCTGCGCGCCGCGGGGCCCCGCTCCCTCGTCGTCCTCGACGAGCTCGGCCGCGGCACCTCCACCCACGACGGCGCCGCCATCGCCCACGCCGTCCTCGACCACGTCGTCCGCACCACCCGCTGCCTCACCCTCTTCATCACGCACTACCAGAGCCTCGCCCGCGTCGCCGCCGGCCTCGGCCGCGGCCGCGTCCGCTGCGTCCACATGCGCTTCGAGGCCACCACCACCACCACCAACACCACAACCCAAGACAAGGCCCCCGCCGCCGACACCGACGACGACGCCGAAACCGCCGCAGACGCCCAAATCACCTTCCTCTACGAGGTCGCCGATGGCGTCGCCCACCGCTCCTACGGGCTCAACGTCGCGCGCCTCGCGCGCATCCCGCGCCGCGTGCTCGACGTCGCCGCGCGCAAGTCCCGCGAGATGGAGGAGGGCGTCAAGGCCCGCCGGCTGCGCGCCGCCGCGCGCCTGCTGGGCGATGTCTTGCATGGGGACGCTGCTGCTGCTGTCTCTAGCGGTGATGGTGGTGGTGGTGATGGGGAAGATGATGACGAGCACGAGGATCCACTGGAGCAGCTTGTGGCGGGGATCGAGCAGTTGTAGGAGTCTGGGAAAGGGGATCATGAATAAGTAAATGGATGGATGGATGGGTGGACGGATAAAAGGTGTTTCTTGTTGCTTCCATCGCCGCGGCGTCGGCGACTTGCTCTCGGTCAGTGTGTACAACATAGGTACCAGTCCTAGCTAATGCTGCACCAACGGAGATTCATGGGGCGAGACTCCTGATCGCTCTCGCACCCGAAATACAACTCTGTGGTCGGAACAAGTCACGTCACGACAGTGCCCTCCTGCTCATGGCAATGACGAGATATGTGATTAACTCTGTAAGCCAGCTATCGACCAAGGTCCTGCTAAATCCGCCCAATTAAAGAATGGTGGTCCCCGGCCCTAGCAGGTCCTGCGAATATGTAGAAGATGGGGGATAACGAATCAAAAAGATTATGCTTCCTGTCCTCGTAGTCCCCCATAGTCCCCCACCCAACCCCTCCCCGTGTGGGAGTCCATGATTTGGCGATCCATGACCAAGATCCCAACCAAAAGCCTTCCCACCCGGGGCAGACACCGCGAGACAGCAGCGGTCGGGGCTTGTCGACGCCGGCGCTCGGAAGCCATGTTGGAGCAACTTTGCGGCGGTAATAGTTCCCACACATGAAGGTATAACAATGCAACATCTCTTGACCCAGAAGCGGCCGTCTCCTTTCTCCCGACGCTTCAGAGGTCGAAGTCTTCGTCAACGCGGTCGTGTGCCGAGTCCGACACAAAGGGGCCGCCGCCAAAGGCATTGAAGGGCAAGGTGCTCAGGTTCATGGCGTTGATGGCCTGGAAGTTGCTTGCCGGCTGCTTAGCCTCCTCGCCGAAAGACGGATAGCCGTATGGGTTGTAATAACCACCCCGGGCCTGAACGCACAAGGGGTTGAACGTGCCGCCCCCCATCGAGTGTTGCGGGAAATAATGGTTGTTGGCGACGGGCGGCTGGGAAGTGAATGCTGTCGGGCCGGTATCCTGGGCTGCCATGTACGTCTTGGGGGGCTTCTGCGCCTGGGGGACCAAGGAAATGTTCGAGTTCAACGACTGGAGCGGATGGCGGCGGCGGAGACCACGGAGGTCGAACCTGTCACGTGTCAGAAACGGAAGGGCAGTCCAGGACTCCAGACACTCATCAAGGATTCCCTACCGCGGCTCCCTGATGGGGCTCTCAGTCCGAGCTGCAAACCCATATCAGTACCTGCATTCACACGGGGCGCCGAATCTCTCCTTACTGGGACTGTGCTTGGGCGGATCACGGAAGATGTCGTAGCCATCCGTAGTGACAGAGAGGGTGTCGTCATCATCTTGCTCGAGTGTGGAATCTTTGCCTTGCGAGCGCTTGTTCCGGGACGCAGTCTGCCGAGTGACTCTGCCTGAGGCGCGTGTGCGAGTTGGACCGGGCTCCGCAACAATCGTAGAGCGACGGCCTCGCTTGGTCTTCTGGATCTCGCGGTCCTCAAACTTGCGGTCCTGTAAGAAACCCGGGTCAGTGTGATCCTTGGGCCTTACAGTGGCAAGTTGTCATTTGGGGATAACGCACCGGGCTGCCCTCGACCGAGGGGCTGGCATAGATGTCACGGACGCGTTGAAACTCGCCGTTCTCCGTCCACACAAACTCATTTGGCGCAATGCCCGATGAAGTTTCTTCCATGAGCTTCAAGACAGAATCGTCCTTCCGCTGGTTGCGCATCCTCTTCTGGGTCTCGTCGGCCGAATCGAACAAGCCCATGCCAGGATATCTCACGCCCTTCAACTTGTTGGCGTCATTTTCATCGTCAAACTCGGTGCTCTCGGAAGGAAGGTCGGAGACGGGGACACTGTCGGCGGTGTCTGCCTCCGATGGCCACCGGCGGTAATACTTTGCTCCAATCCCGTTCTCGGGAGTGCTGGGAGCTGATTGATCGGACCGAGAACGCTTGAGATTCGGAGTGTGGTAGACCGAGCTGTCGAAAGGATGGCCACGGTGGCCATCGTGGAAATGTGTTGGGGCAGGCGGCCAGTGACCCGCAGATGGCAGAGAGGGCGCATACTCGTCGGGATCGGCTTTGACCATGCCCAGATGGCCGCTGGCGGCAACATCGGTCTTGTTGTTGTTCTGTGATCCGAGTGAGCTTGCGGTCCCAACAATCAGACAGGCGCCGACACAACTTACAGTGATATTCGACGGCCGCCCTCTCCGTCCCGTCTTCTTCTGCTCCTTTGCGGCCATGCGCTCAGCCAGCAGCGCATTGATGCCGTATCGCTCGCACCAGGTGTCATACTGGCGGACCTCTTCCAGGGCGGCCGGGTCGTCGCGGGCTCTCAGCTCGGCCTTGAAGCGGTGGGCGAGATGGCTCTTGGAGGAAATGTGGGTGAGGAGATGGGAGAGGTCCGAGAACCTGGGCTTCTTGGGACAGAGGGTGCATTGGAGCGGGATGGAAGCAGGGTCGCTCCTCACGACAACCAGGTCCATGGGTGCAACTGCGGCCATGATCTGTTGTTGTGTTGCGAAGAGCAGTCAGTGTCGGGCCGGCGTGGTTTGCCAACGAAGTCGCAATTGGGCTGGACCCATAGTTGGGTGGTGACTTACAGAAGCGGCGGAGGTTGGGAGGGCCAACCGCGAGAGAATTGGAACTGATGTTTGGGTTGCAGGCCGGTCGAGGGCCGATGTGAGGGTCTCGGGTGTGCTAGGTCCCGACCGTGGTGATGAGGCAGGAGAGACCTAGAAATCCCCCGTAATGAATGAAAACTTTCGAGACCTGCTCCGTGGCCTCGACTCGGGGAGGAGTTGAGGAACGAATGGGAAATTCCTAGGAGAGGCTTTGAAGCATCCAGCTCGCGAGTCCTCCAACTGGGCCCGGGAAGACGAAGGACGTCGTGGTGCCGGGTGCTGGGGCGCGAGGGTGATGGAAAGACCGGTAGAAGAACCCTGTATCGTCCCAAGGATTTGGGTCTCGAACGCCGACTCGGAAAATAGAATTTGGACGAGACGATGCAGTCGCACCTCGGGCGGAAAACGAGAGGAACGCCAGTACAAGAGACGATTTGCGGGAGAAGGGACGATGTTTGGTGTGTCAGAAGAAAATGGGGAAGTGACCAAGCGACCAAAAGATCGAGGCCACGCGTTATCAGGTTAGGGAAGGAAGAGGTGGAAGGAACGGGCTGCCCTTGAGCAGGTTAAGCAGATTAAGTTGTGTGCTCCCAGTGTTGGATGCCTGAGGGTGCCTCCAGGCTGGGGAACGGCAGGAAGGAGCGACAGGAAGGAGCAGTCTGGAGCACGCGATCGAGCCGTGGAAAAGCGCAGAGCGAGATGCCTGTTCCCTTTGTCCCTCTGGCAACAATCTCAAGACCACAGGAAGCTCAGGAAGTTCAGTATTGCATCTTATCCTGGGAGAGTTGCATCCATCACTGTCCGGTTTCATGGCCGGTCTCGAAGCAATGCCTCTACTCTGAAAACACACGGCCAAGCATATCAAGATGCATCCCAGTAATGGACAGAGCTGGCGGCCGACAAGAAATCTCCCATCCCATGTAATCAGATCGCAGTTATTTGACAAGACCGGGTGATTCTTGCTCACACATACCGGGCAGAAGAGCCGGGGCCGCCTGTTGGAGCAGCTGACATGTATAAATGGCCCGGGTCAAGATCATTCCAGGACGACACCGAGACACAGTAGGGCAAGATGGGGAACTGGACTTGGAAGGAGGCAGTTCTCATCCCGTGACCATGTCCCCGAGACCAGGACTCATCGAGTGTCGAGGATGAGTCTGGCGACTTGCAGTATTACTGAGTTTTGAGCCCCACCCCAAGTCTCATACAGAGCTGAATTTGAGTAGTGAAAAATATCTTTGAATGACGTCTTCAAGGAAGGCCAGAAGCTTGTGGTGTTTGGTGCTGAAAACTTGAAAAGCTCTTAGAGACCAAAGGGTTGCTCTTGTTAGACAAAGTGTTTCTTAGACGAGGTGCAATGGCTGCTATTGCGCAGTGCCCACAAAGTGATAAAATGCGCATTGACTCTGACAACAATTACCACATGTAATTATTTGAGTTCACAACATGAGTTCACAACAACGATTGTTCTTTCTTTAGCTAGATTACATTCGCTGCTAAGCATGGGCCTAGGTATGGTTTCATATTGCCAGTAGCAAGACGGTCATGGGTAGGAACCCGCATATTCATCATCATCCCAACACAGATGCAAGCAGGATTCCCGTCTTGGGAGATACACGGTCAAAATTACACCCTCATCGGCCCAACACCCTCGCCGTGGTAGACTTGGGCATGCAGTACACCTCATCCACGGGCTGCAGGCCGGGGTACTTGAGCAGGCTCAGCCCCGTCAGCCCAAACACCGTGTGCCAGACATCGACCATGTCACCGGGCCGGTCCGAAATCCCGCCGCGCTCGGGGTCCTGGCAGCGCAGGATGAAGCCGACGAGCTGGTCGCGGTCGATCCAGTGCGTCTTGCCGATCATCTCGAGGCTGCTGAGCACCCACCAGCTGTAGCACACGTCCTCCTTCTTCTCGGGCCGCCCGTTGAGCCCGCCGCCCGCGATCTGGCGCTCGCTCAGCCACCGCCCGAGCCGCTCCTTGTCGATCAGGTCCTGCCGCCCGGCGATGGTCAGCGCCGCGACGCACGTGAAGATCTGCCCCGCGTGCGACTCGGCGCCCGGGCTGACGCCGTAGCCGCCGTCAAAGTTGGCGCACGCCGCGACGTGGGCGACTGCCTTGTCGACGTCGACGAGGTCGAGCAGGCCCAGGAGGGACAGCGCGTTGAGCGCGCCGTAGAGGAACCGCGTGTCCTCCTCGCCCCACTCGTCGCCGGCGAAGGTGCCTGTTTCGCGGTTCTGGAGATTGGCAATGTCTGGTGGGAACCCGAGGTCAGCACGGCCCGTGTCCAATATCCGGGACTCGGCGCCCGGCCCCTCTTGAAGGAAGCCGGGTTGGGTTGGTTGGTCCGAGAGACGCACACTCGCCCACCCTCGCCTTGCCCTTCCCGCGGGTCTCGAGGTCGTCAAAGGCGTCGACGGTGGCGAGGATCTGCACGGCGCTGACGGTGGAGAGCAGGTGGGCGTCGTGGCCGGGGGCGGCGCCGAAGCCGCCGCTGTCGTGCTGGCACGAGAGCACAAAGTCGATGGTCTCGGCGCGGGGCAGGGCGTCGGGGCGGCCCAGCAGGTGCAGGGCCGTGAGCCCCCAGTACAGGCCGTTGAGGCGGAGGTGTTCGGTCAGCCAGTAGTCATACTCGTCCTTCCTCGTATCCAGGCTCTGGATGTACTTGACGTGGGCTGACGTGGCCAGCTGGAGCTCCTCGGGGAGCTGGTCGAAGGTTTGCGACATGATGTGTGGTTGGCTGGGCGCGGGGTGCGGGATGCACGACGCGCGAGGTTGAGGGTTGGAGTTGGGATTGCGGGGAACCTGCAGCTGCGCCCAGGCAGCTGGGGGCTGCAGCGACAGCTCCAAGCCAAGCAAGCCCTCACAACCACAACCCCAACCCCAACCCCGGCTGACATAATCCAACAACGCCAGCAGTGGTCTCGTCAAACGTCCCTCGGCAGCTTCGAATCTTCCATGAACCCCCCCTTCTGCTGGGACGAACGGCCATTGGTGTTCCTTTGCCAATCACATATCTGACTCAGGCCAGCGCTTGGTTGGCGCCGCCGTGGAAGCTTGGTTCCTCAGGACGGAGATCAGCGATCGCGGGCTGATACTCCGATGCACCACTCTGGGCGGCTGCAGGGGTGGGGAATACGCTGTCCGGCATTGTCAACGAGAGATGAATATCAAAACGAAGCGTGATTGAGGTGTGCCATGTAAAGTTTATTAGCTACCGCTAGGCGCCCTGTCATCTCCGCGTGGTGAGATGGCTGAAATGGGACGAACACATGGGGGGCTCGGAACGAGACAGATGGATCGTGTGTGTGCTGTGCTTGCTGTTGTTGGGTTGCTTGCTGTTTGATGTTTGCGGCGTCTCGTGGACAGGGAGAGCGCGTGGTGGCCATATTCGGGGACTTCAAACTGGCACGGAATCCACGCCGCAAGAGACGCCCTGCAGCAGCAGGCGAGTCGATTGATCTGATGCTTGCTTGCCCGTGACGGTGCTCTGTGCTGGTGCTGTGAGCGAGGTCAAGGCAACGCGGCCCAGACACTGGCCCGAGTTTCAGACCTGTCGTGTTCCTGGACTAGGCTGTTTGCGGCTAGCAGCCACTTCCCCACCTGAACCGCCGAGCTCCGACGCGCACCAGCGCCACCCGGAGCAATCGTGCGGTTCCAATTGGGCGCGGTGGATGTTCCCAGCCTGGTGCTTGCTGCATGCAGCGCGGCATGCTGAACACGCCCAACCCTGACCCCGTTTGCGGAAATGGGAGTGACCCGACGTCGAGGGCAGGGCAGGCAAGGCAGGTTTCGGTGCTGCTGGCAACGTGGCCCGGGGCACACGATGCCGGCATCGTGTTAGTCGATGGGCTCGGCTCGGGCGATGGGCGCCTCGTGTTTGCGAGCTCAAATTCCGCAACCCGTTCCACGCCCGCGTGGCCAGGCCTGGGATGGTGCCTCCAGCAGAAGCAACTGGAGATCGCGATGTGGCTGACCCCGCGCACCCGCCGCCTCGATGCCTGGTCCACTCGCCCGCGCCAAGATGCTTCCAGACAAGCTCCTTTTTTTTCTCCCTCGCATCGCCATGTGCAATCAATCGATCAATCGGCGTTGCGCTTGCGCTCCTGACTTGACCTCCCCAATCCCCCCGTACTCGCTTGTTGGCGACGTCGTCTTCTGTAATAGCTGGCCAATGTTGGCTACGGTGTATGCTCTGGACTACCTAGCCGAGTGCAACACCTCTGGCGCCGTCGCCTTGCCGTTCTTGTACACCCTACCTGTCCTGCCTTCACTAATAATGCGCTGCTGCCATCGCGGCGTCTCCCTTGCTGCATGTGTGTTGATGGAGAACATGCATCCCGGCGCCTAGGAGCAGGCGCCCGCTTCCAAGCAGTTTCCCGTCTCCCGTCTCCCGTCTCCCGACAAAGAAAAGCCCCCCTCCTGACCGGGGCTCTTCGTCACACACACACGACTCGCTGTGCCGTGGCCTGAGGAGGTCCAGCCAAAGGGCCTCGAACTGCCTCGCCGCCCCTGAAACTGCGTGCCGGCTCCACGATTCGCATTCCTTCCCTCAGCTAACCACCGCCTCGGGCGTGCGGCTCTCGTCTCCCGTCACCTCGATCGAACGAACTAGACGCGCCGGTTGGCTGGTCGTCGTCATCCGCCCAGCGGCCTTTCAGATTTCGCCGACCAGTCTCGTCGATCGACAGGGAAACCTCGAGCTGGCAGCTCCAGCTGCGAATCAGATCGCGAAAGCGGGCCTTGCAGAGAGCGGGCGTGTCGCCGCAGGGCGGGGTCTCCTTTTGGGACCCCTGGTCGGATTGGTGTGTGGTGTGTGGTGGTTTGCTTGGCCCTTCTGCCTCTGTCCCCCTCGTCCATCCCCTCCTCCCCTCCCCCCTCCCCACCTCCCCCTGGCGACTTAGCGCGTGGATTGTGCAGCCCCAGAGGGAAAGACGGGCAGGGCAACGGTGTGTCCAGGTTCCCTGTGTCTGCCCTTGTCTGCCCTTGTCTGCGCGCCCTTGTTCTGCCCTTGCCCGCCCTTGGCTGCCCCGTCCAGCCCAAGCACGCAGCGCAGCGTGCAGCGCGGGCCACTTCGGGCGGTTCCTGGGCTTCGTCTGTTCTGCGGTCCTGGTTCCTGCATCGCATCGCATCAGCAGCGAGCCCCTCCAACACATCCGATTCCCAGGCGGTCCCCCCAGGAGCCCCCCCCTTTCAGGAGTCCCAGGTCGTCGTCCGTGCCTCCGTCCGCATCGCTGGCGAGGCCGCTTATTTGCCGCAGACGGCAAATCCGCCTATTTTCCATTTTCTTACTTGCCCGCGTAATAAGCTCTGCCCGACACTGTGTCGCCGCCGCCGCTGCCGCCGCGCGCCCCCCCAAAGCGACCTGACCAACTGAGTGGGACATCCGTCCGTCCCTGGGTTCCCGCCTGCGGCCACTGCTGCCAGCTGCCCGCCCGGCCGTCGGTCCCTGGCGCGGTACGGAGTCGAGGCGCGCGAGAGGTGACAGGGTGAGAGGGAGGTGCGGCGCACAGCAGCGCACATTCGGGAATCGGGACCAACGAACGGCACATTCGTTCATTGCTTGCTCGACCCAACTGCCAACTGCCAACTGCCAACCACTACCTGCCGCATCCACCCACCGCCAGGACCAGGACTAGGACCAGGACCAGGACCAGGACCAAGTACCTACCTACCTACCGACGCCAGGACGGAATACATCCCGCGGATCCTCGGTGCCACAGACGGGTTGAAGGCCCTGCCACCGCCGCCGTGCCTTGCCCTCCTTGCCTGCCTGCCTGACTGCCGACCCAACAGGAGGAACGCAGGCCCGCCGTCGTTGTCAGCGAGAGAGAGGTGGCCTGGCTGCTGCGCACTTGGCAGCCCGAGCCGACCGCAATACCACCGCAATGGGTCGTAAAGCTGCACCGCAGCCCCTCGCCCTGGGGGTTCCTGCGCGCTCCGCCGACGCCGACTCTCGTCTTGGTGAAACGGTTCCTGGCTCCGCGCGACTGCCGCCCGACTCAGCATCGCGTCGGTCCCCGCACTCGCCCTTCCGCTACGGCCAGCACATGGCAGAAGCCACGACCCCCGGCGACCCTCTGCAGCCGCTGGACCTCCAGGAGGACCAGCGGCAGATGCAGCAGATGCAGCAGATGCAGCAGCAGCGCCAGCAGCAGACCGACTCCGCCGCCCGCAACCCGCCGCAGCCCTCGCCCCGAGCCCACTCGGCCGACCACAAGCAACAGCCGCTGGGCCACCGTCACCAGCGGCGCGGCGACGACAAGGCCTCCAAGTCGGGCTTCTTCTTCAACTTTGGCAAGTCGAGCAAGACCCCCGCCGACCGCCCCATTGTCGTGCACCAGCACTCGAGCTCCCGCGCCGACGCCATGTCGAGAGACTCGGACCGCCCGGCGCTGTCGAAGCAGAGCACCAAGCAATCAGGTACGGGGGGAAACCGCCTTTCTTTCTGCATCTGACAGACCACATTTCTCCTCCCTTCTGTGTGTTCCCACACTGTCATGTTCTGCATTCGGCCGCGGCCCGCTGGAATTTTCCGGCCTTGTCGATCCCGCATGAGACGGCGCATACATGCCCCCCCCTTCCCCCCCAC
>FTEL01009411.1_pt1 | contig 11871 bp, 7 predicted proteins | sample 1658911 | NCBI WGS metagenome assembly FTEL01 (sample SAMEA3914869, study PRJEB12502) | metagenome | biome: forest; material: soil | place: USA | collected 2012-03-12 | depth 0.1 m
GAGGGGGTGAGGGGGTGAGGGGGTGAGTTTGGTGGATAGTTGGTTCAGAGGGGGTGCTGCTCACCAATTTCTATTCTTCCGAGGCATGACCTCGAGGTATTGTTGTTCGATTCTGAAGGGGCAGGGACCCCAACCGTTTACTGCCGCGCATTTTTAGAGTAGATCTTGGTTTGGAGAGAGAGAGCGGCCTCACATATTAGCATACTTAGCACCTTGCTTGGCTTCGCAGAGCGGATTGTCGTGGTGGTCCAATTCAGGGCAGCTGCCACATTGCAAAACCGTGTTTCCGTCAACTAACTGTGAGAAAGTCAATTACGAGTTTGTTGTGGTTGCGAAAGCCAAAGCCATCCTGGACCCAGCAATATATAAACCAGCCCCTTCCAGCTCTGGGATATCCTGGCAAATATTCTGCAAAACACACCATCGTGTATGGAAAGCAACCCAACTCCAACCTCCCCCAAACGCCGTCAGGTTTCCTTTGCCACCGTATAAGGGCAACCATCCCGAGAACCTCCCAATGTAGCCTCGCCTTTCAAGCGAGCAACTTCAAAATATCCGCCATGCGCGTCTCCTTGGTCTTCTTCTGTGTGCCCTGCTTCTCCTTGAAAGCCTTGGTAACAAGCTCCCTCTTCTCGCCCTGGATGTCGAGCACGCGTTCCTCAACGGTGCCCTCCATGACCAGACGCCACACCGTTGTGGGCCGGGTCTGACCAAGGCGATGAACCCGGTCCACGGCCTGGTCCTCGATCGCCGGCGCCCACCAGCTGTCGGCGAGGACGACCGTGTCCGCCGAGACCAGGTTCAAGCCCACGCTGCACACGCTGAGACTGGCGAGCATGATGCGAGTGGTGGGATCGTGATCGAGAGCCCGGATGGCGGCGTCGCGCTGGGCGGTGTTCATGCTGCCGTCGATGCGGGTGTAGAGATACCCCGCCTCGTCCAGCTGGCGCTGGATGACGGTCAAGAAGGAGGTCCACTGAGAGAAGACGATCACCTTGGAGCCGTCATTCTTCAGCGTTGCTTGGAGGATTTTGAGCAGCGCTTCAGTCTTGGAACTCTTCGTCTCTGTATCGATGCCAACAGTTTCCCCGTCCTCAGGTGCCGGTTCGACAAGCTTGTCTTCTGACAACGGCGCGCGGCACATGGGGCACTTGTGTTGTATCTCAATCACCTTGGAAATGCAACCGCGGCAGAAGACGTGCTTGCAGTGGGTGATGACTGGATCGGTCAGCGACTCCATGCAAACGGGGCACTCCTCTTGGCTCTCTATGACAAGCTGAAGTGCCTGTTGCAGGAGTGTGCGGTTCTTGTCGTTGAGTACGACCACGTCCTGGTCCTCGAGCAGCTTCATCAGATCCGTGATGCGGTCCTTGCACAGGGTCCAGTGGTTGCAGCTGGCGAGAGTCAGTCAAATTCAGAACTTTAGGGTGGGGAACAACAACATACGTCTGTCGAAGGCGAAGAAGCCTCTCAAGGACACCTTGGAATCTGCCCTTCTGGCCCAAGGTAGATTGGTTCTGGAATTCTTGCAGGGCGCCTTGCGCCTCGGAGCTAGACGTTGTCAGCAGTATCCCAAGGGCGAAAGCTAGATATGAGACTTACAGCAAAGCCTCATACTTCTTCTTCTCGTCGGCCCAGAAGGTGATGCGGTGAATGTACTCCGTCTTTGCCGGGAGCTTGAGGTCGACGAATTTCATGTCCTTCCGCCGACGGAGACAGAGATCGCCCATGAGGGATTGCAGGAGGGCTTCGGCGCGAGAGTCGCCGATCGCCAGGGGTCTTGCGATGATCGCGTTGAAGACCTCGGACTGCTCGATGCCGCCAGTAATATGGAGGAACTTGAGGAGGGAATGGAGGTCGCGGATGTTGTTGACGCTAAGAGGGCCCAGTTAGCGGGTATCCTGGGGGGTTGTAGTTGCAACTTACATTGGTGTGCCTGTCAAAACCCAACGCGACTGTGCTTCGAGTTTGCAAGCCGCCTCCGCAGCTTTCGTTTTGGCGTTACGGATGGTGTGGCCTTCATCCAAAACGACTCGGCGCCACTTCAGTTTGGACAGAGGTCCGCCACTGGCTACTTCGCTGCTCAGGGTGCCATAGCTCGTGACAACGACGCCAAAATCCTTCAATGACTTCGCGGCCGTTTGCCTGGAAGTGCCATGATAAATCAGCACGTTGGGAATGTGCTCCTCTTCGACGTGGCGCTTGATTTGCTGCTCCCAGTTGCTCATGACGCCGACTGGGGCAACGATGAGTGTGCTCCCTGGGCCGCCGGTCATGATCAGACTGATTATCTGGAGCGTCTTGCCAAGGCCCATGTCGTCGGCCAGAATGCCACCGGAGAGGAGGGCAGGGGCCTTTGCGACGGTGAAGTTGGTAGCGATGTTCAAGTATCGCCCCTTGGCGTCGCGCTTCCAGAGCTGCACAGAGTCCGGAGAGCCTGGTGCTGGGAACGTCGGGTTCTCTCTGGCGGTCAGCCAAGCGAGACCTTGGAGCTGGTACGGCAGCAGCTTCGCCTGCACCTTTTCTGGTTGTGGCGCTTCGGGCATGTTGGAGAGATGGTCCTCATCCATGGCCAGGGTCTGGGCGATGTCTCCGCCAGCGCGGAAGTTGACAGCCTGGCTCGTCTGAGCCAGCTGTTCAAGAGACATCTCTGGGATGCCGGGGGCGGCAAACCCGGCAGTACCTCTGCCGCTCTTCAAGCCCATGGCTTTCCGCTGCTGCTCGTTCTCCTTCCGAGTTTGCTTGAGCTGTGTGGCCTTCAGCAGCTTGTCTTGCTTCAGACGCTCCTCAAGGTTTGCCCGCCCCAAGGGGGTGGCGGTGCCGTACAGGCGGAGGCGAATGGGGCATTCATAGAAACCCTTCTCGCCTGTCAGGGCGGCTTCGACGGTCACCTCGCCGCGGTCCTGGTAGGCGTGAGCAGTTGAGTACCAGACGAATTCACTCGGATAACAGGGCTTACCATGTAGCCGGCCAGCTTGGCAGCGACGGTTCTTGGGATGTGCTGTTACCCAGATGGTCAGTAGATGAGTCACTGGGGGTCATGGCTGGCTCTTAGGGGCTGGACTTACCCCTATTTGCACGCCAAAAACATTGTCCACGCGGATCGCGTTGGAGTCATACTGTTGGGCCAGGGTTAGCCTCGATTGCAGAGGTGCAAGCGGAGGCATGCTTGGAGTACATACCTGGTTGGAGGGCTCTCTCCGGCAAATAACGATCTCGCCGAGGGTGGCGACGCCGTTGTAGTACCGCACGCCTACAATCTTGCCGTCTGCACTCTCGTTAGTAGGCGCACTTTGGAGGCAAGAAAAGATGGAATCTTACCGAAAGAACCGTAAAACTCGTGCTGGGGGCCATCGTCGCTCTGAGTGAGCTCCTGGGTCGAGGGCTCGAGGGCGTCGTTGGCAAGGGACCGTTGGCTCGAGGACCACGCCACAGTTGGACGCGAGGAGAATGCCGCCGGGCTAGACGGGGGAACCGAGAGCTGAGAGCTGAACGTGGGAGCCGAGGGCTGGGAGCTGTACGGCGAAGAGGGATAGCGGGGTGATTTGGCGGGGCGCGGGGTTGGTTCATCGTCGGTCAAGTCGATGACCTCGGTGGGCCGGGGTCGCTTGGGGGGACGCGGCATGGCGGGTCGTCGAGTGAGGGGCCTGCCAATTAATTCCTTCTGGAATTCACACTGGCAATCGGGGTTGGGGTTGAGGTTGGGACGATTTTCCCTTTTTTCGGCTTGTTGGAGCGAGGCGCTGTGTCGGAATGCGTCCACAGTTACGCTTGAAACGGTGAAAGGGGGCGTGGACGATGGAAAAGATGAGGATGGCCCATCAAGAAAAAGCACCCCGAATATCCCGATTTGGAACGCACTGATTACAATTTGGCTAACGCGCAGCCTTGCCAAAGTGATGCGTGGGCACGTGACGAGTCTTGGCGTGGAGAGAGAGCCGTGCTGCGAGCTGTGGCATTGTGGGTCGTTCCTGACTTATTCCAGCTGTCCCTGCTGTGGTCAGAGAGGGACAGACACTGATGATTCAACACCCTGATGATGCACACTACTCTCCCACTTCATCTCGGGCTCGGCCGACCGGCTCCCTCGACACCAGCTTGTGAGCTCCCGGTTCTCGGCTCCGGATTTTCAGCAATGGGCCACGGCAAGGGCATGCCTGCGCCGCCCGAAGCCTTGGCCCACCTGGTGGCCGAACCGGAGGCGTCCAACACTGCCGTCCTCTCCCGTACAATGCGACTCTGGAATACTGTCTTGCCAGGGCCTCTGGGATTCAGCTCATTGCATTTGAATCTGAGGATGAACTGGGTGTCTTGCAAGTGAGCTACAGCAGAGCAGCAGAGCAGCAGGGCATGAGTCATCGAGGGCCTTGGAGAGCGAGCCCTTCGAGGTACATGGCATGTTCGAAGCTGCGTGGGCCGTCAGGGAGATGCAGCGGGTGTCACGCCCCGCGGCAGCAAATATTGACCATTGACCAGGCGTAATTGGTCGGATCATCCGTACCGCAACAGCCGACTTGCTCCAAGCCCACGACGCACAGTCGCATGCACGCCAGGGGAGCAGATGTGAGACCCGTTTGTGTGACCGTCTGGACGGGTGGGTGTTTTCCGCACTCCCGGCCCTAGCACGGGTATAACGAGTGGCTGTCGATGGCTGGCCGTTGGCGGTCGAGTTTGGCGAGTTTGGTGCCTCCATCCGTGTGGTGGTGGGTGGTGGCACACCACTGCCAAAAGCGGTGGAGGGGCAGTTGCAGGGCGGTTGCAGGGTCGGCCCCAAGGGCCCAGGCTCTGGCCCCCGACATCGCCACCAGTGATCGCATTCTGGCCCGTGCGCACCAGCGACCCATTCAGAAATTTGCTAGCGGCGATTCATACCCCAGAGTGGGGCCACCAAGGTCAACCTTTCTTCCGGACACCAACCCCAGAACCGGGGAGCAGCCTGTGACTCTTCCACCTCCCGAGTTCCGTCCCATGAAGGTCTTTATCTTTGGCCCGAGATCCCCCAGGTAGCGGCCTGACCTGCGAAGCCTCCGTCTCCCAAGCCAGCCCATTGCCCTCGCTTGCCGTTTGCTGCCGCCGCCCTTGGTGCCCCTCTCCGCTCTGTCCCGTCGCCCACCATGCTCCGCCAGACCTCGCGTGCCCTCAAGGGTCTCGCCGAAGCTCGGCCCGGCCACCAGCAAGCTCTCGCAGCTGTCCACAGAGCCACCGTCGTGGCAGCAAGGCCCAATGGCCCGGCCAACGTCAGGAATCTCTCGTCAACGCCCACCCCGAAACCGACTGCGGCGTATGTTGCCCTCCAGAGCATGCTTGCATTGCTGTCCACCACCCCGCCGTCCTTCGTGGCTCACCGCTGCCGCTTTGCGCCCGGCTAACCATATGCGCAAACTGCGATTCCAGGCCGAAATCTAACCCGTCGGCCGCTGCTGCCGCGAAAGACCGAAGCCATGTCCAGCCCCTCGTCAACCCGCGGAAGACCGACATGGACGAGTCGTATGTCCTATCCTAGTCACCAATGCCCCGCCGTCTCGCACCGTTTGCTCGCGTGTGACTGACGCAGGCCATGGCACAGGTTCATTGGGAAGACCGGAGGAGAAATCTTCCACGAGATGATGCTCCGGCAGGGTGTAAAGCATATCTGTGCGTCTCCCACCCAATATTCCCCCCTCCCCCTTGTCAATGACATTGGGCCCCTCGCTGACTCACCACCCTTGCAGTCGGCTACCCTGGCGGCGCCATCCTTCCCGTGTTCGATGCCATCCACAACTCGCCCCATTTCGACTTCATCCTCCCGAGGCATGAGCAAGGCGCCGGCCACATGGCCGAGGGTTATGCCCGCGCCTCGGGCAAGCCCGGCGTCGTCTTGGTGACGTCGGGACCCGGCGCCACCAATGTCGTCACTCCCATGGCCGATGCCCTGGCTGATGGCACCCCGATGGTCGTCTTCACTGGTCAGGTTGTCACCTCCGCTATTGGCAGCGACGCCTTCCAGGAAGCCGACGTGATCGGCATCTCCCGCGCCTGCACCAAGTGGAACGTCATGGTCAAGAGCGTCGCCGAGCTGCCCCGGAGGATCAACGAGGCCTTCGAGATCGCCACCAGTGGGCGGCCTGGTCCCGTTCTCGTCGATCTCCCCAAGGATATCACGGCCGGCATTCTCCGGAGAGCTATCCCCACCGACTCCGCCATCCCGACCATGCCCAGCGCGGCCTCCCGCGCCGCTCTGGAGCTCACCCAGAAGCAGCTGAACGCCTCGATTCGCCGCGTCGCCGACCTCCTCAACATCGCCAAGAAGCCGGTCATCTATGCCGGCCACGGTGTCATCTGCTCCGAGGGCGGTCCCGAGCTGCTCCGGGCTCTGGCTGAGAAGGCCTCCCTGCCCGTCACCACCACCCTCCACGGCCTCGGCGCTTTCGACGAGTTGAATGAGAAGTCCCTGCACATGCTCGGCATGCACGGTTCCGCGTACGCCAACATGGCCATGCAGGAGGCTGATTTGATCATTGCCCTCGGCGCTCGCTTCGACGATCGTGTGACCGGCAGCCTGGCCAAGTTCGCCCCGGCGGCCAAGGCCGCTGCCAAGGAGGGCCGGGGCGGCATCGTCCACTTCGAGATCCTGCCCAAGAATATCAACAAGGTTGTGCAGGCCACCGAGGCCATTGAGGGTGACATCGGCACCAACCTCAAGCTGCTCATGCCGCACGTTGAGACCAAGGCCATGGCCGAGAGGAAGCATTGGTTTGACCAGATCAATTCCTGGAAGAAGAAGTGGCCCCTGTCCGACTATGAGCGCGCCGAGCGCTCGGGCCTGATCAAGCCTCAGACCCTGATCGAGGAGCTGAGCAAGCTGACCGCCGACCGGAAAGACGACACATACATCGCCACCGGTGTCGGCCAGCACCAGATGTGGGTCGCCCAGCACTTCCGCTGGCGTCACCCGCGGTCCATGATCACCTCGGGTGGTCTGGGCACCATGGGCTACGGCCTGCCGGCCGCCATTGGCGCCAAGGTGGCGAAGCCCGACTCGCTGGTCTTTGACATTGATGGCGACGCCTCGTTTGCCATGACCCTGACTGAGCTGGCCACCGCTGCCCAGTTCAACATCGGCGTCAAGGTTATCGTTTTGAACAACGAGGAGCAGGGCATGGTCACGCAATGGCAAAACCTGTTCTACGAGGATCGCTACTCGCACACCCACCAGAAGAACCCCGACTTCATGAAGCTGGCCGACGCCATGGGCGTCAAGCATAGGCGTCTAATCAAGCCCGATGAGACCGTCGATGCCCTCAAGTGGCTGATCGAGGCTGAGGGCCCGGCCCTTCTCGAGGTTGTGACGGACAAGAAGGTGCCCGTCCTGCCCATGGTCCCGGCCGGCTCTGGTCTGCATGAGTTCATCACATGGGATGGTGGTAAGTATCTCCAGCCAGCATGACACCTGCATGATCAGATAACTAACACACTCAACAGAGAAGGACAAGGAGAGGCGGAATCGGATGCGGGAACGCACCGGTGGTGTCCACAGCTAAACGGGCGTCTCTTGATTTTCGAGACGTTGCCGTGGAGGGGTGAGCATCTGCATTTGGCTTCCCTTGCTTTTTGATCTGCCCAACTTTGAGTTTATTTTGCGGAATGGTTCGGAAAATTTGGACTCTGGCATTTGAGCCAGCATTCGAAAAATGCATCACGGGTCAGTCAAAAAGTTCGTTGCCGATCCCGTGTAGGATCTGGTCTGGTGTGCTTGCGAGCAGGGCCGGGGCGGCCCGCGCCGTTTTCACCTTCCCGCCGTGTTGGTGGCGGGCTGTATATATTGGATGAATGGATACCACGTGGTTTTGAGCGTTTGAACATTGTTACCTCGACCGTCCGCTTCCTGCATTGCTCCTGTTGATCGAGTTCGAAGGTCGTCATTCATATTGGGATATATGCCTGGCAGTCAGTCCTGTGATTGAGAAGCCTTTCCTGGGACCGTCCTAGAAGCCTATCCGAGAAACTAACTCTAGCCCCTATTCCATGCTCCATGCTCCATGCGCCATGCCTCCTCCAACAACCCACAAACTACCGCCATCCCCATCACCAACCAACCAAAGCCCCCGTCCCCTCCTCAAGCCAAACCTCCACCCTCGCCCACCATAAAAACCGCGCTCCCACTCCCCGGCCTGCTCACCACAACCGCCGCCTCCCTCTGCTCCTCGGTAAGCTCCAGCTTCGAGTAATACTCCCTCTCCCACGCCTCGCGCACATCCGCCACGCGATCGGCAGGAACAAGATGCACGCTGCACCCGCCCCATCCTGCACCCGTCAGACGGCTGCCGTAGGCACCGGCCGCGAGGGCGGTGGCGCAGAGCGTGTCAATCTCGGCGCAGCTGCACTCGTAGGCCTCGCGGCAGGAGGTCTGGGTGGCGTTGAGGAGGGCGCCAAGGCGGGTGTTGTAGTCGGTCGTTGTGTTATCGGAAGGGGAGGGGGCAGGGGTGGACTCGAGGAGGGAGAGGAACTGCAGGACGCGGAGGGCCTCGGTGAAGACGTGCAGGGCGCGCTGGCGGAGCTTGAAGTGCGAGGCGCGGACGGGGAAGCGGGAGGTGAAGCGGGCGTTGAGGTCGTCGACGGTGATGCCGAGGGTGGTGGCGATCTCCTCGCGGGTGTAGCCCTCCGGTTTGGACAGGACGCGGTCGGTCAGGGCGATGAGTTCGGTGAGTTGGTCCTGGACGGATTTGGGGGTGGCGGTGTCGGCCTGGAGGGAGAAGTAAGTCTCGTGGAAGCCGTGGAGGCTGATTCCGAGAGGGGCGGCGTCCGTGGGGAGCTGGGTGCCCGGGGGGTTGATGATGGCGTTGAGGTAGGCCGCTGCGAGACTGCACTCGACCACGCGCAGGTTGTAGTGGATGGGGCCGGTGACGAACTTGTCCGAGGTAACGAAGGATTGGGCGACGAGGAAGGTGAGTTCTGGGTTGGTCTTGGGGAAGGAGACGGGGCGGGCCTGCAGGGAGGGCGTGAAGGAGACGAAGAGGGCCGAGCCGCGCTCAGAGAAGACTGAGGCGGATTGATCCATTCTGGAGGCTCGTCAGATGGTGTTGCTTGGGGATAAAGGGGGGTGGGGAGGAATACTGACCCGCCTGAGTTGACACCAACCGCCCGCTCACTCACGATCGCGAGCTCAGTCAACTCAGTCTTGTCGACAGTCTTCTCGCCGTTGGCCACCATGACAGCCAGTGCACTGGCACTGACAAAGGCCGCGCTCGAACTCAGACCGCCGCCGGCAGGGACACTGCCGTTCATCAGGATCTCCATGCTCGCCGGCTTGAAGCCCTCACCGTGCTTCTTGCGCAGCAGCTCGAGCGCACCCCGCAGGCCTGACTTGAAGTAGTTTGTCCACTCGTGGACGGTGGCATCGATGTCAACGGCATCGTACGGGATGTCAAACTCGTGCGAGGGGAACTTTGCGCCCTGCACGTTGGCGATCTTGACCTTGAAGGTGCCGGTGGTTGAGGGGGTGAGGTTGGTCGACACAGCAAGCAGCGCATCGGCGGTGATGGCCATGGGCAGCACCGAGTACAGCGAGTAGTCGATGTGCTCGCCGATGATGTTCACCCGGCCCGGAGACCGGGCGACAAACTCGGCCGCATGGCCGTAGGTCGACTCGAACTTGGCAAGCAGGTCGGTCCATCGCTTGGTCTGCGCCGGCAGCGCATCCGGGGTGTAGATGTCGCCTAGCGAGTGCGCAACGGGGACGGGACCGGCCATCTTGTCTTCGGGGTATTTCCCAGGGCAACTTACTGGACGGGGTTACTGGAAGGGGAAGCCGATATTCCGGAAGAAGGGAGATCTCGAGTTGTGCGTTCCGGGTTCGAGATGAACATCCGGGTTTACTCTGATTGGGTTGCGGGTTTGGGGGTGTGCGGGTTGGGGAAGGAGCACTCTCCATTCTCCCGTTGCCCCGCACCGCGCCTCCCCGCCATGCCACGTTTTCTCTCGGGAGGACAGTTTGGATGACTTTTTCACGCGGGAGATCTCCGCTTTGAGGAGAGGTTGTCCTCCCGCACGTTGAGGTTGTGAGAGGGCACGCGATGCTCGGGATAAGCCGTTTTCTCCACCACCAGAAAACATCGCATTCTGTGATTGGGGCGGCAGGAAGCACAGCATGCGTTCACTGCATGCATACTTCCAGGGTGGAAACACAGGCTAGCGTGCAGCCGCACGACTGGATTGCTCCAATGTGCTTTGTCTCAGAAAAGGGGTCCAAAGACTTGACGACGACCCAGGTCAAGGTGGGGGTGGAGGGGTTGGTTGGGGGGTTCACAGCCTACATGGGGCCACCTTGCGAGGGGAACGGGGGGAAGTGGTGGTGAGGTTGTTGAGGAGATAGGAGGAGGTGAAGTTGCCTTGCAGAGACAACCAGACATTGAAGTCCAACTCTCATGATTCCCGAGGAGCTTTGCCTTAGTCCAAGAGAGTGTCGAGGACCACCACAGCCCTCATCCTTGCGGACAACAGCTTTCACCAATCCGCTTCCCAACAAGCATATGCTGTCAAACCCCATCTGAAATCCATCGGCTGATCTCACAAAGCTTTGGGATACCTAATCCCCCCTCCATACCGAGGTTGAGAGACCACGGAGAGTCGATCAGCTAGTCGGCCTGGACCCTGACTGTCGTACGCGGCCTCAAGACCTTGAAGGAGCTGTGACGAGACCGATTGGGATCATGATCACCCCCAAGTCCCAGAGATACGAGTCAAGACATCGGCGGCACGGCATCATCGAGCGAGACCCTGGATTCGCCGGGGTTGAGACGAGGCAATCGAGGGTCATCAATGGCTGCTCCTCCCAGAACAATGACATCATGATATCGTCACCCCGCCACTTAGAAGCCATCTCCTCCCACCCAGCTTCCACGGTCCTCAGTCAGGGTTCATAGTGAGGTCATGAGGCATATAAAGACCCCTTTCCCCCTCCACAGCGTCATGACCTCCCAAGCTTGACCCGACGTTCCCTTTTCTTCTTTTTCCTTTTTGTGTCTTGCGATGTCACGTTCGTCTTTCAAGACAAAAAAACTCAAAATATATATCAACCTTCGATTTTCCCTCTCGCACACTTCTTAATAAAGTCGAGAAAAATAATAATTCACGAACCACCTTCATCATGAGCGACTGTGGCTGTTCGTCCTCCGGAACCTGCAGTTGTCCTTCGGGGCAGTGCACTTGCCCCAACTGCCCGGTGAGCATCAGCCCTCCTCCCTGCTGTTAGCTTGATGGTATGTCAAGACTAATACATGATCAGAAACCGAACAAGTAATCCGCCATGGGTTGTCCCCACACGGACATGCCCAGTACAAGGGCTTAATTCCGCCGTGATGTTGGTCCTGTATGATAGGGGTCTTGCTTCTGATGGGACATGATGCACACGTCTAGGTCCATGGGAGTTTTTTATTGCTTCCGGCGGTGTTGAGTTTTGAGACTCTGGAAAAACGATAAAAACGAAGAAACGATTGTCACGTTTTCTCTCTTGTTGTGTGTTTTGGCTTGATGGTTCACCTCTCCTTGGACAAGTAACGAAATCACGAAAAACATGGAATGTATACTATGAGTGTTTAGGTCCATGCAATGATATTTGGTTTGACGATTCCATCTGTGGTGCCACTTTCCCGTCTGGTGGTTTTGTGAAGTCACTTGAAGCAGCGAGAGTTTCCGATCAGTGCGAGAGGTGTAAGCCGTGGCAATGGGCGTGGCAGCGTAGTTGAAAGAAAGCCAGGCAATCTATGGCCTTGCAAATGTCATTGTCCCATGACGAACTCGTAATACAGACCGCTTTCGCTGCTAAAAAAAGCCCCATAATGCTAATCCCAAGCCCTCTACACAAACAAACAGTTCCCCATATCACTACAGAGA
>FTEL01002538.1_pt1 | contig 11841 bp, 16 predicted proteins | sample 1658911 | NCBI WGS metagenome assembly FTEL01 (sample SAMEA3914869, study PRJEB12502) | metagenome | biome: forest; material: soil | place: USA | collected 2012-03-12 | depth 0.1 m
CGCTCTGAGGTTGCCCATTCTATGCAGGATTTTGTGACGGAAATCTGGATGTCGAGGGAGTTGGGGATGGCTTCGAAGAGGTCGAGCAGTTGGCGAACTGGGAGGGGCAATGTTAGTGCCTGAATGGGGGGATGATAGGAGATCCGAAGACGCACCCAGCTTGGCCGTCTTGGCCTTTGCAAACGACGACAGCACTGTCCTGCTCTTGGTTACCAAGCCCACGAGCTGTTCTGTGTTCCTGTGTTGTGTCAGACTGGGTGCGCTCCCTCGATTGCTTGCAGCCCGTCCCGCTTACTTCTGGTCGCGATACAGCTCCCCCAGGCTGATGAGAGCAGCCTCGTATTCCCTGACGGCGGCGTCCGAGGTCACCGACGGCGGCTTCGAGACGATTTCCTTGTAAATGCCCTCCGCCTTGGATGGGTCCGACTTGGCCAGCTTCTGCGCCTCGCGCAACCTCTCCGATTCGCCCTGCGCCATTGTGGAAATTGCCGGTATTCGGGGTTGTGGTTGAATGTTTGAAATAACCTGCTGATTGTGGGGTGATTGTCTAGTTCGGCGGGCGATATGGGTCCCGGGCGCTGTTCTGGTGTTGGTGGTCTCAGGTGTGGTAGTGGATGGTGGACGGTTGGTGTGTTGGGGATGCGTCCGGCTGCAAGCTCCAAACCCGCCGTTGCCTCACCCAAGGCCCCCCCCCCTGTAGCCCAGCTCCAGGTTGCCGCAGGGGCGACGTAATGGGTGCTGGCGGCAGCTAGGCTTGGCGCTCGCTTGCTGTGGCGGTGTGTGGCTGGACTGTCAAAGGCGGTGAGGATTTATGCCGCCAGACCCCGCCTAAATTTACAGATCAGCCATCCGAATTGGTCGCCCTGGCCCAGAAGCTGTGGTGTTGAAGCAGACCGAGAACCCTGAGAACAACAACGCCACTCCCATTCCCGTCGACAAAACCACATCCACACAAGGCACCCTTGCCTCAGCTCTCCGAAAAGATAAAAAGACACGGACAGATACAAAGGGACATCATGAAGGTACGTTTCGGACATGGCGATGCAGAGGATCAACAGCGACATACCCCAATCCTCAACCCTTTGCACCCCTTGCCGCTAACATCTGTGCTGGCAGATCAAAGCTCTCAGCCGGAGCATCTCGACCCAACAAGCCCCTGGCTCAGATGTCCAGCGAGCGCCGCGGAACCTCGCCCCCGAAGTCCACCCTTTCGAACGAGCCCGGGAATAGTACGTTGTTCCTCCCCAAGAGGGTGGTTGGATGTTGGTTCTGACACCGGGATGCAGTCAAAGAGCTCTCAATGCAGTTAAATTGTGAGGGCACACAAATCACTACAACAGGAGCGGGAATCTAACTTGGTCCAGGGAACGCATGTTTGCCAAGCCCTTCCTTGGGCAGCTGGGAGAAGGCCACGTCCAAGGCGTGTATAGCATGTGCAAGGTTTGCTCTAGCCCGGCCCGAGACAAAGCGGAGGTCATTCTGACAATTCGCAGGACAAGCACTCCTTAAACTCGGTGGCCTCGGGGTCCGGCGACGGCGTGGTGAAGGTTTGGGACCTCACAGCCCGCGATGACCAGACCTGGCGAACGGCTGCGCAGTAAGCACCTTTCCATCTTGAAGAGACTATAGCTGTACTAACGGTATCATCAGCTCAAATATCGTCAAGGGATTGGCCTTCACCAACGATAAGAAGCTTCTGTCCTGCGCAACGGACGGCATCAAGCTGTGGGATCCCTATAACACCCCGAGCGATACCACACCGATCGCGACATGGCAAGAAGGCGGGCCGTACACGTCTCTCTCAGTTCACAGGACCGGCAACGTCTTTGCCGCTTCCTCGGGCGCAGGATGCATCCGAGTCTGGGATTTGGACCAGAGCACGGTCGCTCAGACAATACAGTGGCCGAATCATGCCGATACCATTACCGACGTCTGCTTCAACCAGGTTGAGACATCAGTGATTGGGTCTGTTGCCACTGACCGCTCCCTGATTCTCTTTGACCTGAGGACAAACAGTAAGGTGCCCCTGAATACGAGGTGAGGAATCAAGACTGACTCCTGAGCGCAGTGCCCGTCACCAAGACGGTTCTCCAGTTCGCCGCCAACCGCGTCGTATTTAACCCAATGGAGGCCATGAACATGGCTGTCGCATCAGAGGGTACATCACCGCTGAGGTGCCCGCCTGACAAGGAAAATGGCTAACTGGGTTTAGATCACAACATCTACATCTTTGATGCGAGAAACTTCAGTCGGGCCCAGAACATCCAGAAGGGTCATGTGGCGGCCGTGATGGACGTCGAGTTCTCTCCCACTGGCGAGGAGTTGGTTAGCGCGTCTTATGTACGTCTACGCTCCCCAATCGGATACCAGCATTCGGGTTACTAACCCGCGTCTAGGACCGTACCATCAGAATCTGGCGCCGCGATCAGGGTCAGTCTCGCGACATGTACCACACCAAGCGGATGCAGAGGGTTTTCCGCACCATGTGGACCATGGACTCCAAGTACCTCCTGAGCGGGAGCGACGACGTAAATCCCATCCCCACCCTTCACTCTAACGCCTCCCATTCACTGACCAAATACCCTAGGGCAACATCCGCCTCTGGCGCGCCAACGCCTCGGAACGGAGCGGGGTCAAGTCGACCAAGCAAAGGCAGGCGCTCGAGTACAACAGCGCGCTGATGGAGCGGTACTCGCACATGCCCGAGATCCGGCGCATCCGCCGGCACAGGCATCAGCCCAAGGTGATCAAGAAGGCTGGCGAGATCAAGCGCGAGGAGTTGGCCGCCATCAAGCGGAGGGAAGAGAACGAGCGGAAGCACTCGGACAAGAAGTTCCAGAAGCGCAAGGGCGAAAGGGAGAAGGCTATCTTGGTTCAGCAGAAGTAGGGGTCTGGCTACTACCACTAGTAGTACCTTCTTTGCCTATGCGATGGAGTTGGTATGATCTGTATGCGGGATATCAGGGTGGGTTGTTTAATTTGCATGGGCGGCGTTGGGAGGGGTTCCTCTTGCTGAGGGCTGGATCTGATACCATCCGTGTCTGGCGTTGTAAACATATAGACGAAAAATGCAGGGCAATCAGCTGGGTCCGCGTGCCGCTTCTTGTGTTTCGGTGGTGTCGGTGGCGTGAATCGAGCGGCGGGCCGGTGCGGATCTACCTTGTATGTTTTGCTCTGGTGGCCCGTCGAGAAGGGGTGATGGAACTGGTAAGCGGTGGAGCTGGTGAATAGCAATGCGGTTATCCTGTGTTCTACAGTCTCAGCTTTGGGGAGGGAAGAGTTGACCGTCTTCGAAGAGCTTTTCTTGTCTCGTTGGAGATCACTGTGTCAGCTGGCTGCCTCGGTTAGGCTCGAGATGAATTAAGCCGGAAGATCATGTTCCTCTGGTGTTTTGTTTTGTTTTTGTCAGTTATTATTAGAATACCTCGTGTGTCTAACTTGAGAGGAATGAGAAGTGTCCATTTCTAGCACCATCCAACCAAGACTCTATACTTCCCGAGTACAGTACCTACCTGCTCTACGTATTGCTTCTTGAAGAATAAGGTACCTATCGGACTGGTCCTGGCATGGTGAAAAACGCAAATCATGATAATACTTTTCAGCATCCCTGCCTGCCTAGACTCAATAGCCGTCTCCTCGCCGTGAGTCTGAGCTGCTGTGTCTCAAAGGCGAACGATAGTGAGGTTTGGTCTCATGAGGGTCAGGCCAGCCACGTTTGGTGTTTAATTATTTGGCTTCTCGATCCGGCGCATCAGGTTGCTTCTAGAGGGCGCTAACATTAATTAAGCTGGCGCTACGGAGTAAATACAGGCTTTCACAGGCTACTGAGGTGCATGACTCAGGTACCCGTTAGGTAACGTGGGCCTGCCGCCCCTTCCATGCTACAAACCTTGAAGGTCCTCGGTTCCGGAAGTTCGGGACGGGCTTCTTGATCCACCCTCAACGACAACCTAACACTCACTTGTATCCATATCAGTGATCTCGACATCCGTATCCTGGTTGCCCTCCAAATGCAAGAATTTGCAACCATCTCACTGAGAAACGAGGTTTCGGTTTCGCCTGGCTCTGCATTGACGAACGTGTTCAGCCGAAATGGGGGATTAACCTGTTAACTCTGTCACTGTTCATGATCCGCAGCCCCCCCAGCGTCGATGATACACGCGGCACAGACCTGTCACAGAACGACGAGCCGCCTTCTCGGAACCTGTGGCCTGGCTGTCGCGGCTCACTTTAGCCAGTTCTGCTTCCTCGCAACGCCCTCTCCGTCAACCCGGATCTAAGCTCGCAATCGGACGGGCGCTAGCATTGGCTAAATCCCGTTGCCGGATACCGATCCATTCTCCGGGTTTCCTCTTCTTACAAACGTCACCGAGTTATTGGCGGCGTGGTGCTCCGCAGGACTGTCCGCTGCGGACGAATAACACATGTGAAGACCGTGGCCGGATACTACCTCATCCCATCTGGCCCTGCTGCGATCCTCTCACGCGCATCAGGATCACCACTCTGACAAATGTCAGTGCTCCAGTCGAGCACATCATCCCCCCTCTCTGTTAGAGCGACGAGCAGATTCACGCGCTGCGTTTCTGCGCCAATCAGCCGGCAGCATGAACAAACTTGTTGTCCTAGAGCTTTTGGTTCCCGGAACACCCACTTGCACGAACCGCAAACTGCCTCAGGAGCGAAGATCTGAAACACAACACCAACCGACACCTCAGCCAAGCGGCAAGCCACCCGGGACACACTGGGACTGCGGCCCGCGCCCGGAAACCCTCGCTAGCCCGACCTGGCAGGAGCCGGCACCGATGAAGCAGCGACAGCCACATGTAAACGATCTGCCGACCGAGTTCGAGCTCGTCCGGGCTACACCTTTCACGCGCCGCATCCTCCGTGCGCGCGGCATGATCTGCTCCAGCACCCTGTTTGCATAACCTTAACCAGGGCCAACTACCTTGTCTCGTGTGGTTGCGAGCTCTTGTAGCCCCCTGGATCACCCCGCCACCGATGTTCGGGCTGCTTCCGCCTACCGTTTCTGTTCAAGCCACCACGTCTGACGCCATAGATACCTCCTGATCCAAGCGCCCCGGCGTTATGAGGCTCGTCCGGAAGGTCGCATTGTTCGTCCCGTGTTCTGGTCTCGCTCGGATTCAGATAAGCGATGCTGCAGAGTGATGTGGGACACGATGTCGAGAGCGTGAGACGGTTGATATCTCACCTACATATCCCGCGTACCAGCACCAGCCACCCTCCGTTGGGAGAACCGCGATTCTTGAGTCAAACTAGTAGCCATATAAGTCTTTCTACATTTCACTTTAGGCCCACACAAACCCCCTCTTGTTGAACTCCCTCCAAACCATCATTCGGGGGTGTTAGTCTGCTCCCTCAAGCCATCCAAGACTCGTCAAGGCGGACAAACGGCTACCATGACAAGCCCCGACTCTATCAGCAAACCTAAAATGCATTACGGGGATGTCCCGGAGGACCTCTCATTTGAGGAGGTCATAAGAAACCGGACCGCTCCCGTCAGTCAGGTTTTTCACAGTACCTGCCCAAGCGCGCCACTGACATACCACAGCCGTGCTCCCTAAACGAGTTCATGGACTACCTCTTCTACGTCGAGCACAACGCCGAGCCTCTCCAGTTTTTCCTGTGGTATTTGGACTACCTCCAGCGCTGGAGCAAGCTCCTTCCCCGACAAAAAGCCCTCTCCCCGCCGTGGGATCCAGAACAGGCCGCCGAGCCGCAGTCCCGCTTCGTCAAATACAGCCACAAGCGGGAACGCAGCCTGAAGATGAGCAAGGTGATTTCCATCATGGAGATGGACTCGGAACTATCGCTCGCCGAGTCCCTCTCGTCGGACGACCCCACAGGTCTCCCATCACCCTCTCCCTCACCAACCACCACCGTCGCCGCCGCCATCACCACCACCACGGTAGACGCCCCTTCCCAACCACCCACCACAATTCTCAGCCCAACCGACGTCTCAAAAAAGGACTGGCAGCCCTGTAAGCCGCCCTCTCTCCCTCCCCACCCCCTTTACATAACCCCCTAACACCATCATAGTCACAATCCCCCCCTTCCGCGACGAACTCACCCGCATCACCCGGCACTACCTGCACCCCACGGCCGCGCCGCGCCGCCTCGCCCTCTCCCCGCGCGACCGCGAGGCCTGCCTGCGCGCCGCGGGGCACACGACGCACCCCTCGGCCCTCCTCCCGGCCCTGGCGGCCGCCGAGGCCGGGCTGCGCGCCCGCTCCCACCCGCGCTTTCTGCGCTTCGCGCGGCGGAACGCGAACCCCGCGAGGGTGGCGTTTGTGAGGTTTCTGGGCGGGTTGTTGGTGGTGCTGGGTCTGGTGGCGGACGTGCTGTGCGTGCTGGCGCGGGTGAGTCCGTATTGGAGAGCCGGATGCGTGTTGTTGTGGTGGCCTGGCCTGGCGGTGCTTGTTGCGGCGTGTCGCGGGGTGGATGTGGTGCTGCATTGGAAGGGGATGAGGCAGGTTCGGCCGTGGGAAGGGGGGGAGGGGTTGGATTGGGCGGCTGGGGAGGAGGAGAAGTCAGGTGAGGAGGGGTGGAGGGAGCATAAGAGGATGGACACGGCTAGCAGTGCTGGGAGTAGTGTGCTGAGCGTGGCGAGCAGTCGGGTGGATCCGCTGAGGAAGCCGAGCTTGCAGGTGTTTGGACCTGAGAATGAGTATGCGAAGGAGGATTGGGTCAATGGGTATAGGGAAAAGGGGTGGATGCAAAAAGTGTTTGATGAGACGGTCGTGGTGCAGAGCAAGGCGCTGGTGCTCTGGCAAGATCGGACTGTTTTCTTTGCCTTGCTGTGGGGAGGGGCTGGTGCGGCGGCGCTGACGGTTGTGTCTCTTTTTGTGCCGAGTGCCATGTTGTTTTAGGGTAATTCAGACGCCGGGATCGTGTGTAAGAGGTGTTGAAGAGGAATCCACCCGTCCTAGAAGTCGGGTGAAGAAATTCATGCTGAACGCTCCAACATCCCATCCACAGCTTATATCCGATCCCGTAGTTCTCACTGTTCCAACGCCGCAGATAATCAATACTCTCGCCACACTGCGAGGTTGTGATTCCTTGAATATCGATTTTATCTGCCCCTTGGAGCCTGAGTATTCTGTATCCCGTACTCCCAAAGTCTACATCACAGACGGACACCCATCTCTGCCGCCTGCTGATCCCATACGTAGCAGCCTCCATCCACTCCCGAGACCCAACCGAGTACAATAATTAACAATTAAGTTATTGTCGTCCATCCCACACTCACCAACCCCTGTCCAAGCCTCTGCCACCCCGAGGGGCCCCATGCGTGCCGTGCCATCATTGACAACATCGTCTTCATACGACATGACATTCTGATCATGTCTCGCCGGGAACTAACCCGAACTATCATCCAAATGCAGTTTCCCCCAGGTATCATGCAAACCTACCCCGAATGTGCAAGCCCCCAAACGCCTTTGCATGCTGTCCGTCCATCCGCATCGCAATCACCCCCTGACCTGACCTGACCTGACCAGAACCAGAACCATCCCGACCAGGATGCCCCACCATTGAGAAGGAGAAAAAAGATTAGTGGCAAAAATATTGCCAAAGGATATCATAAAAAGATGACAAAGACCAGCATCACCGACACCAGCCCCGCGCCCATGCCGGCGATGGCCCGGTTGGCCGAGGCAGGGTTCCTCTTCTGGGCCCCCCCTGGCGCGCTGGCTGAGGACGGGTCGAGTTCATGATCTGGGGTTGATGGTTCCGGATGGGCAGCGGCTGGAGGGGGGTTGGTGGTCCTGACGGTGATTATAGGGGCATCCTGGTGCTGGATGTTGAGGGTGGGTTTGGTTTGGTTCTTCTGCGGGAGCGCAATGTTGAGTGCATCCAGGTCGATGGGCTTGACGTTGGCGCTGGCCGAGTGTATTGAGGCGCCATCCCGGCTGAGGTGGTTGGCGGGTGGCCTGTCCTGTCCTTGGTATGGAAGTCCTGCGTGTTTGTGAGCTCCGGGATTCCTGGAATCACAGCCAAGCTCTCTGATGTTGACATACCCTTCCCAAGGAGAACATGGCCGTCGGAACGTAGCACCTTGTCGCCGACGATTTCGACCTTGCCAAGCGCCGGGACAGCCCCGCCGCCGAGCAGCAGCGGCGCTAAAAGCCCAGGAAGCTTCATCGCTTAATTAGTAATAATTATTCCTCCGTCCCCAGTCGCCAAGAGGTGGATGGGCAACTTCCAAAGCCGTCGATTGAAGGGTGCAAGAGAACCGATTCCTGATCAAAAGCTGAGATGCAAGGGATTCATCAAGTGATAGACTCAAAAGCGGCCTCAAAGCTTGTCACCGAACAGATAAAACGTGCTGAAGCTGCCGAGTAACGCGTTGAATGTGCCGCAAGGGTATGGACCGAGAGGCGCAGCGCAGCGGTGCCACTGCCGAGCTCGAAATAACCCCGCGAGCCCGGTAAGGTTATGCTGCTGCAAGGCGGGTGGTGGCTGACTGACGTGACACAGCCCGGGCAGAGTCAGAGGGTCGGCCGGATGTTGGTTCCTTCTCGTGCAAGGCTCCGGAGCCTGCTCTTGTCTTTGTTCTTGATAGTTGTCGAGATTTCGGAAGCACAGGGCCAACGGGCGACGGGAAGGAGGGTGGCCGTCAGTGCCGTCAGAGTCCAGGCGATGATGGCTTCGTCCGAATGTGGCCAAGCGAGCCGTGTTGAGGGCAATCACCCTCGCGTCATCCAGGTAAGGTTCCGGATTCCGGACACGCCAAAAGTTGCGATTGTCCGCACCCGGCTGTTTTTTTATTTGCCACGAAAGATATCGTTTTCAGAGCCCGCCCGGGATCGGAAGACGGGAGGGGAAGATTGACTTCGGGTCGTGGGAAAACGCCAACAAAACAATCACCACCAGAGAGAGATATAGGAAAGCAGATGCCCGCAACGCGGCTGCTTTCTTCCCTGATTTTCCTTCCATGGTCTTGGTTCTGCGATATCTGCTATCTCGGCGGGTGCATCTTAATGTCACCCACCCTGCCGCCGCTAGGAGGGCCGGGCGTCAGGGCAGGCCATGGCACACTGAGACCGGAACCTGCTTGGTTCGTGGAGTGGGTCCTGTGGGATGCTGCGGATGCAGGCTGCTGCAGCCCACGCAATCACGGGCTGCAGATCACGAAAAGGGAAGCACCCATGGCTTGGAGGGGTGGTGGGGGACCTCAGCCTGAACCTGATCCCCAAATAATCCGTCCAGAGCACAGATCAGGAATGGCGGGATTGGCAAATGCTTCCGGCGCGCAACCACCATCATCCACCGCCGTCCGCCGACCACCGGGCGCAGGCAGGCTCAGGCAGTGTTGCAGGGGTCCATGGAATTCCCGCCCTGCGAGTTTTTCTCCCGCCCGAAACGGCACCCCGGCCCGACTCGAGTCTCAATCTGGCTTTGCGGGTCTCCGAGATGACGTCGCTCCACCATCTTCCGACAACTCCACACCCCCACAAGTTCAGACCTGCGACATGCTTGGAATGAGGGGGCTGATCAACGACGGCGAAATCAAATTGGTATTTTAACTCTAGAGAAATAGCAAAGGATATTACCAGGCCTCCGCCGGTAGACGCCTTCCCCAAGTACCCTCACCAAGACTCGTCACCACAACGAACTCCTCGCGATGCCTCGGCGAGCATCGCTGTCCCAACTTCGCTCACGCTCCTCCGTCAGTGAAATACCACCATGCCGGCATGCCACTGCCTCCCCTTGTCTCGCGCGGGCATGGGTTGCGATGCCCTTGAAGTGCTGGGAAATCCACTCCGGGTTCTGGGAACCTCCCGAGCCGAACTATTGGCTCTCCGGACGCTGCCGCTGCTGCCGCTGCCGCCGCTCCCTCCGCTGTCCCTCCGCCTGTGCTCTCCGCCCCGTAGTCCACTCTTCATCTTCGTCGGGATCGAGATGGCGTCGGAACTGTTGGTGCTCACCAGCGGAGATGAGCTCAGCGTGAGGCGCCCCATCCCGAAGTCCCAGCCGCCATCATAATCCATGCAGTGGGGTTCAGGGATCCCACACGACTCCGTGAGGATTTGATGGATCCTGGCCTGCACCTCGTTGGGGCCCGGACGCTCTGAGGGGTAAAATGCCAGCATGTGCTCAACCACATGCAGCATCGGCGCCACTCCCTTGAACGTTGGGTCGTCCTTCTTCTTGGCATCCTTGGAAAGCTGCGTCATCCAGCTCTCGACCTGGCCGAGATTCTTATGAAATGAAGCGTCCAGAACAGCGCCACCACGGCCGGCAGTCTTGTGCTTTGCCGCGCGGTGGGCGGCAAATGGCCGCCCCTGCTTCTTGAAGAGAAAGCTCAAAAGCTCGAGAATGACGCAACCCAGCGAGAAAATATCTGCCGCCTGCGGGCTGAACCCCGGGCTTGGGGCCTGCATCGTGGCCGTCGGGCTGTTGCTGGAGTCTGATCGGTATGAGGTCGGCGACGACGGGAATGACTTGAAGAGCCTCTCTGGAGCTGCGTAGTCGTAGGCCTCCTTGTCGAACGACGTGTTGTCGGCCGCACCACCCAGAACCTCAGTATGGAAACGCGTGAGTCCGGAGAGGAAGATGTGATTGTCCTCGGAAAACATCACGGTGGACGGCTTGATGTTCCCATGCCAGATACCTTGGTTGTGGAGGAAGCAGACCGTGTTGACGAGGCAGTGGATCCAGTTCAGGACGGCCTGCCGGCGTCCCTTTTTGTCCAGGTTCTTCACGCTGTTGGGCGTCGTGGCAAGGAGCGACTTGAGGCTGAAATCGGGTGCTGGCGTGAAGATGATGTACCCGTAACCCTGGTGGGTGTAAGATGCCCAATACGACAGCAGGTGCTCGTTCTGCACATACTTGATCGAGTCGATCTCCGAGACAAACTCGCCCCAGCTGAGGTTCCCTCGGCCAAGGGGTATCCGGCAGCGGCAGAAGAGGGTTCCTGGCTGGTCCGGGAGCGTGACCTTGTCGATGTGGTGGCTCTGGCCCGCAGCAGGCTTCTTGTCGGCGATATCCAGCGGGATCACCTCGTCGTCCTCATAGTCGACGTGGCTACCCTTTTGCAGCGGTCGCAAGAGGTAGTGGAACTGCCGCTGATAAAACTTCCTGTCGATTTTCTCGTCCCTGGATGGCGTCAATGCCAGACGCTCCACTTGGTCCAGAGCGATGGGGAGATCATCGTCGTCGAGGGAGTCGTCGATGAGCCCAAAGATTTGATCGGGCAAGCCCAGGTCGGCGAGCACGAGAAATATTTTCTTGGCTTTCTCGTCTATCCGCTCCCAGTACGTGCAGTCGGTGAGCCCGCCGCCAAAGCCCAGGGGCTGGTCAAGGCGGGCGATTTCTTGGGGGATCAGCCGGCTGCAGACAAACTCTCTTGTCACAGCCCGCTCGATTGTGTCGTCGTCCCACCACATTGGAAAAAATGTTGGTTTGGACAGTTGTGGTAACAATAAGCCTTGCGATTTTGGCAACCTGGTCGGCGAACCGAAGCTGGGGTTGTTGTGGGAAAGTGGCCGGAGGTGCAAGAAATCGAGATTAAGGCAAAGAATCCGGGGAGAGACTATGCCAGGTCTGCGGTGTCACGGACCAGGGCACATTCGAGTTTGATTCAACCAGATATCCTGCCAGGAATCCTGGGAACGGTGAGGCCAGGTGAGAGCAATTTAAGATCACGGTTCACCCACCCGGCCGGGAACACCAGAATGGAGGGCCCGGCAACGCCCATTGTCACCAATCTCGCATGGACCTCGCGAGGAATTCTCGGGCATAAGGCGAGGGCCTGACGGTCCTTGCCGGGTTTCTGATATCAACGTCGAAGTCTCCTCGGGAAGGAGGTGGCTTGTA
>FTEL01007961.1_pt1 | contig 11837 bp, 6 predicted proteins | sample 1658911 | NCBI WGS metagenome assembly FTEL01 (sample SAMEA3914869, study PRJEB12502) | metagenome | biome: forest; material: soil | place: USA | collected 2012-03-12 | depth 0.1 m
AGGGTGGGTGGAAGAAGGGGGGATGGGGAGAGGGGGGCTTACGATCGGCAGTAGCTGATATAGCGGCGCATCTTTTCCACGGGGATCTCGGACTCGACGCGCTCCTCGACGCCGCGGCCGCCCATGTGGATGCCCATGACGTGCTTGGCGATGCGCTCGTCCTTGCCGCGCTCGTGCTCGTCCTTGACGATGTAGATCATGTCGAAACGGGACAGGATGGTGGTCTGGAAGTCGATGTTCTCGCCGGGGGTCTTCATGTCGTCGTAGCGGCCAAAGATGGGGTTGGCGGCGGCCAGGACGGACGTCCGCGCGTTGAGGATCGTGGTGATGCCCGCCTTGGCGATGGAGATGGTTTGTTGTTCCATGGCTTCGTGGATGGCCACGCGGTCCTCGTCGCGCATCTTGTCGAACTCGTCGATGCAGACTACACCGCCGTCCGCGAGGACCATGGCGCCGCCTTCCAGGTAGAACTCGCGGGTGGACTGGTCGCGCTGCACGGAGGCTGTGAGACCGGCTGCGGATGAACCCTTGCCGGAGGTGTAGATGGCGATGGGGGCGACCTTCTCGACAAACTTCAGCAGTTGGGACTTGGCGGTACCGGGGTCGCCGAGAAGGAGGACGTTGATGTCGCCGCGGAGCTTCATGCCGTCGGGGAGGATCTTCTTGGAGCCGCCCATTAGCAGACACAGGATGGATTTCTTGATGTCCCGGTTGCCGTAGATGGAGGGCGCGATGCACTCGGCCATGATGTTGTAGAGGTCGGGCCGGCGGCTGAGCTCGAGGAACTCTTGCTCTTCCTCCTCGGAGAAAGTGGCCTGCCCCTTGGCGGTCTGGTCGATATCCGTCTGGATGCCCACGGCGCGCAGGTAGGGGGTGCGGATTGCGACGGCGCCGGTCGAGTTCTTGGAGCCCTTGCTCTGGTAGATGGAGAAGATGCCCATGACGGTGCACCTCGAGCCGGGCACAACGCGGTTTGTGAGGTATCGGTCGGCTGAGATGAGGACGTGGCGCGGCAGCTCGCCGACGGGGACCTGGTCAGGGGCCTCCTGCAGCTTGATGATCTGCTGGTCGTGGAAGCGCGACTTTTCGTGGACGACGAAGTAGGGGTCGAGCGGGCACTTTTCTGTGGGGTCGCCGGGGGCCCTGAACCTGCCACACTGCCTCGGGAGGGTGACGCCGCTGAAGCCGCCGAGGACGGGGATGTCTTGTGTGTGGTCGCAGGTGCGGCACTGGATGTGGACGGCGGTGGCCTTGGACGACATGACGGAGGCGCCGATGACGATGCCGGGCACGCGGACCAGCCTCGAGATGGTGAGGGAGTCGAGGTTGCGGATGGACACATCTTCGGCAGTGGAGTGCAGGAGCAGCTGGTGTTCTGGGAGTTTGACGTTGGGCTCGTGGGGGTGGACGATCCTGTGTGTGCAGCGCTTCAGGGCGGCCTCGAACTGGAACGGGGAGGGGGGTCAGTGGTCATTTGGGAAAGGCATGGGTGGTGTGGCAGTGCCGTACCAGCGGGATGAGCTCGGCGGGTTCTGTCACCAGCCTGTGGGCGATGTCCTCGTTGAACTTGATCAGATCGCCAATGTTGACGTCGCAGTAGTATTTCTTGAGGAGGGCATTTTCGCGTAATTGGTCTCTGCAGCGGGCGAGTGACAAGAATTAGGCTTTGCAGGTTCCCGTAGCTGGGGGTGCTCAGAACGGACCTGTAGATGAAGAGGTTGTCGAGTCTAAAGTCGAGAATGAAGGACTCGAGCAGGGCGCGCACGCGCGTGTTGGAGTCTTCGCTCTCGGCGGGGGTGCCGTAGAGCCGACTGGTGAAGACGGACTGCCGATCCATTTGCGACCGCGTGTATGTGAGCGACCTGGTGGTTGAGGAGGTATCTTGGTCGCGGCGTGGGTGGGTTGGGTGGTAGGTATTGTGGTGGGCAGGTTCTCGAGACTGGGCGGTGGTGGGCGGTGGAGGGCGATGAGGGGCAGATGCTGAATGCAGAAAGGGGAGTGGCCCGCGTCGGACGCGTAAAAGCGCCCTGCCAACGCAAACACGCGTCCAGAGCGTGTCGTGGGCGCAGGGATCTTAATTGGACCCACTGTTATCCGCTGGCCTGTGCTCCTCTTTTTGGTACAGCGATGAGCCCCGTTACAAGCGATTGCCTTGCCGAAAAGCAATACATGCAACTACCCGGCCTCCCCCAGCTGATGCCTGCCAGGTTGCGGGCTGCGCGGCCTGCAGGGGGTTAGTTAGTGGGTGCTTGGCAGCCCAAGTCCCGGCCAGATTGGCACCAGCGCTGTGCTTTGGCGTGCTGTGCTTGGGCGAGGGCGAGGCGCGGCGGGAGCTCACTTCCCAAACTCGATCCATTAACTTTGATCTTGTCTTGAATTTCCCATGTCAAGAAACTCCAGCAAGAATTGATCGCTTCCCTGCCAACCGAGATCCCCCCCACGCGCAACAACACAACAGCCGCGACGATAACCGACGACAACCCCGGTGCATACCGCGTTCGAGGCCTCCCCGCAATGATACCCCGGTGACGGCTGCCAGGATCCTGTCGATACTCTTCCAGCAGCTGGAATCAACAACCACATCGCACCTGGTCCCTATCTCGCCCTCTCCCGCCCTCCTCTCTCCCGCCTCGAGCTCCCGAGCCTCGCGCCGCCCGACCTGGATGGTCGCCGTCCGCACCGCCTCTTTGCTGCCCTGCGGCCGGGGAGACCTGGAGAGCCACCATGTTCTCAAATCAGGGGGCGCGCAAGTCGGTCGATAGCCTGTCGCCCACCCTGCCCGCCGGCCACCGAGCCGACTTTCCCTTCCATGGGTGAGCACCGAGCACCCACCTGCTGGAGACCGATACCAGCATCAATCGTGAGGTCAACAGCTAACACCGTCAAGGACAGGGTCCCTTGCCCCGCAGCGCCCCCATCAGCGCAGAGGATCGACCGCGAGCTCCATCCACTCGGTCGGCGGCTCGCTCGATGCGTCGGGGAACTGGTCCCACAGCCTGTTCGAGTCGGGCCAGAATGCCATCTCGACCCTCCTCCAACCCCCGATCGTGCGCACCGGCCTCCTCCCCCACACCGCGCCGCCCGCCTCGAGCGCCCACAAGCCCCCGACCGCCCGAGACATCCCGCCTGTAACCCTCACCAACATCCCCCAGGTCGATGCCGCCGAGTTCAAGTCGTACCTCTCCCAGGTTGGGCCCTTGTACGAGCAGCTGCGCCGAATACAAGCAGATGAGGACCAAGGGGCAAGCAGCCAACACCGCCGGGGCGCAAAACCGGACGAGTTCCCCGATGCCCTAGACGAGGGCCACCTGCGCCCCAGCAGGCGCCCCGGCTTGTCGTCAAGACGTACCTCGACCGCCTCACTCAGCTCTTTGTCGTCCATAGAAACCGTTACTCCCGCGCCGCGCCGCTCGAGCTCGCGCCCGAGGAGAGGACAAGCACACGGGCCCCCTCCACTCTCCACCATCCCTCCCGTCTACTTTGATGATGACTTCCACCTGGAGAATCCCCGCACCTTCGATGTTGTCAGCGAGCGCTCCGAGGTTGTGCGCCCTGCCCCGGGCAGCGATGAGAAGAGCGCCTCTAACGGCCAGGCTGCCGCACCCCGCAAAGCCCTGGCAACAAACGCTATCCTTCAGGAGAAGCTTTCGTGGTACATGGACACAGTCGAGATGCACCTAATTCAGTCCATATCAACCGCTTCCACCACCTTTTTCAGCGCCCTTGGCTCTCTCCGAGAACTGCACTCGGAAGCCGCCGACTCGGTAGAGCGAATCAAGGGCCTGAGAAAGGAACTGGAGGCCCTCGACCAAGAAGTCGCCACTGGTGGCCTCAACCTGGTTCATCAGCGCCGGAGGAGAGAGAATCTCAAGCAGCTCCACGATGCCGTCACACAATTGAGGGAGATTGTTGACGGTGTGGGTGTTTGCGAGTCACTTGTCGATGCGGGGGAGACCAACCAAGCTCTCGACAATATCGACACCCTCGAGAACCTCATGGCTGGGGAAGGGGCATCTGCTGCACAACCAGACATGCAACTACGTGACCTCAGAGGAGCCACCGCCTTGCAAGGCGTAAGCCACGATTTGGACACTCTTCGCCTCCGCATCGGGAAATCCTACGAAGCCAAGTTTCTCCACACCCTCCTCACCGACCTTCGACGCCACGTCGAGCACGTCTCGCCTCAGGAGGTCCTAATGCGTTGGAGCAGTGCTTCGGCCCGAGCCCGTGGAGCTCACAGCCGCGAGCCCTCGGTCTTTCCCTCATACATGACGATGACGGAGCCAATTCGATCAGAACTCCCACCGACTCTAACAGGCCTGCAGCGTGCAAGGTTTCTCACGGCCGCGGCCACAGCTTACCGCGAAGGAGCCCTGCGCGAAATCAGGACCATCATCCGGCAGCAAATGCCGAGCTCCAACGATGACGACAACGAGTCGCTCATGTCTAGCTCCACGAGGACCGGCGGGAACAAGCAACGTTCTCAGCAAGAGAGGTCAATCATTCTCGCCCGCAACCTCCGCGCACTTGAGCCGCAAGAAGCCGAGGAGCTCCTGACCAATGTCTACATTGGCGTGGCCGAGGCCATGCGGAGGCTGAGCACTCAAGTCAAGGTCTTGCTCGATGTTGCAAGCTCTATAGGTGACTCGTCCGGCCCCTCCGGCCTCAAGTCTCCGCTCGCATCACCGCCCTTCAGCCCGACGTCAAGGCAAGCGTCAGGCGCCGCTCAGGAGACCCAGGAAGAAATACACAGGGCTGTGGACATTGCCAACTTCCTGGGGCAGGCGGTAGATGTGGCCCACGAGAAGATCGTCAAGGTGTTGCGCGTTCGCTCAGAACAGAGCAAGCGCCTGGGCCTCCTCTGGTTCCTCCGCTACTTCACCCTCAACCTCCACTTTGCCAACGAGTGCGAGGCCATTTCCGGACGGAGCGGCACGTCACTAAAGACTCTCGTCAACGGCCATATCAAGGACTTCATCCAGAACCACGGGGACGCCGAGAACCAGAAGCTAGCTCAGGGTATGGAGTCAGACCAGTGGAACGCTGCCGATTTCGGCGAAAAGGACACTGAGCTGCTCGACCGCATCCTGGAAAGCAGTACCAGGGATGCTGCGGCCTGGGTCGGGGGCGCGCAGGTTTGGATCCCCCACCCCGACACGGAAGCGGCAGGCGACGAAGTGGATGTCCTGTCTGCTCAGGTAAACGGCATCAACAAGGCAAAGACGAGGAGCGCCGTCATCGAGTCGGAGAGTTTCCTGCTTCCCAACTCGGCGGTTGCGTGCATGCACGGCATGGGCCGTTTCCTGCACCTTATGGCTGCCATGCCATCAATGACGTCCGAGATCTCAGCCTCGCTCATTGCCTACCTCCAACTCTTCAACTCCCGCTGCACCCAGCTCATCCTGGGCGCCGGCGCAACCCGCTCGGCCGGCCTCAGAAATATCACGACGAAGCACCTGGCCCTGGCATCCCAAGCCCTCGCCTTCATCGCCACCATCATCCCGCACGTGCGCGAGTTTGTCCGACGGCACTGCGGCGCCGGCCCGAGCGCGGCGAGCGTCATGGGCGAGTTCGACAAGGTCCGGCGCGCGTTCCAGGAGCACCAGAACAACATCTACGACAAGCTGGTCGAGATCATGAGCGGGCGCGCGCTGGCTGGCACCAAGAAGCTCAAGGCGCTGAACTGGAGCCAGGAGGGCGGGTCAGGTGCCAACGAGTACATGGAGACGCTCGCCAAGGAGACGACCACGCTGCACCGCAACCTGACCAAGCACCTTCCCGAGGGCACCGTGCGGCTGATCATGATGCCCGTGTTCCGGAACTATAAGGAGACGTTTGGCGCGGCATATCAGTGGGTGGAGTTGAAGACTGAGCAGGATCGGGAGAGGTATGTTTTTGGCCCCTTTCCACAACGCCGCTTTATCAAAGTGAATTCTAATGGTTTGATAGGATGCTCCGAGACGTCGAGTTCTTCGAGTCCCGCCTCAACAAGATCGAAGGCTTCGAAGACGCAGGCCAGTACCTCGTCAACATCATCCGGGGCAAGACCATCACGGCGCCCGCCCCACCGCCCGCCGCGCCCGCACCTTCAGCCTCACCCGCACCCGCACCCGCGCCATCCCCGTCGCCGTCGCCATCGGCGGGGGCAGACGTGAGGGAAGGGGGGAAAGCATCACCAGCGGAACCGAGTGCCGAACTGCTCGCGCAGGTCGGGTCGCCGACACCGCCGCCGGCGGAGAACGGGAGCTCCAATTCTAATGGTGCGGGCAAGGCGTAATGGGTTGTTGGGTTTGGCCATGCAAAAGACTAGCGGGAATGGTGATGGTGGGCGGTTGATGGAGTTGGAAGGGGGGCGAGAGACTTTCGCTGTACATTTCAGAAATAGCATTTTTGGGTTGTATACAAAGCATGTTTTGGATGGGGGAAGAAGGATGATCATCTTTGGAATGTGTGACTGTCTGAGAAGCGATATTGCGTAAGCCAAGCGGATATCAACAAGTTGATGAAACGGGTGTTGGAATGTCTCTCGTAACTCTCATTTTAATGGTGCCCTGGCTAAGCCACGTCAACAACACCTGGGATGGCTCTTGACAAAATCTGGTCATGCATTCCATCCCACTGCTATCATATCCTATCATAGACGCCCGGTACCAGACGGGGAGGGATGGGGGATAATCCAATCCTCATGTGGGGAGGTATGCCACAACCCCTTTGTCTTTCCCCGTGCGGCTCGTTCGGCTGTGGGCCGTTTACCTGCGCCAAGGCAACAGCGGCCAACGCATCGTGGATTGTAAGGATACGGTTGCTCTTGTCCCTCACTGTTGGATAAGGGTTTACCCATCGGCATCATGGGGAAGGGGGGGAAGGTGACCCCGGGGTCAACATCCAGCTCTCATCCGCGGGGAGTGGGTGAACATGCGGCACCCCCCGTACCATAAGCACACACCATCAACCCCGCCAGGATAGCACCTCACTGCTCTGCCTGGACCACTCCCTGCGCGCGTCCCCAGCCCACTCGCGCGGCGGTGGCAGCAAGGCCCCGTGCGTCCCATCACCCCCGGCACCGCCCTCCTCCCCCCGCCAGCCCTCGCGGCGCAGGCCGCCATGGCGGTGGTTATGGCCATGCCGGTGATGATGATGATGATGATGATGCCTCAGCCGGAACCGGTCAATCGGCGGCAGCGACCGCTAGCGCGCCGCGAACTCGGACAGCAGCTCCATTTTGGAGCGGGCCTCGCGGATGAGCGCCTTGGCCTCCTCGACCTCGACGCCGTCCTGGCACAGCTCCGTGGCCAGCCGGTTCGCCGTGTCGTAGTCCTCGGCCCGCATCGCGTACCGCGCCAGCCACATGCGCGCCTTGCTCGTCGCGAACGTGACGCCCGTGCCTGAGCCGTCGGGGCCACCGCCGCCCGCGCCGCCCTCGGGGCCGGCGTCGCCGTCTCCGATGTCGGAGCCGAAGCCGGGCGAGTCGTGGTGGATGGCGATCGAGTCGCCGAGGCTGGGGCCGGCGCCGCCGCTGCCGTCTTCCCCGCCCGGGGCGCCGTCCTCCTGAGCGAGGCAGAGTTCCATGTAAGCTTTCGCCTCCTCCTCCTCGTCGAGGCGGTCGTACATGCAAGCAATCTGCAACAGGACCTCTGGGTCCATCTGCGACATGCGGTCGACGGTGGCGGCGCTGCCGAAGCTGCTCGCGGTGGTGTCGTAGTAGCTGTCGGCGAGGAGGGCGCGCTTGAGAGCCTTGATGCCGTCGCGCTCGCGGCCCATCTTCTGCAGGCACGAGCCGACGGCCTGCCACATCTTGGAGTCCCAGGGGCGCAGGCCGGCGGCCTTTTTGTAGTACCACAGGGCGTAGGCGTGCATCTCAAGCACCTCGTATGTCTGGCCCAAGCCGTACCACGCGCGGTAGTCGCGGCGGTTGACGTCGACGGCGCGACGGTACGACTCGATCGCCGCATGGGTATTTTTAAGCTCGACGTACTCGTGTCCCATGAGAGTCCATGCCGAGAGGCATGAGCGGTCGAGGGTCAGGGCGCGGCGGAAGTACTGGACGGCCTTCTCGTGCATGGAGAGCAGAGAGTAATAGTTGCCAATCACGACGCAGGACTCTGGGCGGAACTTGTCGATGCTGGAGCACAGATGGGCCAGGAAGGCGAGCTTGGGTCGCCGGTTTAGGACGTATAGGATGTTCGAGTAGTGATCTAGAGAATCGAGTCGTTGCGGATGCAGGGCTAGAACCCTGTTAAAGTCCTGCTCAGCAGCGAACAAGTCTTTCGAGTGGTAGCACAGCAATGCTTTGCAGGTTAAGAGGAAGCACGAGGTTGGGAAGATGCCAAGGAGGTCGTTCAAGGAGGCGGCGAGCTCTGGGCTCTGCTGGTAGAGGTTGACTGCGGTGTTGGCGTGAAACATGTAGGACATGATGTTTTGCGGGAGATGGGGGGCGATTTTGTTCAGCTGCAGGCGGGTAAGGGCGGCCAGGTCAGTCAAGGCCGAGATGTATGGGTACAAAGTCTTTTTTACCTGCTCAACCCTCGACAGGAGGTTTGTAATCTCCTGCCAGGCGCCCCAGTTCCAGGGAAAGAGGTGAACACTCTGTACAAGGTAGTCCAGAGCGAGATTATCGTTCCTCTCCTTGGCCAGGACCATGCCGTACAGATACTCGAGAAAGCCCTGGCTGGGCGGGTAGTCGGCATCGTCGACTTTGCGGTCGTCGAACCACTTAGTGAGGAAGCGGCTGACAAGCACCAGCTGCTTGTTGATGACGGCGCCCGAGTCCTGGGGCCCCATGACCATCTCGGCGTCCTCGTCCTTGTGCTTCTCCCCGGCGATGACCTTGGCGTAGAGGGCCAGAAACATGCTCTTCTGGCTGATCGCGGGCAGGGTGTAGTCGGACAGGGAGGTAGCGGCGGGAGGTTTCGGCTTGGCCTTGCCCTTGCCTTTGGCAGACCCTGGCTCGGTCGGGGCCGACCCCATCAGCCCGGCCAGCAGGGGCTCTGGAAGGAAGACGGCGGCGCATCGCTCAAACTCCTTGCAGTCAAAGTATGACTTTGCGAGGAGGTAGCGGCTGAGCTCTCGGGCCTCGAGGGCAGCCTCTGCGGGGTCGGGATTCGGGGCGAAGACGGGGTGGATGTCGTGCTCGGGGGCGTCGGGCATAGGGGCATCCATCTCGGGTTCTGGGAGAGCATCGACAAGCTCGGCGGCCCTGGGGGCGTGAGAGAGCACGGGTCAGCGTAGGCGCGGGTTGGTGGAATGTGGGTGGATGGATGGGCGCATCCCGTACCATTTTGCCGCCTGGTAGAGGCACCGTTCTGAGCACTTGACGACGGCAGTCTGCAGGGCTGCCCGCAGCTGCAATGAGTCTGCCGCCGATAGCACCATGGTGGCTGATGGGGGTGGGGGTTGGGTGCTGTGGTGGTGTGACGAGATGGGCCGTTGGGGGTGCTTGTGTTCTGATGCGCTGTCGAACTTGTGATTGTCAAGCTTGGAGCTAGCTCTCTACCAGTGAATCAGGCAGCTTCCTCACAGCGAGAGCACCCCTGGTCTGATTTTCAATTGCGCATGTCGAGCGGAGATACGGAGCACCAGTGGTGTTGCAGTGCTCGGCGCAGCATGCTGGTGTGTTGGTGCTGTGCTTTGTTCGAATGTTGTGTTGTTGTTGTTGTCGTTGATTGAGAAGTTGGGCAGTTGATAGGCTGCTCCCGCTGCTGGGATGCACCGTGCAGGCAGTGCAACCACTGAAGCGCAGCAACGCGTCTTGGTCCCGCTGATCCTCCCGCTGAGCGATGACGCGATTGGGTGGGATTGGATGCTGTTCCTGATATTCTGCCGCGCGCCCCCACTGTAAAAGTGCTCACCGCCCAGTCCGAGGGGTCCTCTTCAGGGGTCTTTGTTATCGCCAGCCACCCCACTATAGGAGAAAAGGAGGGGTCAATTGGACCCCAACGAGCAGCTTCCCTTGCCCCTCGCAAGGAAGTTTCATTGTTTCCTAGCCTGCCCCTTGTAGCACCCGAAAGAGGAGAAACCTCACCGCCCGGGACGCCCCCCAACACTGCTAGTGCCCAGCCCAGACACTGCCAGACTCGGGCGCCTTTCCTCCTTGCATCCCGCATCCCGCAGCCCGCTTGCCGTCGATCAACACCGCAACACCGCAACATCCCAACACACCAAATACACCGCAAACATGGCCCAAAAGACCACCATCCAGGAGTTCGAGTCGGTGTTCCCCAAGCTCGAGGAGGTGCTCCTTGAGCATGCCAACTCCTACAAGCTGCCCGCCCAGGCCCTCGAGTGGTACAAGAAGGTGAGTCGGGTCTTGCTGCCTTCCATGCCGCTTCTTCTTATCGCCGTCCCTCGCTAACCGCTTCCCCCCCGTCCCCTCCAGTCCCTCGAGATCAATGCCGTCGGCGGCAAGTGCAACCGCGGCATGTCGGTGCCCGACTCGGTGTCGCTGCTGCTCGGCCGCCCCCTGACCGAGGACGAGTACTTCAAGGCCGCCACCCTCGGCTGGATGACGGAGCTGCTGCAGGCCTTCTTCCTCGTCTCGGACGACATCATGGACAGCAGCATCACCCGCCGCGGCAAGCCGTGCTGGTACCGCCACGAGGGCGTCGGCATGATCGCCATCAACGACGCCTTCATGCTCGAGGCCGCCATCTACACCCTGCTCAAGAAGTACTTCCGCGACCACCCCCGCTACGTCGACTTCCTCGAGCTCTTCCACGAGGTCACGTACCAGACCGAGATCGGCCAGCTCTGCGACCTGCTCACTGCCCCCGAGGAAACTGTCGACCTCGACAACTTCAGCATGGAGAAGTACCGCTTCATTGTCGTCTACAAGACAGCCTACTACAGCTTCTACCTGCCCGTCGCCCTGGCCCTCTACATGCTCGACCTCGCCACCCCGGAGAACCTTAAGCAGGCCGAGGACATCCTGATCCCCCTCGGCGAGTACTTCCAGATCCAGGACGACTACCTCGACAACTTCGGCCTGCCCGAGCACATCGGCAAGATCGGCACCGACATCATGGACAACAAGTGCTCGTGGCTCGTCAACCAGGCCCTCGCCATCGTTACCCCCGAGCAGCGCCGCGTGCTCGAGGAGAACTACGGCCGCAAGAACAAGGACAACGAGGCCGCTGTCAAGAAGCTGTACGACGAGCTCAAGCTCGAGCAGCGCTACCAGGACTACGAGGAGAAGGTCGTCGGCGACCTGCGCGGCCTGATTGCCAAGATCGACGAGACCCAGGGCCTCAAGAAGGGCGTCTTCGAGGCCTTCCTCGGCAAGATCTACAAGCGCAGCAAATAAGCGCGCCGTCTTTGTCGTTGCATTTGTACGGAGCACAGCTGTTTGTCTAGCCGGTAGCGCAGCCTCACCACCAAAAATACCCACCTTTTTAATCACCAAGTTTTTAGACTAGACCCCCCGAAATGTTCAAAACAAAAAACTGGCATGTCCGGTCGTCTATTTGATCTCCAACTGGCGTGGTAGTAGGACCTGGTAATCATAAACCGCTGACGCGAGTATCATCCGCACCCATCCATGGGCCGTCCCATCCCTCCTTTTTGAAGCCACCCATCCTGTTGTCGTAAACGATACATGATTCTCATGACTTCCACCGTTCCGTTCCCACCCTGCGCCGTAGAAAGCCAAAACCGGACCCAAACCGACCGACCAAGGCAAACAAACCCACCACCGGAAAACGAACCACACGAACAAACAGCGTCAGCCATAATAGGCCAGCAGCCACCCAACTGAATCGAAAGAAGTGAATCAAACAACCACACCCACCCACCATTACACCCACACACAGACAGTTACACACATACAATCCACCAGAACACCC
>FTEL01008132.1_pt1 | contig 11831 bp, 10 predicted proteins | sample 1658911 | NCBI WGS metagenome assembly FTEL01 (sample SAMEA3914869, study PRJEB12502) | metagenome | biome: forest; material: soil | place: USA | collected 2012-03-12 | depth 0.1 m
GGATGAAGAGGAAGAGGAGGACGTAAGGGGAGGGGGTTGAGCGTGGGATGGGGATGGTGGTGGACGGGCCTTTGGCGTGGGAGTGGGTAGTTGGGCTGGCGCATGGAACGGGGGAGTGACAGCGAGGGAAATACCCCGATGGCGCAACGGGCGGCGTTCATTCTTTTTTAGTTCGGTTGAGTTACAAACAAGCGGGTTTTGTATGTATCACCCTCCGCAGTGGTTTTGGCTGCAGGAAGCAAGCGTTCGCTCATTTATCATGGAATTTATCACTGCCCATGGTACCCTCGTTCTGTGTTTGGCTTCCCCAACGGTGGTCAGGGGAGCGCAGTTTTCGAGTCGACAGTTGCCAAGCCAACCGAAGAACCCCTTGCCCGTCACACTCAATCACAAGTGGGACTCGGCATGGCATGTCGACGACACCTCAACACGAGACTGGGTAGTGAGTAAACTGGAATGGAAAATACACCGACTGACTGACTACACCTAGGTACACTACACAAATAACTACATCCCGCTTGTGTCATCTTCCTCCGAGTCACGCCCACCGCAGGCAGATGCTCTCTCCTGTGGGGTGGTGATATCTCAAGAAGTGACACTGCTGAGTGGTTTTCAGTAACCCAACAGTATTAAACCCAAACCAAACAAAAAAACAATAAGCTCAGAAAATGAAGACAAAACGAGTGGGTGGGAAGGGACGGGTTGGTATCAGAAAGGAAGGATCAGAACTCGATCAACCACTCCTCCTCCTTCCCACCGTCTTCACCACCAGTACCCGTCTCCTTGTGTTGCTGCTGCTGCTGTGGCACCTCCACCACCTCCTCGTCCAGCACAAACCCAGGCTGAGGCACAGCCACCGGGACCGGGAGTCCGGGAGGCAACCGCTGCCGCTGCTGCTCTTGCTCATCACCAAGCACAACCCCATGCTGAGGTACCGCAACCCTAGATTGAGGCATCACAACCGGGATCGAGAGCCCAGGGGCCAGCCGCCGCTGTGACTGGCCATCCACCACAACCCCAGGCGGGGGCATGGACATGGGCATGGAAACCGACACCAGCCCCGGCGGCAATCGCCTCGGTTGTTGCTGTTGCTGTACCTCCAGTCCCAAACAGTGTTGCGTCACGGACATGGCGTTTGGGACCGGACACCCGGGGGCCGGGCGGATCGGTAGGGTGGACTGTTGGACGGCCAGGGCCGGCATCGTCTCGTGGCTCAGCAGCGAGGAGTGAGTCTCGATCAAGGAGGTGTCGATTAGATGGATGCCGTTGGCATTGCTGTTGGTATTGCCGTTCAGTTGAGAACCGTTAGGTTGGTGAACGACAAGTTGCTGCTGGGTCGAGCTATTCGTTTCGCCTGGTCCATCGCTGGCCGTCTCCGAGCTGCCCCTGCTCTGCGGGATCGGAGGGAGTGCTTTTTGTCCATTAACACGGGTGCCAGTATCCAACGACAAGTCAGAGAGCAGCTCTGGGATCAGAACCGGCGGCGTCTTCATCGCGGCTGCCACTGCTTCTTGTCCCGACAGGATTGGAACCTGCTGGATCACTTTTCCGTGGTCCCCCATCCGCTTGCCATCCACCAGAGAGGTCGGCTGGTAGACCTCCTTGATGAAGAGGCCGGGATGGGGGTGCAGGCTTGTTCCATTTTGGATAGGCTGGAGCAGCAGCTGCTTGTCGAGCTCGCCGACATTCTCGACATACTTGCCCCATGTCGCGGCCACCATGGCGGACTCAGCACTCAACGGTTGCCGGGGCGGTTGACCCTGGCTAACCTTGCCCTTCCGTCCCCGCTGCGAGGCGGGAGTGTTTTTCTGGTGCTTGGCTTGAGGTCTTGGTCCCGGTTGCGCTTGCTGACGTGCCGCGTTGCGGTTCCTGAGCGACGCCTTCAACATCTCCGTCGGCTCTGCGCCCATCTGGAGGATCATTTCTTCCAGCGACATGTGTTGATGTTTGGTCGCCTGGGCCTGACTGGTAATCTGTTCAAACGCCGTGCAGTTGCAGTAGCACTTCTCGCCGCACCGCTTCTGGCATCCGTGGCCGCAGACGAGCTTCTCGCGGCATGGCTCGCTACAGGCCAGGTTCTCGTGTGGAAGGCTGTCATGCTATCAGTGATCGTTACAACCTCAGAAAAGAAAGTAGTGTACTTACGCATGGCAGCTGAGGAGGCACGGATGACCACAATGCCGAATCTGCTTGCAAGGCTGGTCGCAGCCGCCAGTGTTGACATCCCAGTCGTCGACCTCCCTGATCCAAGTCTCACGGTTGTGAGGCTGACACACAATAGGGAGACCACGGTCACGGTCAATCCTCCCCTGGATGGCAAACTCAGAGCAGATCTTGTACCACAAGTCAAAGGAAGCCTGGTGGGCGCTGAGAACATTCTCGACGTTGCCAAAGACGTAGAACCCGCGGCGGGCACGGCTGATGGCGACAACAGCACGGCGTTCGTCTTCCAGAAAGCCGACGGCGTAGCGGTCGTGCTGGGGACTCCGCACCAACGACAAGAGGACAATGTCGTTCTCCTCACCCTGGTACGAATCCACTGTGCACACGTTGAACGCCGACCCCACGAGGGACCCGTGCCGCTTCAGCTTGCTCAGCAGAACCTTGCGCTGGCCCTTGTAAAAGGTGAGAATCGTAATCTTCTCGGCCGGAGTGCCGTTGGCGACAAGGTAGGCAAAGAAGCCAACAATCATGCTGGCTTCCTGCTCGTTGAACTTGCTGAAGTCCGAGTTGACATCTTCGGGCCACTTGTGGTCAAACAGCCAACAGTTCCGACCACCCATTCCAAGAACGTCAGGTCGGTTATTGATCGACTTCACCGAGGGATGGTCGACGAGATCGGAGTAGAATGGGTTCAAAATGGAGCGAAGCTCGGGTTTCATGCGGCGCTGCTGCCTAAGCATGACATAGGGCATCTTCAGGTTGACCATGCGCTGGAAGAGGGAGACGTTGAGGTTGAAGGGCTCATCTCCCAGGCATTGGATGTCGCACTTGGGCGCGAGCTGTTTGTGGTCTCCCACCAAGATGAGCTGCTGGACCGAAGGGTAGAGGGCTGACACGATGTTTGCCTCGCGGGTCTCGGCCGCCTCTTCGATCAGCACAGTCAGGGGGTGCATGCCGGCGAGACATCCACGGTACTTGCTCAAGCCCGTGGTGGTGCAACCGACGACGTCGATCCTCATCCGGTCGACAAGCTGGGTGACGCCCAAGAACTTGAATGCCTTGCGCTTCTTGCACAACTCGACATATTCGGTGAGGAGGTACCCAAACCTGGGGGTCATGGCCTCAATAAGGCGGGCCTGGAAGTATTGGTAGACGGCGCCGCGCAGGTCTCGGTCGATGCCGAACAGATCGTCGCTTCGCAGGGCGCGTTTCACAGCGCGGTCCCACGATGTCAGGTTGGCCGGGTCTTTGCCAGACCAATGATGCTTCAGGGGAACACGTGGACCCTGGATCCGGAACAGGTCGTCATCGTCGAAGCCAATGTTCTCAAGTTCTTCGTCGTCGTCGCACTCGACCTCGGGGAGGTTCTTGCGGGCCTCGGCCTCAGTCAGCTCCAGCTGGGTCGGATGGCGGTCCTCGCGCATCTTGGCCGGGATGAGGCTGTCTCCGAGCCAGAGGGCAAACGGTCCGTGGTCTTCCATGGCCGTGTGAGTCTCCATGGAGTCGTCACAGAGGGACTTGTGCTGGGCCTCAGTAATGATGCCAAACTCGAGGAGCGCATCGGGATCCAGAAGGCTCGTACCGAACACGGCCTCGGTCAGATCCATGATCTTCCGGGTGTTGATTCGGCGCTGGTTGTCAATCGGGCCGCACTTGTGATCCGCTGCGACTGGACACTTTCCACGCAGCTCAAACAGGGTGTGCGGCTTGATGAGTTCGTTTTGGGTCCTGCCTCCCATGCGGAGGACGTTTGTGCCAGAATTGATGCAGTGGGCGAGGATCTGGTCCAGGGCGTGGTTTGTCTGGGCAGCAACGATGATGGGAGGCCCTCGGTGTCTGCGTCGGTTGACCACCATGGCCTTGATGGCTTCGACCGAGGTGAAGGTCTTGCCGGTGCCCGGGGGTCCCTGGACGATGGTGAGTTCCCGGGAGACGATGCGGTGGAGGCCGAGCAGCTGCGACTCGTCCAAAAAGGTGAGCTCTTGCAAGCTCGGAAGCGGGCCGCTGACAATATCATGGCTTCTCAGCTCCGCGACGGCGTCGGCATCGTCCGGTGTGGCTCGGCTGGCGAGAGTGGCGAGGTCCATGATGGGGTCGTCCTTGAGAAACTGGGGGTGGTGGTCTTTGTTAACAGCCCCGACCAGGTACTTGTCCAGAGGAGAGCTGAGATTTGTTAGTATGTGAGGTGCAAGGGCAGATGAAGGCTACTCACTTGGTAATAGCTGCATGCTGCAGGCCGATCAGGGCATGGCGGGCGGCCTCAAAGTAGCCGTGAAGCGACTCGATCATGACCATGTCGAGGTTTGGATCCAGAACGGCGTCCTGCGGGTCAGCCCACAGTAGGTCGACGAGCGGGGGGTCTTGGTCAAGTCCATCGCGGTAGGGGCGTTGGGCAACAGTCGCGATCTTGCAGATCTTCTTGAAGTTGTCGTGCTTCGGGGAGAGGGCCACAACATTGCCGGCCTGGAGCCGCTTCGACTGCTGCCACTGGATGCGGTACCTGGAGCGCTCGGTGGAAAAGGAGACCCTGGCGATGGGGCCCATGGTGGACATGACGTACTCCTTGAGCCTCACCTGGAAGCGTTTACGCGTCAGCTGGGCCGGCAGCGGGAAGAGACGGCGGGGACACAACGCTCAAGAGACTCACGTGGGTGTAGATGTTTGTATGGTCGTCGTCCATCATCGAATCCTGGTCGCGATTGTTGGCGAAGGACCTGACGGAATAGCGCAGGCCTTCGACAGCCTCGTAGCGTAGGATCTTGTACTGGGCGGCGAGGTACCTGTCCTTGGAGGCCCACGAGGTGTCGACCGGGTTCTTGGGCAGGTCTTCGATGTCGGGCTGCTTGGCCAGGATCTCTGAGGGGGTGGGAAACTCGGGCTTGGACTGCCAACTCTTGTCGTCCTTGGGGGTGAAGAAGACATGCTGCTGGACGATGTCCATGGCGGACTGCAGGGAGAACAGGGGTTAGTGGGCGGTTCATCTGGCCGTCGCCATCGCGGTTGCAAGGTGCGGGTGTGACATGACTTACCGGAGTGTCCGGACCGGCGTTCTTCACCCTCATGGTGGGCAGCCAGTCAACCGTCAATGACTTGGCCGTGTCTTTCTCTCCTGTCGGGTCCAGTGCGCTCAGCAGGGCCTCACAACACCGCAGCCCAGTCGGCGGAGACACGGTAACTGGGGCGGCGAGAGGAGTGAGGTGGAGGGAGCGGAGGAGGGGGTGGTTGGCTGGTGCAGAAGAGAACGAGGGGGAATGGCAATTGTAGGATTAAGGTAGATAGACATGCAGGTAGGCAGCGAGGGGAGATCGATCGGTCGGTCGGTCGGTTGGATGAGGGAGGGGTGGGGCGTGATGGGCCAGAGGAGTGTGTCGGATCAAGAGGAGCACAGGGTCCCTTTGAAATGGAAGGTCGGGCAGATGGCTGGTGGACATGGAAGACTGGGACCCAGGCAGCAAAATGTGCAGCTGCCCGGACCATCAGAGAGAAGGACGGGGAAGGAGCTGGCAGAGACTTTTTGGCCAGCAGGTGACCGCCAACAACGTCGTGCTTGCCAAAACGACGGGAACAATCCGGCTGCGGGAGTGGTTGCCCGTCTTGGTTCAAACACGGCCCCATGGATGGCTTGCCTGCACTTCGTTGTGCTGTTGTTTGTCTCGTTTGCCGTGACAAGAGCCTTGACTGCACCAAGCAACTGGCAACATTGAACAATATGTGGTATGTTCCCGTGATTGTGTCTGACTTAATAAACCTCGCAAACCGAGATTTACTTGGTGGCAATACTGGACGATCTGAAGATGGTTCGTGTATTCACACAAGGCAAGTTAAGGGGCGTTAGGCTACTTGCTGAACACCGTGACGTCTGATGGTCGACATCCTCGTGGGCATTGATATGGGCTGGTATCTGGCATGCGGTGGTTTGGCCGGCAGATCCCAGGACCACTCATTAATTATGTATCGTAATCCCGGACCGTCACTCGACGCAAGATGTCGAGATATCGACCTCCAATCCAACTGAGATATTGAGACATCAATGAACTACAAAAAGCTGCGGGAAAACAACCCCTTATAGCACCCCCGATTAATCGACCCCAACCCCTCGCCTGCTTCACTCTCCAAATCAAGCATCCCTAAATCACCGCCCTCAGTGCTCACAAAAGCTGTACGTAGCCGTCGACCACGACTCCCTCGCCTCCTTCTGAAACGCCGACCTTTCCTTCATCAACACCGCCCTATGCTCCTCCGCCTCCGCCCTCGTCATCGGCAAGTCCTTCCCATCCCCGACCTGCTCCCTCACCATCTGCAGCAGCTCCGCCGGCAGCTTCGCCCCCACCGCACCCTGCTTCTCCCCCGCAGCAAGCTTCTCACCGGCCAGCCCCCGCTCGACCAGCATCTGCCGCACCTCGGGCGGCATGGTCGACCACGCGGCGCCGGCCTCCTCGTCCGTTGCAACCGCGCCGAACACGCTGTCGGCCCACCACTCGGCCTGCTGCGGCGGCACGTTGGCCGTGCTGATGACGCGCGTGAACGGGTCGACCAGCCACAGCGCGATGAAGCGGCGGTGGCCGGGCTTGGTCGGGTCGGCGAGTTTGAAGCCCGACACGCGGTGCTGGAAGATGTTGGGGAACGCGAGCAGACGGCCCTGCGGGGTATTCACGGCGCCGTAGTTCTGCACGCACACGCCGCTGCCGCCGCCGAGGCTGTTGCCGTAGACGCTCTCCATCCAGTGGTACGCGTCCTGGCCGACCTCCCAGTCGTCCTGGTACGAGCTGGTCATGGCGCGGAACTCGAGGTGGCTGTCGGTGATGTTGTCCGAGTCGAGGTAGTAGAGGGCCGTGCCGACGATGTGCTCGTTCATCATGCCCTCGACGTGCCACCCGCCCGGGGCGAACTCGGGGTTTTCCGGGGTGAGCTCGATCGAGGCCATCTTGACGATCACCTGCAGGCCTTTTTCGCGGAAGTGCTTGTGGAGCGCGAGGGACGGGTCGACGTCGTAGTTGACTTGGTCTGGGGAGAAGGGAGGGATGGACGGGTTGATGGGCTCGCGGACTTCGTACCAGCGGTCCTGGAGCTCGTCCTGTTCCTCGTAACTGAGCTGTTTGGGCGGCCCTGGCGGGGGCGTTGGCTTCCCCGCCGCTTCCGCCTCAGCTGCGGCTTCTTGGAGCAACATCGCCTCTTTGGATCCGGGATTCCAGTTCGCCTCATTGTCGTCGCTGAATCGTGCCTTTGTTAGCACCTCCAAAGTATTGTGAGAACGGTGTGGTGGACTTACTCGGGATTCTCCGGCATTACGCGGGGTTTGTGTCGTCCGGGGCCAAGGAGGGTACCGCGGTTGTACTGAGAAATGCACTGGTCCCACAACGGAAGGGCGGTATTGATGAGCTTCTCGATGGTGGCGTAGATGTCGGGGTACTTTGTCGGGTGCAGGTTGTTGATGTAGCTCGTGAACTTGACCGTCCCGTCATCATTGAACTGGAGGTTCGCCGGTAGCCACTGGTAGGTGCTCGACCAGAACTGCCTGTCAATACCCGATCCACCGATCCCCATATTCATCCTACTCGCAAAATCATTCGGGTCCGGCTGCTCGTCCCACTCGGGCCGCTTGGGGATCACCTCGCCTTTACCAGCCCACTTGTCGACGGCATCCTGGACGCCGACCTGCTCTTCCGGGAGGAACCGCGAGCGGCCGTACACGAGCGGGTACATGGATGGGTGCACAAGGTCCTGGACGGTCTCGTTTGTGTTGGGATGCCAGTCCGGGTTGGAGGCGTGGTCAGCCTTGAGCCTGGCGAAGGCTTCGCGAAGGGCGTCATGGAGCTCTGGGGTGACGAGAGTGTCGGACTTGGCCGCGCTGAATGTGGCGTCCAGGGTCGGGACAACTCCCGTGCGGGAGAAGTACTCGGCCTTGTGGCGCAGCTCAAGGATGCACTGTTGGTATCACGGACGGTGTGAGCATGGTGGGCATAGGTAGGGAAGGGAAAGGGGGAGGTGAGTGGGGCCGTGAGGGGAGGGCGCACGTACATAGTCGACGCACTCCTGGTTCAAGATGTTCTTGGGCATCTTTAGCCCAGTGGCCGTGTCCCAGGATCTTGTATTCGGGTAGTAGGGGCCGGCGATGCGCCCCCAGAGATCCTCGTCAGGCCAGGCCAGGGCTTCGGCCTTCCATTTGCCGGCAATCTCGTCATCAAACACTTTGACGTGCCAGTTCGGCTTGTCGGTCAGGCGCTCCATGACAATCATCATGGCCACCTCGCGGACGAGCAGCATCTCAGAGTCGGAGCCGAAGCAGTTGTGGTGGATGCCCATCGGGTAGGTGACATCGCGACCCCGCCTGCCCGCACCCCGCTGCTGGTCTGTGAACCGCAGGTCCATGTCCCAGCCGGGATATGTTTCGGTCATTTTGCTTGAGCTGAGGTGTAAGCGGGGGTTTGAGCGGAGGTGTTGGTTGAATTGGCGACGGACGCGGTGAAGATGGCGGAGATGATGGGGCAAAAGACTGGCACGACGATGGGCACAGTGATGGTGGATCGAGGTGATCGGCTGAGGGCGCAATTGGAGGAATTGGGACACCCACCGATACGAAAAGCTTGAGAGAAGGCGGTTCGGGACTTGAGACACAGCTCTCAGGGCAACCAGACAGCTATTTATCAGATTCGCCATCGCGTTCCGGCACGTTTGCAGATGGGGAAAAACCCGTCGTCGCGAAGTCAGGTGCCTGCGCGAAGTTGGCGGAGCTGAGTGACAGGGGGGGCGTCTGCCTGATTGCTGCCTGCGGGATACGGCACTATTGCGGAAACGGAGCCCTTGGACCCCCTCCCTGCCTGGCTCAATGCCAGAGACTTGCCACCCATTCTCCCTCCTCCCTGCATCGATTTCCACCCAGAGGCTCCGCTGGTCGTCGACTCGGCAGATCGAAAGTTCTGCTTTGAACCAATAACTTCAACAACAACAACAACCAACTCCCTCCCCCAAGCCCACCAATCCAGCCGGTCACATCCCCTTCGGTCCTCCAGGCAGTTCGTCCAGCCCTACAACAAAGCGTCTGCGTCAGCAAGCGGAGAAATCGGCATGCCTCCTGCGGGGCGGTGCGGTACACACAAGCATCCAGATCCTTCTCCTTGACCGTGACAGGAACCTGGCACAAGTTCTTGACGGCCGGCGCCATGCCCGTCAGCAGCGAGCAGTTCCGCAGGTAGCAAGCGCTGTCCATGGCCCGCTGCAGCGAGTCGCCCTGCCACCCAAACACGTAGTCGCCGTGCTGGCCGAAGCCGGTACTGTTTGCTGTCAGTCATCTCCAGACTGGGCTCGGTGTTCTGTGTGGGTAGCTCTCACTGGTCTCCGTTTGACAGGTAGAACGGCTGGCTGCCGTCCTCGGGCCAGTCCGCTGGGTTGTTGAACGCCCGTGTGTCCCATGCGACCTGCTTCTCCGTCAACCTTGACAAGAACGGCAAACGATGCGAGAGTTCGTTGCATACCTCCAGCATGATCTGCGGGATCTTCACTGGGTGGCTACTTGGACACTCCCCTGTCACGACGGCGAAGGACGTCGGCCCACCCACGGGATGCGAGACGTGGTCCTTGTGGTTTGGCGTGTCCAGGTTCTTGCCGTCCCAGCATCTGTCATCGTCAGACTCCTTCATCCTTCCACGGAGAGCCCAATGGCAGGGGAACCTACAACGGAAAGATGATGTTGGATCGAATCCCGCCAACGCACGGCTGCTTCGGGAAGTGATCAGTGTCCAGCTTGGAGTCCATGCAGGGCGAGTTCGGGCTGCCGCCAAAGTTCTCGGCCGTGTAGCACCTGTAGCATTGCTGCATCTTCTTTCCCAGGTTGTCGGATTTGCGTTGGGTTGAATCGCCGGTGAGCATGCGGAAGCCCTGGAGCCAAATAGTGAGCCGTGTACAACAATAACAGAACGCGAAGTCTCTTGCACCTACCGGCTTGAACGCCGTCGACTTCCCCGGCCCCGAAGAGGTATAGTAGATGGTGATGCCACCGTTATCCCCGTCGTTGAACTGGTTCGCCATCTGCGGCACGCGCTTGTAGCTGCCGTTCCGAGCCTTGAAGTACAGGTTCGCCGTCCAGTAATTCGATATGTCTTCCTTGAAGTGGCACGATGTGCAAGACCCAAGCTTTGAGATGTCGGTCGAGGGCATCGAGGCGGCGAACGCATTGCCCCCAACAATCTGGTGCATGTGCGAGGATGGAACCATGCCGGGGTCGACAAGTCTGTTGCTTATCGTCAGCTATCCTGTCCTCTGGCCTTGGTCCAAGAAGGGGTCGAGATGAATACGGATCAAGGCGCTCGACCACGGCCTGTGAGCATCCGAATCGGAGCATCGCCCCAGGCCCGGTCCTGGCAGGCCCTCTCAGCATCGGCGCGTCCCCTTCGTAGCCCTCATATTGTCCCACCACCGCCCTCGCAAGGATGGACAGCGTAACGACACGAGAAGACCAAAGCATCATGGTGTCGGAAGTCTGCGTTGGTACGAGCCAAGTTCACATGCTAAACGGACAGGGAAAAGGAGCGCAAAACCTGGGCCTCGGGCATATGAACACTAAGTAGGGCTACTCACGCCCCCTATGCAAAGTCATCGGTCGATATACCATTAACCGGCTACATTATCGACATTGGTGTTTGCCGTGATGCGGAATAAATTGGTTTGCCCTCGCTGCCGCACCCGGGATATATTTGCAATATCTTGAGTGGTGCTCCCGGCCTATGAGGCATGTTTTTCCATTTTGTTATCCGGGATCTGCCTCAAACTTCAACTGCCGGTGTCGCGTCTCTGCATGTTCCCCGCTGTTCTTCCCGCGCTCTGGGGAACAGAGATCTGACATTTGGAAATAGAGTGGGATTCGTGAAGCTTGTCTGCTGTCGAATCTTGGCCAACCTGGACTATCTATCCATGGATGCCCCCCTCGCTTGAAACTTGCAACGCTGGATCATCCCCATCCCACCCAAAATATGTTCTCGACCAGAAATATGGTCCCTAACACTTGGTGCTCTACTGAAGAACCGCTGAATGGAAGAGGAGCATATCTGTTCAGAAGTCGAGGGTTGGGGTTCTCCCTTCGCCACCCCACATGACGTCGTGGAGATGTCGCGCCAGCAGGGGTCTAAGATTGGCGTTTTCAAAACCTGAGGTCAAACCATAACAAAACACCCCTTGATCTTTTTTCGAGCCTCACTCGCCGTGACCATCTCAGCAATCAAGATGCCCGCAAACGACGACGGTGACGACGAGGTCGTCTTCCTCGGGAGCCGCAAGGTCCAACCGACGGCGCCAACCCGCACCACCACTGCCCCCCGCGCCGCAACCCGCACGACCACCCGACGCGCTGGCTCCCACTGGTCCGCCTCAATGCCAGGCTCCTCCACCGCGGGCGGCTACTCATACACCTCATTCGAGAGCGCCCTGCTCTCACACAGGTTGCGCGAGAGCGACTCACTCTCGGGCGCGTTACTCTCCAGCGCGTCTCTCTCCAACACATCCCTCCCCCGCCTGTCCTTCCCAAGCATGACAACCGGCAAGCGCAAGCACGCCGAGCTGGGCTCCCCCTCCTCCATCCCGCCCACCCCAGCCCGCACCCCCCCCGCCGCCTCCCGCGCCATCGCCACCCCCCGCGCGCGCCCGCACCCCCCAACCACCCTTTCCCAACCCACACC
>FTEL01008091.1_pt1 | contig 11825 bp, 10 predicted proteins | sample 1658911 | NCBI WGS metagenome assembly FTEL01 (sample SAMEA3914869, study PRJEB12502) | metagenome | biome: forest; material: soil | place: USA | collected 2012-03-12 | depth 0.1 m
ACACAACTCCAACCACCCCGTGACTCGACTGATGCTGACCCCCCTTCCCCCCTGACAACCCACTAACGGGACCAAACCCGAAACAACCCCATACCTTCAAACCCCTCCCCCCGACCTACTATGTAACCCGGCCTGAACTCGCAACCGGCGCGGCCTCTCCTCGGCGCGGCCTAAAAGAAAAAAAAAGGTAACCCCAAAGCGGCGTAAGCAAGCATCTCCCCAAACCGCGCCCCTCGCGACTACGCCGTACCCGTCCCGCCAGCCCCATCAGACGAAACCACCTGTTTCACGTTTCACATCTCAACCGTTGCGGCGTGACGAACCGGCCGCACTGGCCGGCCGGGGGCCTCGTAATCTGGGGCATCCCGGCTTCTGGCGGTAAACCCTTTTGTGGGTGGCTCGCCCGATGGTATGCTGCTTTGGTTAGGCGGCCAATGGGTATGGGAGGAGGATGGACGGGTCGTATTGTTTGTGGGGCGGGGGCGAGATGCCCCTTTTTCAGTTTTCAGATGAAGGGGTTGGGATGGGGACGTGTGTAGATGGTTGGTGTATGGGTCGGGTTTTGGGAACCGCTGGGAACCGCCCTCATGATTGAGGGAAAGGGGGGGGGAGGGAGAGGGAAAAGGGGGTTTGTGTAGCGGTTTAAAACTGAGGCGGCGCCACCTCCGGGTGGGAGAGATGGGAAGTGTAAATATTGAGGAGACCGGGTCTATTTTTCGACTCGGACTGTTGTTGTTGTTGTTGTTGATCCAGCCCTGGTGGCACGTCTGTTCTCGTCCTCCTCAAGTTCCGCCACGATGAAGCTCCTCCTCACGGCCTTGACCGCCGCCCTCCTCTCCCCTCTCCCCGCCCACGCCGCGAAAGAGGTCTTTGCCCATGTCATCGTCAGTTCCACCCTCCCCCCTCCCCCAAACTCAAACTAACCCCCCAACAGGTCGGCAACGTCCCCGCCTTCACCCTCTCAGACTGGACCGCCGACATGAAACTCGCGCAGGCCTCCCTCATCGACGGCTTCGTCCTCAACATCGCCCCACAAGACCCCTCCACCCTCCCCTCGGTCGCCCTCGCCTTCCAGGCCGCCGAGCCCCTCAACTTCACCCTCTTCTTCTCCTTCGACTACCTCGCGCAGGGCCCCTGGCCCGCCGATGCCGTCACTTCTTTGCTCCAGAAGCACACGTCTTCCCCCTCCTATTTCAAGCCCGACGGCAAGAAGCCGCTCGTCTCGACTTTCGAGGGCCCGGGGAACGCGGGCGACTGGCCCGCGATCAAGGCCGCGACCGACGCGCTGTTCGTGCCGGACTGGGGGTCCGTCGCGCCAAAGGAGGCGGTCGGTTTGGCCGGGGGGGTTGTGGACGGGCTGTTTACTTTTGATGCGTGGCCCGAGGGGGACACGAACATGACGACGGACGCGGACCGGGCGGCGCAGGACGCGCTGAAGGGCAAGGCCGGCGGCGGCGGGGTGTACATGATGCCCGTCGCGCCGTGGTTCTTCACCAACCTGCCCGGGTTCAACAAGAACTGGTTGTGGCGAGGGGACGAGCTGTGGGACGTGCGCTGGGCACAGGTCATGGAGGTGCAGCCTGACTTTGTGCAGATTCTGACGTGGAATGACTATGGCGAGTCGCACTATATTGGGCCGGTGATTGAGAAGGAGTTGGGGTTGTTCGACTCGGCCAAGGCGCCGGTGAATTACGTCAAGGGGATCAGCCATGACGGGTGGAGGAAGTTTCTGCCGTTTTATGTGCAGCTGTACAAGACGGGGCAGGTGCCGGGGCAGATCGAGGAGGGGGTGGCGGCGTACTACCGGACGGCGCAGGCGCTGGCGTGCCCGTCGGGGGGTACGTCCGGGAACGACGAGGGCCACGGCGAGGTCGAGGTGCCGCCGGAGCAGCTGATGGAGGACAGCGTGTTCTACTCGGCGCTGCTCAAGTCGGATGAGGGTGTCACGGTCACGGTCTCGATCGGCGGCAAGGAGCAGACAGGGAAGTTCAACAGGGTGCCGGCGGCCGGGGCCGGGAAGCCTGGGGTGTACATGGGGAGTGTGCCGTTTGGGGGGAACACTGGGGATGTGGTGGTGACGGTGACGAGGGGCGGCCAGGCGGTGGGCAAGGCCGAGGGCGGCAAGGGCATCTCGACGCAGTGCGAGAACAATGTACAGAACTGGAATGCGGTAGCAGTGTAGAGGGAGGAAGCAGGACGAAACAATGTACTTATTCAAAGGCCTGATGCCCCAATTTGTCTCGTTTACAGACCATGCTCACGTCTCCAACTAGCACATGCGGCCATATCGACTAGGGAAGTGATGTCGATGGGGTTGTTGATGGGGTCGTCGATGGAGTCGTTGGTGAGGGCGTCGGCCGGGGAGAACGCGACCGAGTTGGTCAAGCTGCTCTGCCTGCCCCTTGACCGTGGCTGTGCACCAGCGAATTCGTTCTCTGAGCGGGGACCAATAGCAGTTTCGACCTTCTCCGCTTGTTGGTGGCTGAAGCCCCCTCGGCAGCCTTGGAATCAGCCCTGGCAGCACTGCCCCCGTTACACAAGCCTGTCGCGCCGGCCTCCAGTTGTGACAACCACCAGGCTTGACGACAACCACTGCAACCCCCGACTTCTTCTCTTTCCCCTCCACCCCTCCACCCCCCCGCCGTGCCGCCGAGCTGTGAAGGCGGGACGTCCTCGTACATTCCACTCTCTTTACAACCCCTCTGTCCACTTGAGATTAATCAGGCGTTGGGGACTCGCTGAGCCTTGATCCGGCAGGCATCCAGGATGGAGGCCATCAGCGGTGGCGCCAGTGTGCTCACCTTCATCACCTTGGCGGCACAGTCTGCCAAGACCATTTACGGCGTGCTCTCTGGTATCAAAGGCGGCCCCGACAATGTGCGGCGCGCCGTCGACACGGTTTCCGCAATGCAGTGGGCGTTGGAGCAGCTGGCCCAGTGCGGGCAGACGAGTGGCATGACTCTCCCCGACGGCATCGAGGACCAGCTCAAGGTCTGTTCCGCAAACCTCACTGCCTATGCCTCCACCTTGGCCAAGCTTCAAACTCTGGATACCGATAGTCGCGGCCGCCGAGCGTGGATACGGGTCAAAACTATGCTAGACGAGAAGGAGCTGGGCAGGATGATCGAGGATCTGGCTGCCCAATCCTCAGCTCTAACCCTCGCACTGCAGTCTACCCAAATGTAAGAGCTTGGATTGGAAAATCCATCTCCCGTGCCCGCCCATAGCACTGACGAGTTGCATTTAGTGCTTCCCTTCACGACGGGAGGGGACAAATCTCCCAGCTCTCCCACGATATCTCGACAGGCCTTCAAGACAGCTCGACTCGATGGACCACGGTCCAGGCGGAAATGAGTGGGATTCACACCAGCCTTGCGAGGGCAGACACGCGGCGAGAAGAGCAGTGGCAGAACTTTCGTACGACTCTGGATCAAACCCGAGCTCTTTGTGACGCCACGAGGACATCCTCAGACGAGCAGCTGCGAACAATCCAAACCGTTGCTACGGCATTGCAACAGGTTGACAGAAAACTGGACCAACAGGACACGGGGACACAGCTCTCGTTGATCTTGGAGGCAGTTCAGTCCCTTGCCGGGTCTTTTCAAGCCCAGGCGAACAGCCGTAGGCGACCAGATCCCACTGACAGCAGCCTATTACTGACCGCCATGCTAGAATTCCAAACCAAGGTCCACGAGGATGCCAAACTCCAGCGCTGCATCAACCGCCTGCTCCATCACGCCAGTCAGGAAAACTACACCGTCAGTGCCGACGATGTCGAAGGCACACTCGATCGTATTATCGATGACCTGCAATATGTCCTGGAAGCCATCAACGATCAATGCGACGAGGTGGTCAACGTCAGGAACCTGAAACGAATCGGCGGAGTGCTGGCCTCCACTCGAGCGCTGTCCATTAACGGCATGGGTGAGTCGGGTCCGAACCCAGCGATATCACTGCCTTGTCTTGGAGAAGAGTACTGTTGACACTCCCCATGCATCCAGAAACAAGCAATCAACCAGGAGGTCGCGTCGTTCGGCGGGATCGGCGCCGAGATGCGTACGAGATGGCTGGCGGAACCCTCACCGTCTCCACGGCCAAGCGGCACCGGGTGCGGCTCGGCCCGCCAGGATCCGCGGATCAGAACGACCCCGACACCATCGAGGAGTTTGTCGCGAGTCTGAGATACTTGCCCAGCGGCCGCAGCGGCCGCCACCACATGTTCCAGGCAACCATCACACAGCAGAGCGCACGGGATGGGATTTCCTCCTCGATTCCCCGGCTCCAAGTCAACCTGGTTCTTCCGAGCGACACTTTGGTGTTTCAACTTGTACGAGACGGGCTGGTGCATGAGTTCGAGGCTTTGCTCCGGGAGCGCAAGGCATTTCTGAGAGCCCATGACGAGTTGGGAAACTCTCTCCTCGCGGTAAGCCGGGCTCATTTCACTCTTTCAACCTCTGTGCACTTACTTGTGTTGGCGTGGAGGGTGAGACTCATTTAGCACTGCAGATCGCCGCGTATCATTATCAGCCACAAATGTGTCGATTTCTCCTCTCAAAGCACGCCGATGTTGACGTGTATTATGACGAGGGAGGGAGGGGGATGGACGGATGTGCTCAGCTTGTCCCGCTTTTTGAACCCGGAGTAAATGTGTTTGAAGTCCCTGCGGAAGAACGATCCAGGATTCAAGAATGCCGCAAACTCCTGCTTGAAGCGGGCGCAGATCCAATGGAGGGCACAGCTTATTTTAACAGCCCCTTTTTCGACTCATTTTCTGACGGCATCATTGTAAGTACAACAGCAATTTCGTTGCTGTAACTATATGTTTTGGGTGACCGCACTAATAAAGAATTCCAATGGAATGTCAACAGGAACCGATGAGGCTATATCTGGACGCAGGCGTGGGCTCTATCTTCTCGCGGGATGCTGATGGCCTCACCCCTTTTCTTCGAACCTGTGAGAACTTTGGAGCAGGATGTTCTAAAGAAGTGTTGTCCTTACTTCTTGACCGAGGCGCGAATGTCTTGGATTTGGATTCAAAAGGCCGGAATTGTCTGCACCTTTTGTTTCTACGTTTACACGGAGGGCGAGACACTGTCAATCCTCAACAAGAGGTGGACGCGGTTGCTTTCCTTGTCTCAAGGGGGGCCGACGTCCGGGCCACCGACTGCACCGGTCGATCCGTTTCCCATGTGGTATATTCCCGAACGGACTGGGACATCTACCTCGGGAGCTTTCGGCGCGATCTCTGGGATTTCGCTCTCGCTACCAACAATCACGATGTCAGGAAGGTTCGCGGCAACATTAGGCGAGTGGGCTGGTATACGCCCGGGAAGCGCCGGTCGCACTATACAAGGGCTCGTTTTCGGCAACTATGGGCTGGTCACAAGGGCTTGTGTCCCTACCCAGAGGATTTGGAAGATGCGGGAGCGGATGAAAGCCAAGATGAGGCGATGGAGGATGAAGACGGTGACCGCGAGGATGTCAACTACTCGCATGGGGATTCTGATGCTGGCCAAGCCAAAGCCAACGCCGAGGACTCTGACCCCGAAGACTCTGACCCCGAAGACTCTGACCCCGAGGACTTTGGCCCCGAGGACTCTGACTCCGAGGGCCCCGAGGACCTTAACCCCATGGACCTTGACTCCGAGGACTTCGACGCCGAGGACCCCAGCGCTGAGGACTCTGAATTCGATAGCTCCAGCAGCGACGGCTCCCTAGAGGAATATCGGTGCGCACGCTGCAACACGCCTCGGATGACAAACAACCCTCAATGCCACGGTTGCGGTTGGTCCTTTGGCTGTCAAGATCCGGACTGCAGATATTTCTTCTGTTTGGAATACCGCGATATGATTAGAAAGCCCCGACCTACACAAGGGGAACGGGGCAACGCCCGACGCACCTACCGCTGACCCGATCTCGGGGGTCTCCCAGCCCGCGTCACCTCAAGCCAACTCTCTTCCGCTCTATTCCCCGGATCACCTCTCCGCCAAGATGGAAGTTGGGCATCGGCTTGAGGACGTCCCTACCGGTCTGGGCGAAACCGGGACCCAGGCGGGTATGGCTCATTCTTCCATCCCGCTCCTTCAGATGGACAATCCTTGGGCGGACGCTGAGTGACTCGAGACTCTCCGTCTGGGGCACGGTGGCCCCGGTACAAAGCAGATGAGCAGGAGGGTGCCGGTGCTTTCTAAGCTCAGAGCCGGGCGGTGGATGTTACGGGCAGGGGGGCTCGCGGATCCGTTGCAAAGGAAGAGGCGTCGGCAGAACGAGGAGCAGGCTGTGCAGCGCCGGGGGTGGTTCACTGTCTGAGGGGGCTTTCTGGACAGTCGTTTGGTACTCGTCTTGGTGGGAATGTGTCTTGGGAAGTAAACTTTGAATGCGTACTACCGACCAGCAGCCACCCCCTTTTCGGGCCCAACTCATCCAACCAGACCAACGACCACTGAACCACGGCTTCCTGGGACCTCTGAAATGGCATTCTACTTCCCTGTCACATAACCATTTGCCCCTGAAAAGGACGTTCTGCACACTAACATGCCCTCCCGCCGCATCAATGGTGGCTCCACTGATGGAGCACCATGTCGATGACCCACTCGGCGTCATACCGCTGAGGGAAAATGTTCAGCAGCTCCTCGTAGTAGCCGCACGTCGTGTCGGCCGGGTAGAAGGGCCGGACCAGCTCGAGGTACTCCCGGTAGAATCCCGCCAGCTCCCAGTCGATGATGCCGACGACGCCGACGCCCGGGCGGGCCATGATGTTGACCGAGTGCAGGTCGCCGTGGGTCAGCACGATGTCGTGGTCGTCGCGCATCTGCGAGCGGATCATGCCGGGCAGGCTCGCGTAGCCGTTCAGGTCCGAGACGAGGAAGTCGTTGTAGGCCGCCTCGGAGGCGAACGGCCCGCCCTCGAGGTAGAAGAAGCGCGAGTCGACGGCGGGGCGCCCGCCAAACGAGCAGATGGCCCCGTCGGGGCTCTTGATGGCGCGGAGCTGGCCGACGTAGTCGCGCAGCTGGCGTACCACGAGCTGCCGGTCCGCGGGCGAGAGCGTCGTCTCCCACGCCTTCTGGAGCGTCTCGCCCGCCATCAGCTCCATGGTGAGATGCCGCTCGCCGACGTCGTAGACGCGGGGCACCGGGATGGTGGTGTGCTCCGAGACAAAGCGCATCGCCTCGGCCTCGGCGGGGCGGTCCCGCGGAGGTGGAACTTGGTCACCTTGGTGCCGCAGGCGTGCTTGACCACCCAGCGGCTGATCTTCTCCTCGATCACCTCGCCGCCGGCGGCGAGCAGTTCCATTGCGAGCGGGTGCGAGCTGGCCAACGAGGTCATTGGCGGTGGTGAATCGGGGGCTGGTCGCCCCTGGGCTCGTAGCTTTTCTCGGATCCGCCTCCGGAGGCGGCGCACGCTTCCTTTGCCATCGCTGTCGCTGTCACCGTCCCCGCCCCCATTACCGGCCTTGCTAAGGGATGGACCAACGGGCTCGGGTGCTGGCGACGGCGGCCGGCCCTCCCCTTGCCCTTTGCTGCTCGACATGCTGACTGGCGTGGCGGACTGACGGACTGATGGACCGATTGACCGTGGCGAGATGATTGTTTTGCCCAAGAACCTGATTGAGATTGAGGAGCAAGTGAACGAGAGTGGGACCTAAAGGGAATGAAGCAGTTGGTCGTCACGTTGCCTGAGACGCCATGGTCTACGAATTCATTGGCTGTACGGAGTAGTTGGCCCAAGAACCAACTCCCAGGGCCGGAACGACAGGCGGCTGCGCAACTCCATCTATAACGCACCCATCGAAAATGACGATTCCGGATGGAATTCCAAAATTGCGGTGTCGGAGTTCGGGTGTTGGATACAATTGTAGACAGACTACGGCTCAACAAGTTTGGCAAATAGTACTGTAGTTGAAAAGAATGGCGATCCACCTTTCTAGCACGTTGTTATTGTGAGGAGATCGCCTAAGCCTCGAGGATTTCTCACCGAACCTGAAAGGTGCAAACTACCTACAGTTCAACCCTGGTTTGTTCTTGGCGTGAGACTTTTGACAACGCCCTGGTCCGAGATTCAAGAACCTCCAACACAACGGCCAAACAACGACTTGAAAAGAAAGAAAGAAAAGAGATATCTGAGAAGGAGAGAAAAATGATATTCGGGAAGGGGAGGAAAAGAGATTCGAGAAGGAGAGAGCCAGACCTTTTTTTTTTTTTTTGAAACACTTTTTTCCGCCTGTAAATACGTTGTGCTGCGGTGAAGTTGCAAATTTTGACCGGGGCCTAGTCATCAGGTTACCCGCCAACGAACTTCCAGGTCGGAGTGTAAAGGGCGACCTACCTACCTACAAACCAACGAATACGCCGAAGTGACAGAACAAACCCAACACCGGACCAAGATACACACAAGATACACCACCCCCTCAGTACCTACCCATCATGATAGATACCAGATAACAACGATAAACACCCAGCAACCCACTATCATCCACCACCCGCAAGACCAAATCACATCAGACGCCATCAGCCCATAGTTATCCCCCACCCCGCAGCGGCACCTGCAGCTGCACCCAAAAAAAGCGGAGGTGGCGAAAAAAACGGCCGCCAGCATCAATCCTGCCCAGCGTCGTTTCCCTTAGTCGGCGCTACGTGGGGGTTGCCTTGTGTCTCTGTGGCAGGGTAGCCACGTGGCTCACACAGCGGGGTTGTGTTCGAACAAGCACACGGGACGGGCGGGTAGCAAGGTTTGAATCGATGAAGCCGGGAGGAGCCTGTCGGGAGCGGAGGGGACGGATGCTTGATGATCGGAAGGGATCTGGACCCTGAGATCGCGAGGATGGAATCAGTTGACCACGGTTAAAAGTGGCTGGCAACCACCTCCGCAAGCTCCATCCATGCCCCCGACGTCGCCCACGCTCGATCTAGGTCCAAGAATAGCACCCAGGAATAGTAGTGCTGATCTGAAAAATAATTCTATTCTTAACAATTCATGCGTCATCATGCCCCGGCCCGGATAGGACGGGAGCATCTACAAGGGACGAGAAAAACAAAAACTAAAGTTAAGCCCTGCAAAGCTGGGGTGAGACCCGGTGGCGTGTGTTGTTGTGTCCCATTGTTGTCCAACCGGCCCAGGTGCCCTCAAAATCCAACACCGACAAACTCCTTCTTGCCGAAAAATACCCATTTCAAACACACGCAGCAACAGCAACAGCAAATCCCCAAGCTGGTTTAGACAGAGCCGAAGATCCTAGGAGCAAAGTTAGCTAAGGGGTTCTCCCCGACATGGGACGAGTGAGAAGTGGGTGGGGTGCTTACGTCTCCATGATGATGCCCGTGATCTGGTAGGGGTCGGCGTTCGAGGCCGGCCGGCGATCCTCAAAGTAGCCGTAGCCCTTGGCGGCGCACTCGCGGGGGATGCGGATCGACGCGCCGCGGTTGGCGACGCCGTACGAGAACTGGTCGATGGCGCCCGTCTCGTGGCGGCCCGTCAGGCGCTTCTCGTTGTCCTCGCCGTAGACGGCGATGTGCTCCTGGTGGCGGGTGCCAAGCTTGGCGATGGCCGCCTCGATGTGCTTCATGCCGCCCTCCTCGCGCATCTCCTTGGTCGAGAAGTTGCTGTGGAGACCCGCGCCGTTCCAGTCGCCGGGGATCGGCTTGGGGTGCACCGACACCTTGACGCCGAACTCCTCGGCAATGCGGTGGAGGAGGAAGCGGGCCAGCCAGAGTTGGTCACCCACTGCAAGGGGGTTAGCCAATGCCATTTGCGTGTGAGGGGCGGGGTGCATGTGAAGACGTACTCTCGATGCCGACGCAGGGGCCGACCTGGAACTCCCACTGGGCGGCTGCAAAGGGGTTAGTGCGGTGCTCAAACAAGGCAAGATTGCGTGGGGGTCGACATACGCATCACCTAAATCAAAAACCCGTGTTAGTGACCTGGCCTCGGCTCGGAATTCAAATCGGGAGATTGATTGCATACCTCAGCGTTGGTTCCCGAGATCTTCACACCGGCGTACAGGCAGGCGCGGTAGTGCGCCTCGACGATGTCGCGCTGCACAACCTTGCCGGCACCAACACCGCAGTAGTACGGGCCCTGGGGCGCCGGGAAGCCGTTCTGGGGCCTGGTTCAATCAATCCGGTTAGAGATTGTGTCCGAGTATGCAGCATGCAGAAAGCCAACCTACCAGCCAAAGGGGCGGTCGTTGAGGTCCAGCAGGGTGTACTCCTGCTCGAGGCCGAACCAGGGGATGTGCTCGGCGTGGGCGGTCATGAGCTTGGCCGTCTCGTGGCGATAGTTGTACTTGTTGGGGGTGCCATCGGAATCCCAGCACTCGGCGAGGACCAGGATGTTCTTGCCGAGACGGATCGGGTCGGGGTAGATTGCCACGGGCTTGAGGTAGACGTCCGAGTTGTCGCCGGGGGCCTGGCCCGTCGAGGAGCCGTCAAAGTTCCAGACCGGGAGGTCCTCGGGCTGGTAGTCCTGCTCGGGGAGGGTCTGCGAGGGGGCGTCAATTAAATGCCGCTCTTGTGGGGGGCTCCGGGGAGATGCCTTACCCTCGACTTGGAACGGGTGCCGCCTTCTGAGTCGATCCTGGGGGTTGCGCGCGTCAGCGGACGGTCTCGGGGGGGCAGGGAGGCGGTGGCTTTCAAGAATGAATTGGGGGCGGCCAGCGGTGTCCCCTCCATTCCCGTGATCGGCACGCGACACAGACGGGATTGGGGATCGGCAGGCGGCAGACGGCAGACGGCAGAAGAAAGCAAACGGGCAGGACTCGCGGACTCACCAGATGTACTCGGCAATGATGGTGCCCTTCTGGTCGAGCGAGAAGTACTTCTGAAGCTGTGCCATGTGTGAGCCAACCGCCGCGGGTTGCGGGCGCCGACGCGTCTCGTGATGCTTACATTCCCAGCCTGGGAGATGAAGGACGGGGAGGAAGCCTGTTCCGAGCATCGACGTCAGCTGCGGGTCACTTTTGTCGCGCACCAACACCCACACCCAGCACCAGAGCTGAGCTGGGTGCGTGCGTGGGTCGCCACCCCACCGCGCAGCGTGGAGCAGCATCCACTGGAGCTGGAACGTACCATGGTTGCGGTTGTGAGTGTGCTGTCGACAATGAGACGAGGTCTGGTGGGTCGGTTCGGATCGGGTTCGGACGGCTGGTCACTGGGCCAGGATCAGGGCAGGGCGGCTCGAGGGGAGCGAGGCTCGTTCGATGATGGATGTTGGTGGGTTCGGGGAAGAGAGCAGCTGAGATGGGAGGATGGAACAGATGGCGGGGGAGGGGAGGGGAGGACGATGGGATTTAAAGCTGGAGCCCGATAACGGGAGCGTCTGCAGGCTGCAGGTCCATCAGGTCCATATCCGGACCATCATAGCAAAATCATCGAGTCAAAAAAGCGACATGCGCTTATCTTTCCCGAAAGCCGCGGGGCGCCGAGGGAGGCAGGGCGTGCAGGGCGCAGGCAGTTCCAGTCCCTCACAGCCTGCAGCGCGCTGCAGGGCTGGTCGCAGCAGCCACGGAACCTTAGCCAAGCAGCACCCAGCAGCCGCCGGAACCAGGCCAGAACCAGCCAGGGCCACCACCCACCCACTGAACCCAGCACCCCCAGATCAGCAAGGCAGCCAGGAGCAATCCAATCCCTCCCATCCCGCTGACGAAAAACCACGCCGCCACACGCACCACCACGCACCACCTGCACACCTTGCAGCCCGAGACACAGAGGAAGAAAAAGAACACGAAACACCCATCCTCATTCCACCACCAAACTTGCCCCGATCGGGCCCTCTCATGAGGGGTTTCCAAGATAAGATACCACTCTCCAATCCCTCCTCCCCCCCCCCCC
>FTEL01002741.1_pt1 | contig 11821 bp, 10 predicted proteins | sample 1658911 | NCBI WGS metagenome assembly FTEL01 (sample SAMEA3914869, study PRJEB12502) | metagenome | biome: forest; material: soil | place: USA | collected 2012-03-12 | depth 0.1 m
CATCCACACCTCCACCCCCTCCGCCACCACAAACCTCGTCCACCTCGACCCCCCAATCCACCTCCGCCCCCTCCCCCGGCGGCGGCGGCGGCGACATCCCCTCCTCCTCCTCCTCAGGCACCACCACCACCGCCTCCTCCACGACCTCGTCCAGCCCCTATAACCCCATCGACACGGGCGACACCTGGGCCTCCATCATGATGCCCTACCCGCGCGTCATCAAGCTCGAGGAGCGCCGCATCTCGACGGCCAGCGCCCCGCGCGCCGTGTGCACGCAGGTTGAGATCCAAGGCCCCCGGCAGGAGGCCAAGCCCGTGCTGGACGGCCAGGGCCGGCCGGTGGTGATTGAGATTGAGGAGACGGATTATAACCTGCCGTCGACGTCGACTGACTCGAGTGCCGCGGCGGCGACGAGCGCGGCGGTTGGGAGAAGGGGGGGGGAGGCGGTGCCTGATGTTAGTCCTTGTGGGTGTATGTGGTATTTGACGTAAGGTCGGGGTGGAATTGGCTTGGGTTGGGAGTTTGGGTTTGTTTTGGTTTGGGGTTGCTTGGGTTTTGGGTATGCGTGAAACGCCTTCGTCATCTGTCGTTCATCGTCATCGTCATCGTCATCGTCATTGGATCGGCATTTTAAAAATGGCATGTCTTGGCTTGCTTGCTGTCTGTCGCTGTCCTGTCTATCTAGCTATACATATCACATACCATCTAGTTACGTGTATCTACCTGAGGGAGTGGGCTTATCGTCCAGAGGGAAGGGATGAGGATGAAGTGGGGAGGAGGTTATATCCATTGCTCTTTTTTGGGATAGGCGTTGGGGAGGGAGTTTTTGCTTTGATGTTTACCTGGTGAGTACATACAGGAGGACTTGGAGTGATGGCGAGGGAGGGAGAGGGATGTGTTATGGTTTTGTTTGTCATGTGTGTGTATAATGATTGTGGGCTGGACATAGGTCCTTAGCTAGGTTGAATGTGGAACTTGTATCTGAGGCCCCTCGTGTTGTACCTGTCTTGCCTGCTTTAACAGGCGCATATCTCGATCTCAGGAGAAACCCGAGAACAGTTATTAAGCAGGGCTTGTTTTGGCCACGAGTAGTGGAGGGAAAAGAGATGAGCCAAAGACCTGGGCATGACCCCGAGATGCCCGAGCTTATACTTCTGATTCTTCTACCTGCCTCGAGCATGACCTGAGATGGGTTGCTCGCTTTTGTTTGCTGGGTTGAGAAGGTGGTTGGTTTGATTGATAGGTAGGCTGGGTGGGAAGTTGTCTCGTCGCTTTGAAGCTATTAAAATGAGAGAACTGGGTGGATGGTGAGCTGATTGATGAGAAGCGAAGAGAGACATGGAAGGAAACCTCATTCGTCTTTATGTCTGTCAAGGAAGCTCGGTGGGGTCAAGTTCAGAGCCCGACAATGCGTTGGAGGCTATTTTCGTCAGGCTGGTGGGATGAAACCTCTCTTGAACTAACTCCCCAGGCTAGATTCTTTACTTAGCACGGAGGCGAGTGTTTAAGACTTGGCCGCCGTTTTGCCAGGATCTTCTCAGATGGTGGTTCTGCTTTGGATATCAAACTCAGGGACAGCGGGCGCCGGACCTCCAGCGGCCGACTCTAAGGAGGGCTACCGTCGCCGCCGTATTGGGATCAGCTCCTGGCAACAGTTCTCCGGGCGAGGAAGGAGTGGGTTATCAATGTCCTAGACCGGCCCGGTAATTCGGGTTGTGATGTTTGGTTAGCCTCCGGCGGACACAGACTCTACTTGGTTGGGAGTATGCAAGATGAACACCAGAATGGGCCGCGTAGGCATGGCGTCGAGGTGCCAGGCCTGGCACCGACATGGTCGTGGCATCGAGGCCTGAGGATTGGCCTCGGCATATTCATAGCGTCAAGGCGCGAGGCGAGGCCTGGCGTAGCTACGAGGGGGCAAGGCGCTTTGGTCAGCGCCCTAGTGGCTAGTATCAAACAGCAGGCTTTTCGGTCCTGGGAGGGTGGGCCATGGCCGCACAACCAACCAAACATACCTAACGAAACGATCCATGGAAAGGCCCCGGAGCAAAATTTCCCGGTTCAGTCCACCGCCGTCTTTTGGACTCTGGCTGGATCACCGTAGTATCAATGGAGAGGCCGATTATAGCTTCAGGCTTCCACTCGCCTCTACAGATTTCCGCGATTGTCTGGTTCCCCATCCCACTGCCGGCTTCGTGCTCCGAGTAGACATAGACGCCATTGTCATCGTCGTCCCATAGCACTAGCAAATTTAACGGATGGAAGAAGCTGTGCTAGCACAGTTATTCTTTTGTTTACTTGGAGACCAGCTACCAAATCCTAACCAAATCCTAACATCGGCCCGAGTCCCTGGCCACCCAGCAGCCAAGTCAAGAGACAACCCGACGCTTACCTGCCAGCACTATTCTGCTCGGACATATCAGCAAGATAGAAGGCAAAGAAAAGCAACAGAGTATCCGAAACTCACCCTGTTGAGCACGCAAATGCCGCAAGGTCTGACAAGAGTGCCGGTTCCATTGCATGTGTGGCATGTCTCTAGGGTCCTGACTACCCCTGTGGCATGGCATCTCGTGCAAGGTAGCCACTTGTGCAGTTTAGGCGCCCAGTATTGGCCCCTGGTGCAGCCCGAAGCAGGGCAAGGGCGGTTGAGGTTGCCCCTATCGCACTCACGGTTGTCGCAAGGATATGTCACGGTGCCGGTCCCGAGAGGGTGACCGCAGTTCGTGCACTGAACCATGTCTTGCTGTGAAGAGGGGTGAAGCGCGGGAATGTGACGAAGTTTGAGAAGGATAGAAGTGAGGATAGAGGCGAGAAGGATAGAGGAATTGGTGATGTCTCTATAAGCTCGGAAGATGGTTGGAACTGCTGGACTGGTGTTGTGATGCTCTGTCTCATGAGGCACCTGGGAGCTTTCCAACACACTCTATATAGATATTTCTGTCAGTACTCGAACACGTCTGTGACGATGTGGACGGACTTTGGAATCGGCGGTCGTCGATCCGAAGCCAAGTCTCAAACCCGAAGTCCTCCCCACGGATTCTGTGCCTCGCCTTAGTGTTCTTCGCACCCTTTCCTTTAGCCATGAATACCTGTTGGCCTTGTTTCATCTATTTCCAAGCAGCAGTCGCCTCTAGCATGGAGTCAAGTGTCTAAACTTGCGGCCAGTGAAAACAAAATGGCTCAGAGCTAAGGCGTCGAGGATTGCTCCATCTCAGTCAAAAGGATGGCTAGCGCTAACCTGTTGAATCCTGCAGAGGATACCAGCGCGAGCCCTGGCCGCCTTGCTGGCCGCCGGCCCGCCGCCCCCGGCGCCGCCGCATCAATGCCGGCCACGAGAGCGGCGAGGCGATTCTTTTTAGCTACATCGTAAGCGGCGTAGTAGCCAACAAGGCTCAATATTACAACACTACCAGGAGGTACTGATGGTGTTTTAGAGGAGCTTCCAACTCCCTGGATAAATTCATTATCTTGACCCCCACATTCTCACACAATTCGTTGAACTACCTCTCAAGCTCGGGCACGCTCAGCCCATTTCCATTCTCCCTACTCATCCATCCCCCTCCAAAAAAAGCCTTAGCAACCAACCCCCTAACTAGTCAATTAATCCTGCGGCGGCCCAATCACAATATCAACATGCCTCAGCGGCCGGCTCCGGAGGAAGTCGTGCCCGGAATACGTGACGCTGTAGCCCGGGTCGCACACCGTCACCTTGAACGTGTTGGCGTCCTCCCGGTCGGAGCAAACAGCTTCAAGCATGGGCTGAGATAAGTGAAAAGCGTGCGCTGTCTAGATCCCTTGTTGTGGGCATGGCTTGCCCGACAAGTGCGTGTTGGCTTGATCTGTACTCTTTGAGTACAAGCCACGAGGCCAGTCCCAGTCCGGGCCACGAGGCGACACACCGAACGTCAAGACGTGGAGGTTTAGAATGCCAACCAAGAACCCTATATAAACCCTGATTAGATAGGTTCCGTTTCAGCCTCTTACTCGTCATCATTCGCTTGAGTCTTAGCTATCCCGAGCACGAACATCCAAACCAGAACCCGCCAACTACCCACAATCCTTAATACCTACGGTACCAGCCAAGGAAGCTTTCAAAAATGTCGTCCTCTGCGTCTGGTCGTGTTGAGGGGGAGAGGAAGAGTTGGCGTTGATTTAACCACGCCTAAAGAAAAGTGGTATGACTTGGCGTTTGCCCGGCTTCTCTGGGACTCTAATTTTGCGTATAAAAGTTCTTTGCCTGCTTAGTAGAGTGCCAAACGGGTAGCTGCTTATCATATGAGGACACTCTGTGTAGGCTGGGCGCTTTTTCCAGCTGACCAGATCAAGCATGCCGGGCTGTTGGAAAGCAACCGCCACGTGCTCGTTCAACAGCAGGGTTGCAGTGCGTCAGGCATAATTATCAGGGAGCAGGAGAGTGGTGATTTATTGGTGTCCGGCTGTGTCACGGCGGGGATTGTCCCAGACCCCGAAATCCTGTCGGCTTTGGCCCCCATATTCCCTGCATCTAATAGGACCTTTGGTACGGATAGTCGGATACGACAGGCCACAGGCCCCTTGACGCAATTTCCTGCCGCTTCGCTCCTAGCACAGGCAACCAACGCCGCTCAAATACAGAAAGCCCGCTTCCCTCGCGCACATACCCTCTTCACTTCCTTTTCAAGTTGACTCCCTGTAGCAGCATATCTATCTCGCGAACCAGAGATCAGCAATGACGACCAACCCGCCAAAGACAGACGTCGAAGAAGCTGTGGCCCAGCCTGACTTCGCTGAGCTGATGATGTCGGACCAGGCTGGGCTTAACAAAGCCCATACGTTTGTCCGGGACGTGCGAGTCGGTTCTTTCCATATCACCTTACTACGTATAATTGTAGCTTACAATAAATACTCTAGAGCCACTTCGGGGATGCCGAGTCCGAGAAATATCTCTCTTTCCTCCAAATTGTGCGGGAACTCAATGCTCCTTGGGACGGAGTCCCCAGTGACGACCTGGAGGAATCAATGAGACAACGGAAGGATACGGCGCGCAAGAGGCTGGGCGAACTGCTGAAGGACTCTCCAGACCTGTCGCAGAGGGCTGACGGTTTTCTTGCTGGTAATTTGGGCTAAGATAGTCTAGAGCGGATACAGAGGGGCGAAAACACCCCACACAGCGCTTGCGTTTCATGGCACCGGTCGACCGCTGACGGCGGAACTTGGGCCTTAATCAAGGAAGTGATAAATACAGCTCCAAGAGGCGTTGGTAATCGGGTGTTCCCAGACCGGTGACCGGATCCCAGCCACCGACCGCCTCAAAAGCGTCCGACCCGCAGCCGTGGTTCAGACCCCCGAGAATGTCGTTCATCAAGTGCGGGTTGGCATAGAGAACCGGGTTGACAAAGCCAACGGGCCTCTTGCCGGCGTGTAGACGGGCATTGTTCAGCTTGCTCAACATCGATGCCACCACGGGGGCCGAGGCCGAGGTTCCCTGCACCGTCATCAGCTGGCCGGCGACGACGACAACGTAGTTGGCGGCATTGGCAGACACGTCCGGAAAGCCACGGCCTGTGAAGTTTGCCTTTCCGGCGAGGCTCCTCAGGCGGTCTTGTTCGGTAGGGCTGTCCAAGTAGCCACGCACGGCCCTGTGCTGGTACCACGGGGCCGCGAAGAGGTTGCTGAAACCGCCTCCGGACGAGCTGATGTGTGAAGGAGACTCGACACGAAACGCCACTTCGCGGTCATCGACGGTGCTGTTGACACGGAGCTGGGTGCCGCCGACCGACAGGACGTACGGGCAAGATGCCGGCGCGACGGGGCTGAAGAGGCCCGAATCGGCCGGCCCCGCGGTGACGCCGCCCGTGCTCGGGTCGATGCAGCGACACCCCGCACCGGCAGGGCCGCAGTCCCCCGACGAGACGACGACGCTGACGCCCTGGAGGCCGAGCTTGAGGAACTCGAGGCATTGGCGTCGCAGATACGCCGCAGGATATGCCACCTCGTTCCAAGCGTACGAGACAGACACCACCGAGGCGGGCTTGGCCGTGCCACAGTCGACGGGTTTTGAGTATCCGCCCTCGAGAGGGCTGGGATAAGTGCCGTCGATGGAGCTGTTCCATGCCGTACAGTACAAGGGGTCGACGGCGGCAAGGAGGCCGTTGAGGGTGCCAACCTGCCACATCTCGCCGACCTGGTAATTGATGATTGGTTGGGGGTATGTGAGCGCCATGCTGTATTCGAAGTCGAGGTCCGCCTCCATGTTGAAGTTTGGGACGATAGTGTCGTTTCGCCAGTATCCGCCGTTGATCTGCTCCATCGTGGGCCGGCTCCCCAGTTGGGCCGGAGAGAAGAGACCGAAAAACATGTCCAAGTCTTGTGGCAGCCAGGAATTCCAGGAAACTTCAAAGACCCCGAAAGTGTTGTTGGGATGGATGGCGTCGCCCGAGCTGATGTTGTACAACGCGCGGAGACAATCAGGGGTTGTGTATGTGCTGCAGAGCTCTCGAGAAAAAGGAGCATTCGCCTGAGACCGGACGCTGGCGGAGCGGGGCCGTGGCCAAGGTCGAGCATCTGATGGAAGCGGAATATGGGTTTGATGTCTTTTTCTGACGAGGGATTCCAGTCCGAGGTGGATGGTCGGCATGGCAAAGTCGATATGCTGACGGAGCAGGTGGGGGAGACTGTAGCGCTCGCAGGCGAGGTGCTTCTCGCTAGTCCGGGTGTTGTTGTAGGCGCTGAACTCGGTCATGAGGAGGGTTTCCGCCTCGAGGATGGTTGTGTTGAAAAACAACCATCCCTGGTCCGCAGATCGCATGATGAGTTGGCGGTCCACGCCGGCCTCGCGAAGCCAGCCGTGCACGGCATCGAAGGCGTCGCGCCGGGGTGCAAACCGAGCTGTGACTTGGTCCTGATCCCAGTACTGTGCAAACTGAGGAGAAGACGGGTCGGAGACACGCAGCAGATCTCTCTCAGCCAACTCAACATTGTGCTGTGCAAGCGCAATGCCCAGGGTGAACTTTGTTCCAGGATGCGGCTGCAAAGGGAGTCTGGCCCAGTGGGACGGTAGCCTTCCGGTCCGTTCCTCATGCAACACATGCGCTCCGAAGGAGCTCGCGCAACGAGCAATGGAGAGGAGTGAAAAGCCGAGTATCCAATACATGCTGAGCAACAGAAGCCGAGATTGTCCATGCGGCTTCGGTTACTGGGCCTCTCATGACGGGTGCCCATCATATATATATCCAAGTTTCTCTCTTTCGGCCCCCAACCCGCCTTTGAAGCGCAAGGATGTCTGCCCCTGTGCTCGGTGTGACCCAAGGGTCCGCAGGAAAGACATGGCAAGATGCACACAGACAAGTTCCGGGCACGCTGGGGTCATGCGGCATCCAGACAGGATTGTGATTCGTATCGACGACGTCCTCCCGCGAGTGCCACCTTTCCGCTGCAAGCTACCTCAAAATCTCATTCATGCTTCGTTACAGACAACCTGCGACGTAGCACCCATTACCAGGCACTGCCCACCACGTCCTTTCCATCCAGGTGGAAGGTGAGTGAAGCCCCTGTGCCATTTCCTGGCTCAATGCTCTGAATAGGGGTCCCAGGCTCAACAGTACCCGCACAGAGCGCCGTACAAGTGGCAATGCAGGTGGCCATAACGGGAGGCAAAAGGCTCATGCTCATGCACCAGAGGACGCAGGCGGCCTCACACTCAGGCTGTAATGAAACGTGTTAATAGTTCCTTGAATACATCGTGACAGTCATGGCTCCGGGAAACACACAAATGCAATGGTCTAGTGATGGTTGCGATATTAGTGATTGCCCATACCGACAATTAAATACCTAACATAGGACACACTCACTCTTTCTTCGAGACCATGGGCTGCTGCGGGTGCCGAGGGCGCCGGTGCACCGAAGGCAGAGCCCAGGAGCGCACCGAGGATGACAGATGAGAATCGCATGACGGACAAGTTTGAGGACAGAGTGTTCGATCTCGGGTCGTTTTCGCACTGAAGGCTTGCTGAGTTGGCCGGAACACCAGACTCGGACGTCAGGTAGGTCGGACCTATTTATGTTCATGTCATGTTGGTAAAATATTCCCCCCAGGCAGGGCCGAAATAGCATTTCACCACGTCACGGCCGCCGGCCTCGTTCTCTTTCCATCGTTCCGAGTCATCCGAACGGCCGTGTCCACCCCCCTGGTTGCCTTTTCTGATGATGTTGAGGCTGACCAACGGATGAAGCTAATCTATGCATGGCCGTGGCCCTTTTCACCGCCTGGCCAAGCTCTGGACGTACCGAACGTTGACACACTAGATCAAGCCAATATATGCATTGGGGCGGTGCCCATTTGGGAACCAACGAAGGAACCAACGAAGCCCTGTCGCCGGTTGAAGTCACGATAATTATGCATCGTGAGCGGCGGCGTCCGCCAACGAACCGAGCCCGAAGTAGAAGCTCATTGCGGTTGAGTTGGCACGTTGCCTACCTCTCCAGTGACCGACATTATGCGGCGCTGGTCATCGGTCCGCACGGGACAACGGAGGAAGCACGATAGGCAGAACAAGAGAGCAGAGCGTACCCTGAGTCGAGCCAGGCACAGCAAACATTTCGAGGTCTTTGTCACAGAGGATACAGGTGTATCGTAATTGTTCAGAGCAGACGAAGCGTCTCGACTTGTCAGGGGCTAAGGCGGCAAGCGGTGAGAAGCCACCACGTGCCAGAAGAAACTCGGGAGTGGTTTTGGCATTGCATATTGCTCTGCGGCACCGCCATGGACTGGGCCGATATAAGGTCCCCGTTCTCCCACTCTACCGAAGTGGTTGGAGACGAGTCATTTCTGATTATTCCGTCAATCAACATGCCTTCATACCTATTGTTGGTCATGCTGTTGGATCCAAGGCTCGACGGAACCCCTCGCCGAGTGTGCCTTTCAGGTTTCCCAAATCGGTTGGGGGGCTGTGCGAGGGAGCGACGCGCGCAAAGACGCCCCCGATGCAAGGGACGTTTGTATGCATGGTAGAGCCATGGCGGCCCTGCCAGCGGCGCAGACCGAGACGTCAACGTCCTTAATATCCCGAAATGAAGCCGGGTATACCTAGAGTGTATTGTTTATGCCAGATTGTCCAGCCCTGGCGAGCTTGGGAAGGGAGTTGAATATTGGGGACACCAAGTATGTGCCTGGACATTGACCCCTCTTGGCTGTTGGTTCTGTCCGGGTTACTGGCCTCTCACTGCAACCTTCGGTCCACGCCGCCGACCCGCGGGGGCGGGTTGTTGGTCAGCGCAATCTACTTCCCAATAAGCTGCCGCACAACGCACGGAGCCTCGAGATTCAAGATGGGTTGGGGTCCAAGAGATGGATCCACGTTTCTGCTTCCCTGCGTCTTCCGAGTCCTTCCGAGTTTGCTGTCGTGTCTGTCCCTACTGTCTTGGGTACCAGTTGGCTTTGTTCAGCTGTGCTTTGCCATCACGACGGCGACCCTCAACTCTGGTGATAGCGGACAACGCTTCTCAACTTGAAGTCTCGATTAGAGCACTCGGTCAGAATTTCTATAACCCGCCTACCCTTTGCTTCGACGTAGTATGTATACATATAGCGCTATATAGGATGCTATAGAGGGCGTGAATATAATGTTATACCGGGTGTACTAGGTGCGCGTCGTGTGTGTAGGCTGCTTCGCGCCGGTGCTAGTCACGTGTACCGTATTGGTGTAAGTCGTCGAGATTCGTCTAAGATAACACTAACGAAGAACTATTTCCGTTTGTTTTGATGTGATCCAGTTGAATCAAGTTATATGAGTGACTCGCTTTCCTAACCCGTCTTCGCCGTGGATAGGGGCTACTAACTGGAATTATAACCAATGCGACACGCAGCCCACCAACCGGACCAGGGCGTGGACCAGAGCACCGGGCGATCATGCAAGAAATGTCCTCTCTCCCCTTCTGCCGCCGCCACAAAGGCGGCACAGATGCGAGAGTCCCCAACGATCATCGGCCATGCGCGGCATCCCAAGCACTACTACCTCCTGCTCTCAGAGAAACCGACCTCTGTTTTTTCGGTGTCCAAAAGAAAGACTGTGGAACGCAGCGTACGACAGCCTTGAGACGGAGAATGCAGAGCTTGTCCTGTCAGCGGTTTTCAGAGCCAACCCAGGCGTTGCTCCTGACACCAAAATCTCGGCCGAGCTCCATGGCTCGACCAGACGACAGATACAAATCAACCCAGCACCATCTAGGACCGTACGGTGTCCAACAGAGCTAGTGGGAGAGCACCAGCGCCACCTTGGCTAGCAAACGCCTTCTCCAGATTTGAAAACAGGCGAGGTAGTACAGAATGAAGCCGGGCACAGGCAGCTCCGCGAAAGCTTAGCCAATGATAACGCCTTTGGACCTCGAGGTCTGGTGCTCAGCCGTGGTTGATCGCCCTGTTTGAGGCAAGTGTCTCCTCACTCCTCTCGCAATGATAGGTCTGGAGAGTCAACGGTCTTGACATGGACAGCTCAGCGGTGACAGGACTTGGGTTTCGAACCGACTTCTTGATAGGAAGAGGGTGTGGTGGGCTGCAACATGACATTGAGAGCACCAGCAACCAGAAATACTCCCCACATGATTCCTGGCGTGCAGCCGCCGGCCGAAGACCGAATAAAACATGACAGATGAAATTAAACTTTGCATCGGGCTTCACGCTCGCCGGCTCCAGCCGTCACACCGGTCCGGTAGGCTGAAGCCCTGCGTCGCATCTATCCCCGTGAGATTTTCGCGACTCCCGGGACCGGGGCGACGCGGAAGGGCGTTACCGACGTCCAATCCGAATGAGAGGCGTTTTGAGGCTGATCTGAACTACCGTGGTGTGCCTTCTAGCCAACCATTCCGTGAGGCCCGCCGGGGGGGGAGACGGGATGGGAGCACAGCTTCGGGACTGGTCTCATTTCTTCTGCAGGGAAGCGATTCGTCACCAATACATATTTCCGAGCCTTGCCCGGCTTTGCTCGGCACATGCCGATTCGTGGCATAGGTACGCAAGGATTCGGACCCGTTGTCCCCTTTTCAACCCTGGTGTTTCTTTGCGCCACACACAATCTGTGGCTGAATCATTGACGCGAGAAGCGCCAGATAGCCCATCAGCGAGATAAAATAGACCAAGCCACTTAGTACCCGACTCCGTTCAGCATCTCGGCCCGTGAGTCCTCTCGGGAGAGGTTCTAGTTGGCCGATCCGCGTCGGAGCGGAGCTCGTCGGGTGTGAAGTGATCGATGGACGGGATCATCATGACTGGTTGCCTTGCCGGCTTCCGTGAGCTTGCCTGGACGAGAACGGCTCGTCACCGTCGATAAAGCCAGCAGAGACTCTGGCCAGAGATTAACAACACCAGGCTCCTAGGTGCGCCGTGAGATACCGTGTATATCAGCACAATGCCCCGTCCCTACTCGCTCCCATCAGTCTCTCTTCTTCTCACCAACCTTGATTTCAACCTTGTCTCGAATGCTTCATTCATTTATCTCCGTCCCAGACTCGAGCAGTTCTACCACACTCCGAGCTGAAGTGCTCTCTTCTTGCTGTTATAGCCTTTGACTCCCTAAGACGTTGTCCACCCGAACCAAGACACCATGACCAAACAATGGAACAAGTACCGGGAGATCATCATCGCCGAGTACAAAGACCAAAACAAACCCCTCCACGAGGTCCAGCGGATCATGCTGGAGAAGTACGGTTTCTGGGCGTCGTACGTGTGAATTTCATCCTTGGAGCTCCTCCTCTTCTCTAGGCAGGAGGTGGTTTAGCCTTACCTCCTCTCCCCCCCCCCCCCCCCCCCCCCCCCCCCCCCACAACCCCCCCCCCCCCCCCCCCCCCC
>FTEL01003012.1_pt1 | contig 11819 bp, 15 predicted proteins | sample 1658911 | NCBI WGS metagenome assembly FTEL01 (sample SAMEA3914869, study PRJEB12502) | metagenome | biome: forest; material: soil | place: USA | collected 2012-03-12 | depth 0.1 m
CCCCTCCACTCCCCCCCATCGCCACCCCAAGACACAACGTCAACAAAAAGATATTACTCCCCGCACAATTCGCCAGCAATATCCCCGCATGCCCTCTCCTCCCACTCAACAACGCAACCATCTTCTCCGGCAACGTCGTCGCCAGCGCCAGCACCACCACCCCAAACAAAACCGCCGACAGGTGCAACTCCTCCGTCAACGCCCCCGCCGACGCAGAAAGTAGATACCCCGACAACGTAAGCATCACCAACCCAACAAGCAGCAACAACACATGCCTGCCCAACCGCCTTCCCGGCCGCGCGGTGGCCGGCAAACCCCCCGCACCAGGGTGCAGCAGCGGCTCCGTCTCGCTATCACTATCAGAATCCGAATCCGACCCCTCCGGCGCGGTCAACACCCCCCTCGCAACCGCCGTAGCGACCGACAACAAATACACCACAAACGCGACCACCAACAGCGGGCCGCACACGCGCCAGAGTTTCAGCGAGGGGAAGTACACAAGCGGGGTGACGGCCGTGGTGAGCGCGAGCAGGACGAGCGAGTAGATGCGCGAGCTGCGGTCGAATTCCAAGGGGGGTGAGCCCCGCGGGGTGGACAGCAAACCGAGGGAGAAGGCGCCGAGGATGTTGGAGATGGACGAGCCGATGATGTTGCCGAGGGCTAGGGAGGTGCGGCCGTGCGCGAGGCAGGCTATTACGACGGCGAGCTGGCCGAATGTCAACAACACCAGAGTCAGAAGGGGGTGGAATGGTGGGATGGTTTACTTCTTCCCACTCGCCGCCGGCGGTGAGGAGGCCAATGACCGTCTCGGATACACCCGTGCGGCTGGCAACGATGGCCGTGTGGTCGATGAACTTGTCCGCGCCGGACTCGAGGAGGAAGAGCGCCGAGACGAAGACGGCGGCATTGTACGCCACCGAGCTGGTGTCGGCCATGGTGGGGTGGGGGTTGGCCGACTGTCAAGGGGTAGGAACAAATGAAAGGATAGGAGGCAAGCGGGTAGAGAGAGCAACCAAACGGGCTTATTAGTGATGAAATGCGATATTTTCAGGATGGTTGCAGTGGGGAATATGGTCTCGAGGCGTTCAGCTGCACACGGAGTATTCCGTTTCAGGGCAGGGGACTGGAATGGGTCTGGCGATCGGGGTGGCTGTGAATGACAGATGGCACGTGATTCAGGCTCAATGAATTATTGTGTTCGGGATTTCCTGGACGTGGTTGTTCTTTATCTGGAAACAAAATTCAGGTAAGTGTATATTTGGAGAATACTGCACGTTGTCTCCTCGATTGACAGTCTTAGTGTTGGATGGTCTCTTTGGAGACTTGGCAAAGCCCCTGATTGCATGTCCACACATTGCAGCATGTATCGCACCCGCCCCATGCAGCTGCCCATCACTTTACTTTAATCATTCCCTCGTCTTTATCTCGAATCTTGCACGATTGGGGAACACACTGGCAATTCATCGGCCATCGCGTCTCTATTCATTAGACAATCTTGACCAGAAACAAGGAGCTACCCCTGGGGTATGAGAGCAGCATTCTAGGACATCGACATAGGAAAAGGTCTAGTAACGAACGTGATGTGGTCTCAGACCACTTCCCGGTGGAAATCCCCCCTCTATCACCCTGCCCAATCCAAACCACAACAATCTAACCACCGAAACGACACGCAGGCCCCAATCTTCCCAAGTCAACGCCCCATCCATGCAAACCTGTATGTCTAAGAAGTCCCGGCCACCCAGAAAACAGAAAGCATTCTTCTCCAAGCCATCCCTGAAACCCAAACCCAAAGACCCTCATCTCTCTATCCTTCGCAGCAACCGTGTGTCGCCAGACACTTCATTATCCACCATCCTCCCAAACTCCCAAACGCCAAAACGCCAGATATGCGAGCATCAAACCCACTCTGTCCACTCCCAGCAGCCTGCGCCACCCCTTTTGCTCTACCAAACGCCTGTCCCGTCTCAATGACTCCAAACGCCGGACCACCGTCGTTCCTCTCCTCAGCCATCTCCCAGTCTCCCCAAACACATCACAACAACCCCAGTGCGACCGAACTCGTGGATGAACGATCACACCCCCACGCGCCAAAGTCAAACCGTGCCGCCCTCGTCGGTGTTGGCGAGAGGAACTCTCGGGTTTTCCTCGCCGAGAACACGGGTAAGACAGCACGGGACCGAGTCGGGCGTGAGTGGGAGGCGTTGAGCCAGTGTCTTGGCGGGGCGACCTGGGGTGCTCGTACGAGAGGTCCACGTATGTCGTGGGGGCCGTCATCGTTGTCTGGACGAACATTTTCTCCCGTAACAGAGTTGGGTGGTGCTTCAAGGAGGAGGAGGGGCCTTGGCCAGGTTGTCGGAGGCCAGATGATGTCGTGGCAGATGCCGGGGCGATGCTTCTGCGGGTGCATGGCGGGGTGGTAGGTGTGAGAGGGCGGAGGCTGGTTCGCCGCCTGAAAGCCAAAGTTCTCTCTTCCACCGCGTGGTGGGAGAAGGCGGGGAGAAGACCTGCGAGCAGGCAGATCGTCCATACGCAGCAGCCCGATGGGCTCGTCACAGCCCGGGTCGAAGTCGTCTTCGCTAGCCGAGGCGTAAGGCGATTCCCATTCACCGGCCTCACCTTGCCAGACGTCACAGAGCGAGGTGGCGACGGAACGGTAGCCCCGGTCCATAGCCCCAATACTGGGACGGCTGACGATGGTTCTTGGGCGGGGGCGGAACTCAGGGGGAGGGACTCGGCGTTGCTGCCGCTGCTCATGTTCGCGCGCACGCTCGCGCTCCGGTGGTGATATCTCCCGGTGCCGTGTCTCATGGGCGTGCTCGAGTTCTCGTTCGGCGCGGTGCTCGCGGAAGGATGATGCCCGGTGTTTTATCAGGCGATGTTGGTCATCAAAGTTGTTGTCGTTGTTGAAGACGTCTTCGCTTTCGCTTTCGCTCTCACTGCTGTACCCGTGCTCGCGGTGTTTGTGCCGGACCTTTGCCAGATGAGCGCCCTTTTGAAGCGGCCAAGAAGACGAGTATTGTGGCTCGGGGGTGTCATCCCATGCTGAGCTCCGAGCAACCGTGGACGGCATCTCTCGGCGGGTCTCTCGCTTTTGACGACGCGTAGGAAGGGCTGGGCCGCCACAGTCAGATTGAGGCTTCCGGGCCTCGGAACCTGAACGGTTGTCTGCCCAGTGGTGTCAGCGTCTTCACCTAACAGCAGAGTTGGAGGTCCACTCGCCTTTATGGCACTCCTGAGGGTCGAGGCGGCGTTTGTGATGCTCCCGATGCCTGGGGGACTCCTTGGGAGCCTGTCGAACTGGCCGTGGAGGGAGGCGCTTCCCACCCGGAGACATGCCCCTTGAACTCGACAACGACCGGTCTTGGGAATCCCGCAGACGTTTCGCATCTGGGACAGAGGGTCGTTCCGAAATGGTGTGCTCCTTCAGGATGATGAGTGGACGCGGCCCAAGGTCTGGGTACTCTTCGATGTAGGGGCTCATCGCCCGCTTGGTCTTGGTCTCGGACATCTTCCTCGTGGATTTGCGGCGCCCTCGTTCACCGTGACCCCGGCAATCGCTGAGACCAGAAGGTCGTCTACGATGCCGGCGTTCCTCATCCTCGGTGTCGGTGTCGGTGTCCTCAAAGACGGTGAACTCGGCGTCGTCCTCGGCGTGACTGGTGGGGCGGTTGCACTTGGCACATGTGTGTGTTCTGGCCTTGGGGGGTCCCTTTCTCCCAGAACTCCTCGACTTCTTGGCCCTCACTGTGTTGATCTGGCTCTCGTAGATGTAGTCGACGCCCTCGCTGTCACCGGAATCGTAGTCGGTGGTATTGGTGGTGGTCGTACTCGGGTCGTCGGGGATGTCCATACTGTCTGATGGTGTTGTGCAGCACAGCTGCCACGCCTTGGGGGATGAGGAAAAGAGTTTCAAACATGGGGAACAGTGGACAGGGAAGTTAGGCCTTGGGCATGGTGGTAGGTCAACTAAATGGGAGAGAAGGGCACAAGAACCGGGCGGGAGAAGTTGTGAAATAAATGGAAAATGCCATTGTGTCGGGCATCTGGCGAGCCAGGCAAGCACACTTTGGGTGGCAAGCAAGTTGCCAGTTGGGGGCAGCTCTCGTCAAATAGCACGACCCGGGCACGGAGTGGGAGGTGTGGCCGTGCTCGTGTGGGCGGGACTGCAGGTGAGCGAGCAGGGCCCGAACACGAAGGCGTGAACACGACAGCAACCAAAGGAGCGAGAGAGGCGGGCGGTTCGTGGCAGAGCAGACCTGGCCAAAACAGGTGCGGCCACAGATTTGGGCATTAATCCAGTAGGACAAACAAACGCAGGGCAAACAGGCCAGTGGCCGTCGAGGGAAAGATCGGTTGTCCAACTCCCGCTCTGATTTGCGGGCTGCTCTGAGGTGTGCCTGCCCTCTCGTCTGCCAGGCCACCACGTGGTGAGCCAGATCAGGCATCATCCCTTTCTCATATCCTCTTTCCCACTCCCTCACCCCCCATAGGCCGCAAGTTGAAGCACCATAAAATGCAATTCGCTCCGGACACCCCCATCGCCGTGGCTGACCTGGCTCGGCATGCAGCAGACGGCGAGCCCAATGCCGTCCCAACACCTCAGACACCGCCGACACCTCAGACATCTCTCGGAAACGTGGACCAGATGGGGCCTGTCAAGTTCTTGGCCTGTCTGGCGCTTCAAATCGAGCAACCTGGCACAGTGGCACAATACGAAAATGGACGATGAACGGCTGGTACCAATGAATTTACTCGAACAAAGGAGGAGACCTGTCTAAACTTATCTCTGCTCACCTGCGGCCCAACCTGGGGACTTGCGGCCCGAGGCCGTCCGTCACCCCCAATCCCCATACCCACCCCTTTTCTGATCTAAACTTACCTATGTACCTACCTTTCTGACTTACCTTGTCGCTGGGCTCGCCCAACCAAATGCTCGGCCACAAGCTTATGTTTTAGGGGAAGAGGGGTAAAAAAACAGGGGGTTTCGGGGTCCAAAAACGGGCGCCTCTTTTCCTCTGTTAGTGCTTGCTGTTTTAAGAAAAACGGTAAACCCGGCTGTGCCGCAGAACCGTTCAGGTGAGTGCAGCGCACTGGCCAATCGTGCATTGCCATCGCGTACAGCCCCGCCCCTCAGGCAGCAAGGGAATAGCCATGACTGAGAATGCGGCCGTTGGTCGCCGTCAACATGTCGGCATCGGGCAAGGTACAGGCCGCCGTCGCCGCCGAAGCCAATCCCGGGATGGTCAGGCTTGAAAAGCGCTCCGATAACGAGCTCAAAAAAAGAGTCTCGATAAGAGTAAAGCATCCAAAATTGGCTACCTGGAGTATGCATACAACAGACTCGTTGCTCCAAAAAAGGCACAGCACAAGTTGCCAGTTCCCACCTAAATCCCCACTTGCATGCGAGGGTTGTGGTGATGTGTGTGGTTAAGTGTGGTGTTTGAAGGAGAGATGCCTCCGCTTCACTGTGTGGGCCTCCGCGATGTGGAACAGGGCGGCCTCGACATCGCCGGTCGCGTCTGGCCCTTAGTATTGCCGCCGTGCCGCCGTGTGCCGCTTGGTGCGAGGCAGTTCAAGACGTCTGTTGATCGCACGGCGAGCAATAACTAGTCATGCCTGAGGATTACGCGGGCGGGAAGCAATGATGGGAGGGTGCCAGACGGGCATGGGCCCTTCAGCCTGCGTTGTCGGCATGGCAGCCATCTGTGGCGCGGCAAGACTGTGCCGCAACCATGCATTCTCCCGAAACCGAAGCCACCATGACGGTACCTTGGTTAATGTGCAACTGGGCGAGTGTATCCCTCCCGGCGTGCTGATCCGACTACCGCCTGTCCTCCATCCAGGCCGGGCCGCACATCCGTCTGGTGCGGCGGCCTTCGGTGTGTCTCTCTCTTTTCGGGTGCTCGCGCTCTCGCTTCTCTGGGACCCGGCTGGGAGCGCGATTCGGTGTCCTCCTGCAGCCTGAGATTGCTGCTCACAGCGGCGCGGCAACGCCAACGGGCAGCCAACCGGAGGAGCAGACTCACTGCTATGCCGCCGCCCTCCTCTCACGTTGCATGCTGTGTGGTAATTACTGCATCAAACCCAACTCAATCTGGCGGCCAAGAAGGCGCCTCTACTACAGCCTGCATATTCGAGAGCCACAGCCAAGGCTGCGGCTCAGCCCAGCAGCGCAGCAAAACAACAGAATTGGCTCACGGTGTACTTACCATATCTGGGCACTGCAGCAGCGGGTGGGGAGGGGTGGGGGGGGTTGCAGTTCAGCTCAAGGGGTGTGGAAGCCTCCTAACGGTATCCAGACCAGCTTTCAGCTTTGGGGGCATTTCCTACCCAGACTTGCACCAGCAATACCAGCCTCGTCCAGTCGGGCCGTCCAGCGGGTGTCAACGTCCCATTCGGCCCTGGACGGACCCTGCTGTCAATTTCGCACGAGACGAGAAAGGCCGGGGCACCCAATGGCGGGTTCACAGGATTCGGACCCCAATGATGTGTCCTGCCACCGTTGCAGAGCAGCTGGCACTGGCCAGGGGCATGCCGGTGGAGGACTCGATGCCGCCTTTGCCGGGGGAGGTGGTGGTTTTGTTGTCGAGGGCTCCATTCGACGTTGAATGCGGGGAGGATCGACAGCGAGGTGGAGGTAGGAATGGAGAAGCGCGGTGAGACTCCAGGGGCTTGGCCGCTTTGACGAGCCCGTTGTAGGGCTGTCGCGTTTGTTTAGTAGCGTGGTATTCATTTGCAATGGCTCAAAATGCGTCAAAACAAGCTTTTCCTGAGCGGGAAAAGGGGTTCGGGCCTGCCGGGGTGGAGGGTGGGAAAAGGGGAAAGGCGAGCGGGCCAGGCCGGCTGGGCAAATGGGCTGTTGTCGATACACACTTGACAATCGACCAAGATGCAGCCGATATAGGCAAAAAGTGGGTAAGAAAAGGGAGTGCAGGGGCCTGCAGGAACCAGGCCCTTAGAAATTTCGGCTGAGTTTGCCAGAGCATCATGATTTCTCTCCATTGAAGTAATACAGCAATAGGCACTCTTGGTGGTGGGGGAAACTCGCAACGGCTACATGAGATTCACAATGTTTGTTACGCCCGAGGATGGGGGATTCTTTGCGCGCGGTTCCAAATGGCCCACGGCTCACAGCAGGGCAAGACCGGAGGGAAGCATTTCATGCAGTGGTATGATGCTATGAATCAAGACTTAAATTGACAAGTTTACAGGCTTACCGTCAGCGGCGCGATATTCAGTCCGAATCCCCGGTTGATGGCTCCCAACGCCCAGAGGTACCCTGAAAGAAGTTCATACCGAATTAATCTTCGCCTCTGCGCGTTGGGACAGTCAGGCCAATCGACGTTGGAACCGGTAGCCAAAGCCTGGTGGTTGGGGTGACGTGTTGGTGGCCTCCCGGTCTCCTTTCCATAAGAACCGGCGTTGTATTTGTAGTCATCAATACTCCTGTGGTCATTACCCGGTTAGGCGAAGATGCCGAAGAGGACACCTCGTGTATGGGCCAATCCAAGGGTTTCTCGGGAGACATCTGATGCACCTCAAGCCGGGGTTGGCATCGGCGTAGCCAACCCGGAGTCGGTGTGTTGTTGTCAAGAGGTGACAACGGGCGAGCTTTCCAGGATCTTGCAACATGGTCGACAATATCACAACATCGCCCGAGGTATGCAGTGTGAGGGGAAGGTATGAGGCGTGAGCGGTGCCTGTATTGAGTAGACTTCGGCGACCACCTTCGGAGTATAAAAAGGGCAGCTCCGTCCCGCTGTCTTCCTGCCTTTGGAGTACCGTTCGACCAGCCTGATCATCACTCGACACCTTTTCAAGCCACTACTTCTTGTCAAACCACCCAAACAACAAAACCCAACGATTCATCAAAATGCATCTGTCCTTTGCCCTCACCCTCCTGACGGCCACCCTCGGCCTGGCCACCCCGATCGAGGAGGGCTCCTCTGCCGCCTTGGTCGCGGTCCCCGTGGAGGCCCGGGCCATCGACTCGCTGGCGGCCACGCCCCTCGATAAGCGATCCTGCAGCAGCAACGGCTGCAAGTGCGTCAAGGGCCTAGCTCAGGGCCAGTACTGCGGCAACTGTGTCTTGGTCTCGAACGGCAACTGGGTCATCACGACTAAGCGCGTCGCCAATCACGTCTACGAGTGCTCTCCCTCGGGCGCGTGCTGCGACTACGGCGCAGCCAGCGACTGCGGCTCTCTCAAGGCCCGGTGCGGATAAGTGTTGGATGTCGGAGCGGCGGAGGGCCTTTGCACGAGCTTTAGGCTCAGGGGCTCTATGTCCAGGGGTTCAGGGGATTCGGGCTCAGGGGCTGAGATCGGGGAACAGAACACGGGAACTGGTGTCTTCTCTGGATTGTCTTCACAAATTGTCTTACATCAGTCATTCTTTCCCAACCAAGAAGCTAGCAGTTTAGTGCTCGGCCTCGATGCCAAGCACGCAGGCACTAGCTAGTGCTGATTCTGTCAATTCCAATGGGCTCTTATCCAACCTCAATTCCTTCATGGCTCATGTCTCATGTCTTCGTCTTTTTCCCTTCACGGTTCCGTCTGGCATGCGGATAACTCTTGCGGCCGCCCATCTACACCCTCCCCAGTCCTGTCCTTAGCTGCCTCGTGCTTGTCCAGTTTGATGTTGATGAACATGGCAAACAAGCCGACATCGTACGCCAGCCTTAGAGACCAGTACGGCCGCCAACGAGGGGATGTAGGTAAACCAGGTCGTCCCGTGGTTTCCCACAGCACGGCGTCGCGAGAGCACGGGCGCTAGTCCCGAAAATATACCGAGACTGATTCAATTTGAATCAGTCTCCGCTAGTTTGGTACTCCCGCCGCTCCTCAGGGGGTTCGCGCGAGTGCTCGACGAGGAGGAATGCCACAGCCCCTGTGGTCCCCGGCCCCGCCTGCGTGGAGCATCCACTCTGTGGCCCCACTCCCGCCATCACGGCGCGGCCCAGTCCGTAATCCCCGCTCAGCAACCGCACCCGGTTCTGGCCTAATATCACCATTCTGCGGTACGAGGGCCAGAGGAGGGACAGACGGTCGGTCGCGGATCCTTCGTACGGCCAAGCTAACGTACGGCGCGAGGGCTAGAGGAGGGAGGGAGCGAGCGAGGGAGGGAGGAGGCGGCCCAGCGTCGTCTTCCCCTCAAAACAGTCGAGGCCAATCGCGCCGCTGCAAAGGCACGGCGGCGGGACGGGGCATCCCATCCCATCTTCACTAACAATCGACGGCGAGGCCTCTGCCGTTTCGCGACGTTTTGCCCTCCCCCCTAGATAAAACAGCGATTAGTAGGTTGTCTACAAAGGGGAGAGCGGACGGGATCCCGAGTTCTCTACTATCTGTAGTCGTATATGCTAGTCACAATGGTTGCGGCCTCTCTTCTGCTCGGGGGGGGTTCAGTATATGGAGCACAGGCATTTAATTTCTGCGGCCAGTCCTACGAGCAGCTGCCGCCGTATATATATATAGCAGTGATCGTATAAGCGTCTGCGTTGAGTCCCGAGAGTCCAAGTTCGTCGACCTGTACACAACAACGCACACTCACGCCTCCAAACGTCGAAAGCCATTGATAATTAAATGGAACGCATAAACAGAAACCATGACTCCATAATGAATCGTGAAATACAAATCTCATCTCACACACCAAGAACCTAAAGTTCACTTCCACCAAATATCTGAATCTTGCACCATATAACCCCAGCCCTGTCGCGGTCCCCGCCCAAGCGGTGTCCGACAATCCCCCACCCCAAGGTTGCGAAACAAAACAGGTCCAAGTTGACGCCGGACGAAACCCCGCGATATACTGTCGATACCCAATCTTCCAAGGACCCACCGTCCAAGACGCTCAGATTTCTCCCGTATTTGCAGATCATGTCCCTGCTGATACCCATCGACATGGTGTTGAGTAACCAAGGAGAGAAAAAAACCATTATAGACCTGCAAGACAAGAAGTCTAGATTTGTCTTCAGGACCTGCTCATCAAAACCCGAAAGAGAAGAATCTCCCAAGAAGGAAGCAGCGGCGGTTGAATCTTGGTCGAAGGCCAGATCCGGATCGAAAAGAGGCCTTTTTGCGGCCTTCAGGAGAGACGTGCCGCGGACCTCGCAAGCGAGCAACAAAACTGCCAACGCACTGACAACAGAGAGCGTCCTCCTCTGCCCGGGATGCCTTCCCACGCGTGGCCTTGGCGAGCTCGCAGACACGGATGCCGATCTCAAAGACCGTCGTCGTGCCACTGATGGAGGAGCTGCATTTCCTGCAGGGGAGCTGTTGAACTGCAGAGCCTCTCAAGATCAAGGAAGCTGCTGTCTGCAGTGGGACAAACCTATCTTGGAACGCTTGCGAGGAAATACTCGGTTGAGATCACCAGCCTGACTGTAGGAAGTAAGGCAGGTACATCACAGATACACGAGACATCATAGGCATTTTTGTGTGCTCATCAGGATGCAGTCAGTCCTCTTGGTGAACGTCGGCCCCCCAGATATTGATGCCGTTCCGCAGATGCCCATTCCCCAACGAGCACTGATAGATAATGCCGTGGAAGTCGAGCAGCTGCCTGATACATCCTAGTTGCCGAGTTATTCGAGCGGGGAAGTGGGGAATCCTCCGCTGTCAGCATCGCGGGTTATTCTCCCGTCCACATCCATCCTCTGCAGCGTCGACCATCCCCGAGCTTTCCCTCTCCCCCAACGCACGCGACACAGTCCTAACCAGCTCGCAGGACTTTTGAGCCCTTTCCCAAACCGTTGCCATCCTTTATCCCACCACCCAAACAAACACTTACCAGGCCCGTAGCCATGCCCTTCCTCATCCGCGACGCCCTTCCCAACCCCTCCAACACAGACGCCAAGTTCATCACCGCAGCCTTTGACTCCTGTATCCCGCACCTCGCCACCATCGGCAGCGCCACGCAATGGGGCACGACACCGCTGTCCTCGGCCCGCCCCGACTTTGTCGACCGCCACATCACCGCCATCGCCGACGCCGAGCGATCCCGTCTCGCCGGCGGCGCCGGGGGGCCACCCGTGCGCGTTCTGATTGCTGAAGCACTCGTGCCGCCGCCCGCGAGCCCAGGTACAGGTGGAGGGGAGGGGTCGTCACAGGAGACGGTTCTCGTCCCCGTTGGCGCGGCGACGCTGCGGGCAGGCTATCTCCCTGGTTATGTACGAGACCAGGAGCACCTGCGGGAGATCACGGGGAGGCTGTTGCGTGGGGATGAAGGGGGGTATATGTTTTTGGAGATTCTGGTTACGGATTTTGGTGAGGCAACGAGGGGGCATCGCAAGGGGGCCGGGGCTGCGCTGGTGAAGTTTGCTCGGGAGTGGGCGGAGAGGGAGCTGGGGATGGGCGCGATGTATGTAGACTGCTGGGCGGGGAATGAAGGGAAATTGGTGAGGTAAGTACCGAGTCGAGTGACTCACCGAGGGGTGTATGGGGGGGGGGACAGTTGGATGAGGTGAAATGCTAACCGTGAGATAGGTTTTACGAGGCACAGGGTTTTCAGAGGATCGATGGGTTTGTGGTTGAGAAGCCTGATGGGGAGCAGTGGCCGGGCATGTTTCTGCGGATGGATTTGGGGGAAAGAGACTCGGAATAGGTAGGCGCCTGGGAGGGCGGGATCAGCTGACATTCCATGGAATAATAATCCCTTTATCCACCATACGTTTCTCTCTCTGAGTCGCTGGCCCCCTGCGACGAATGGAATGTCTCTCCTCCCTCCTCCGTGCCCGTGCCGTCTCCTCCTCTTCTGCGTCTGTACCGCCCTCCCCTATCCCTTAGACCACTCCCAAACCCGTAACAACAACCACCACCCC
>FTEL01009390.1_pt1 | contig 11818 bp, 18 predicted proteins | sample 1658911 | NCBI WGS metagenome assembly FTEL01 (sample SAMEA3914869, study PRJEB12502) | metagenome | biome: forest; material: soil | place: USA | collected 2012-03-12 | depth 0.1 m
GAGACAGGCAATGTCGTTGGCCGTGGCATCGCCGCCTCCCACGCCCGACAGCAGATATCCAACGACTTTGTCAATTGTCAAGAAAATGCGGTGGCGGAAGTCGTTTGGCGGTAGATCGGCCGGGAGGCTGGCAATCGCCATGTCGGTCAAGCTTTGTCCGTTGAGAGCCCAGTCCCCCCTGATTATATCGATGCACTCGTCCCCAAAATTATCCCTGAGGGGTGAAATGGGACGAGTAACCCCTGGGAATAGGATGTCCCAGACCTCCATCCACTGTTCGTCGTGGTCGTGGTTGCGGGACGCGCGACGTCCGAGCTGCGCCAGCTTGGGCCCGTCCACGCCTCGTCGGACTTGGACGCCATTGTCCGGTTCGACGCACTGTCGTGCCCGCACGTGGGTGTCTCTCATTTCCTCGTTGGGAAAGTCGTCCTGATCGCAGGTGGGACAGTAAAGCGGAAGCCGGTGCTCTGTCCTAATGTGGTGCTTGACGTCCCTCAGCCGTCTGAGGTTGAGGCGGCGGCATCTCCTGAAGAGCAAAGGATAGCACTTCTCGAAGGGGCAGGCCAGAGGGGGTTCAGCGTGAGCCCGCCTGGGAACCATGACGGAACACTGTGCCGAGGCGCCGAGAGAGACGGCTTGGTTGGCAAGGCGCCAAGGGGAGGTGTTTTGCAGGTGACTGGTTGGTGGCAATGCCTCTGCCCCGCTCTAACAATGTGTTGCCGCAAGAACAAGGCCTCATGGCATTCTGAGAAGAGGCATTGTGAGAGGAGAAATTGTGAGAAGGAGGAATTGTGAGATGAGGAATTACGAGAGGAGGAATTGTGAGAGGAGGGATTGTGAGAGGAGGGACTGTGAGAGGAGGGATTGTGAGATGAATTAATTACCTACGGGGCGACCGAGGGGGTATTAAACGAAAGGCGCAAATCTGCACTACAAGTGCTTCAGCCAAAGCCTCTTTGCAGCCGACAGGATGTGATGGAGGGCAGTGCGTTGGCACAAGATACGTGGGTACTTACATGTACGTATCGCAAGGCTGGAGATCAGCTGGTTCCCGCTGTTTGAACTCCCGTAGAGAGGGACTCCGGCTCGGCCAAACCTCCGGCTCGGGGGTCGGTTGCCTTTTGCTGTGTTGGGGGCATTCGGGCACCCCATTCTCAAACCTCATCGTGGCAAGAGAAGTAATAAAATGGCCTCCCTGAACAACCCCGAAGGGCAGGTTTCTGCGCTTCGACTCACCGAGCCCAGCTAGGCCTAAAACCATCTCTCGCATGATGAGGCTGCACCCCCCACTGCTCAATGCTACCCCTCCTGAAGCGCGAGGTTTTGCGTTTCAACCGCAACGGAGCTAGACCCAAAACCTCTCCTTGCATGACGTGGCTCCTTTGGGACAATAAAACAGGTACACCAACGCTGATTTCTGGGTGGTCCGCCCCACCGCGTGTAATTTGGTGTACCTGTTTTTTGATCTTACTTACCAAGCGGAGGTGTGCCCATCTTCTCCAGGCTGGGGCTCTGTCTCTGGACAACATGCCTCGTAAAGGGGCCGAGCTGAATTCCTTCCGCTGGGACATACTTCGCCGCTCTCTTCCATTCCATGAGTCCTTAGCAGCAATCTTGTTCATCCTGAGATGCATCGGCACCTCCCAGCTTACACTGCCTGATTCAAACAGCAACTCTAGTGGTTGTCATGGCTCTCTCCGCACTAGAACCTCTGCGCCAATATCCCCAACGAATGGTCCCCAACACCGTTCGCTCCGGAAAAGGGGGAAAGAGCTACACAGGTTTGTCTTTGCTCACTTGGATTCAATTCCCAGGCCTTGTTTGATGCTAAGGGAAGCTTCAGCGGCCGATGCCGGGGGGGCCATCACAACCCCTGCTGACGACGGCCGCGAACCTCATCGGGCCGAAGGCAAGGGCAAGAGGGGCCCCGAATCTGACCCCGACACCGGCAGCCGTGGACGCCTCAAGGGCCTGCGGCCAGCTCGAAAGAACAGTAACCATGTGCACGACGCCGAGGAGGACAACGAAAGCATTGCCGCAGGCAAGTCGAAGCGACGAAAAAAGGACAGCAACGGTCGTTACCTTGGCTGTCCGTTCTACAAACGCAACCCGCTTCGGCACATGGACTGCTTGCTCCGGAACCAACTCACAGAGACTTCCTTTGTAGTGCAGCATCTCGAAAGAAGTCACCGGCAGCCCATCCACTGCCCACTTTGCAGTCGCGTATTCAACTCACGGGCCGAATGTGATGGCCACATCCGGCTCCAGTCGTGCTGTTCTGTTTGCGGCCAGGAGTTTGCCACGCGCGAGGAGTTTACCCATCACGCCCAAGCGCTTTCGTGTGAGATGAGAGAGACTCGATGCGAGGGGATGACAGACGACGAAGTCATCAGACTCCGGGTGCCGCGGCGACATCTCAACGAGCCAGAACGTTGGTATAATATCTGGGACATTGTGTTTTCTGACACTCCCCACCCAGACTCGCCGTATGTTAGCAGTGTCCCAGAGGAGATATTCAAAGTACGTTGCAATTTGTGTTTCCTCGGGCAGTTTCCCTACGTTTGGGCTGACCTGGTCAGATTTTCCGATGCGCCCTCTCCGCTTTCGTTCGTGAGCACTCCGTAGAGGAGTTGTTATCCCGACTCCAGCCAGGGGAGGTTGCCTCTCAGCCATCCGACGTCAACGACTCGGCTCTGAGGCTTGCATTTCAGCTGTTGGATTGGCAGTGCATGCCCATCATGATGTCCATGCTGAACAACCCTTCATTCTTCACCCCTAACACCGTCGTGGATCTTGGCCGGCAACCGTCGCCCCATGCTCCCGCTGCTCCGCAGCAACCTCAGCCACGTGTTGCACCCGTCCCGAACGCCCATCAACCTCCGCTCCGGGGCACATTCGAGCCATTTCAATTACAACCCGAAGACTCTCAACTTGTCTCAGACATCAGTTACTCCCAGCCTTACCTCCAAGACCTTTCCATTGCGCCTCTTGCCCCTTTTCCGACACCTGCCAGAGCTGCTCCGGCAGACGGCCAGGTACCCAACAACTACAGTCTCTACGCCAACGACGAAATCTTGAGAATGTACGCCAACTGGTCTGAGAGTTCTGGACTTCTCGTGCCGAGCATTCTCGAATGGAATTTGTTTGAGATAGACCCGAGCTCCATCCCGCCCGAGACAGACCCGAGCTCCATCCCGCCCGAGACAGGCCCAAGCTCCATCCTGCCCGAGACGGACCCGAGCTCCATGGCGGACCCAAGCTCTATTCTTCTCGAGACAGGTCTAACCTCCCTCCTATCCGAGACAGACAAGAGTCCTGCTTTGGTAGAGGAGGTGCAGCCCTCTGCCGATAGGTCAGCTGACCCGGCTGACCCGGAAACTGGAAGTGCTGTGTCTAAGCCTCCCGAGAACCTAGGTGTCAGCGATTAGTTTCTTCTCCCCATCTTGTCGGATACTCGGGTCCTGATCAACGACAATGGGCTGGATCTTGTGGAAGAAGGGGCTATGCGGCGGCCCCGCGGCATTTTGTCAACACCAAGCCAGACAATCGTCAACGCTGAGGGCTGGGATTGATCGATGGCACTTTTTACCACCGAAGCTGTTCTCCCGAAGCGACAAGCACCTGGGGGTATTCGCATACCCCGGAAAGTCAAGACCCGCGCAGTCATATCAGGCACCGAGCCCTGCAGCATTCCGACTGCTGGTCATTCTCGTCCGACTCGGAGCCCTCAATGCTGCCCGAACCTAAGTTCCATTGCAACCCACGCTGTATCCAGCTTTTCTCGATGCTGCCCGAACCGAACTCTCATTCCAAGCCCTGTTTCGTCAAAAACTTCTCGATGCTGTCGGAATGCTGCAGGGCTCGGTGTCTGATATGCCTTCGTGGGTCTTGGCTTTCCGGGGCCTCATTGAGTTTGAAAACAAACGCTATCTCTTCTCCGTTCTGATCCAATCTCTGGCATATAAGGCTAGCCCCGACCCAGAAATGAGACGAAAAGGACTTTTCGTCATGTCCCACGGTGAGAACGAGGCTCTATGGGGTTGTTTTGAAGCTCTTGTTGAGCAAATCGATGCGCTGTTCACGAAAAGGGGGTGTCGTCAACGCCCAAGCTTCGCCGACAGTCTACAGAAGCACACAGCCACGGGGTGTTGGGCAGCCTCGCCCAGCATAAAGATATCGACAGGCTAACTCCGCGGGCTGAGGTTCCCGCTTCAAGTTGTAGATTTCCTAACACCACTCAGGGGTCCGGCTCGTACCTCTCCTGAATCACTCCTCCTGCCGGCAAAATCTTTAACGATCTTCCAGTCCCTTAACAATACCATCTCGCCTCTCAACTGAGGGAGTCTCCACTTGCAATCTGCCCTTCTTGATGACACGCCGCAAGCCATCAACCTCCGGTGAGTAAGCACATCACGCGTATCGTCAAACCGACTAATCAAAGACGAGGTAGCTCAGGCGAGAGAAGACCTGGCCAAGATGAAGCCAGAAGAGGCGCTCCTGGAGAGCGCTACGGTAGCCAACAAGCCTGTTGCCTCCATCGACTTCAACACAATCGAGATTGGGTTCCAGGCAGCCGCCGAACAATGGAGACAGAGGATTGCTGAACTCGAAGCTCAGGTCGCCAACCTCCAAGCTGTGATTACAGAGATGGACAGCACTGTGAAGAAGACGAATGCTCTGCTCATCAGGCTGATTGGTGGGGATAGCAAGGGCAGCGACAAGCTCAAGGCTCATGTGGCGAAGTGGAAAGACTTGAAACTCGGGGGAAAGAAGGCGGAACCGGTGCCACTGCCACGGTTTGACGCCCGAATGACTCCCTGTGAGCTGCCCAGTCTGCCTGGCCCGACCAACGGCTTCGGTTCTCCTTCTAGTCAACTCCCGCGTCCAACGAACTCCATGCCTTACACTCCGAGTCGCACTCAGCGCTAATCCGAGGTTGTCTGCGGCGTATTTCGAGGGCTCGCTTGAGCAACGGGATGGAAAGTCATGACCGCAACCGTGACAGAACAGGACAGAGACGAAAGTCGCGGGGAACAGCGGCGAAGAGAACAAACACTCAACGGCAGTTTGACCATCCTGGTCCACCTCCTTTACATTCGTTTTTGTGGGTCGGCGGATGAGATTCCACCGACGCTGCCGATCAAACGGACAAAATATACCAACAGCATTTTTCCGCCCTTCTGTGCAATAACACGTATTGTTTTGTGAAGCTGCCGGCTGGGTGGTTGATCTTCTCACCAGACTGCCGGCCGGGAGTCCATGGATATGGTGCTGCAGTGATGAAGACTGTGGCATTCAACCCATCTGCAAAAGAGCACCCCCTCCAAGCTGGGCCAATAATGACTGGCGTAAAGAGTGACCTCGGCGTGTCGCAGCCGGTGGGCATGCACCACTCCGATAGCACCCAATGAGAAGGCGAAGATAGCCATGCCGTGGGCCTCGATGCGTTTTGAAAGTGAGGGCGATCAAGATGCAAGATGATAGGTTCAGGCTCCCAGGGCAAACGGATCCTGTGTCTGTGAAGATGCATATTAGTATCAGGTCTCACTGTTCCCCGGTTGTGTGAACAACGAAGCAACTGCTCCATCACTCCAAACTCACACTCAAACCCCAGCCGCTAGCTCAACCCCAACCAGGTCAACGGCTACCAAGAACCCAAGATGCCGTTCGCCAAGAGACCCTTCAAGCCCAAGGCACATTTCTCCCAGCACGCGACAATGATGTTCCCGTCACTTCATGAAGACATCCAGAGAGTCCTTGCCACCGGCTCCATCACCCCGGAGCCGTGGTTCAACGACCAAGGCGAAGGCGTCCACAACCTCGTCGAAGAATACGAGACTCACATCATGGGACACTTCGAGTGCCGCAACCGCAACTGCTCCAAGCCCGGCTGGGACAGCAAGAAAATCGGAATCGTCATCCGGCGGTTTCACGACAACGGCTACAACGCCGTCGTGTTCAAGCAGCGCTGCAAGGACTGCAACAAACTGGGGGTTCTGCGGCTTGACGAGAACTCGTATGTCGAGAGAATCGTGTACCGCTTGAAAAAATGGGCCGGCATTCCCACCGAGCGGCCGGTGTATGGAGGGCAGAGCCGTGGGCCGCATGAGACGAGTCTTTGTGAGGCCTGCAAGGCGGGATACTGTCAGGAGGGCTGATCTGAGGGAACTTGAGGGTGGGTGAACTCACGACACTTGTGCCAGTGGTGTCTCAAGTTGTTTGCGGGCTCGGCACTGTGGGTAATACCTTGAGCGAAGGCCGCGGGCCAGAGGCAGATGCGATTACTTCCCCGCGTGGCTGATTGAGATCCATGGATGTCAAAGAGGAGCGCATGGTATCCATTTGTTCGGAGCTTTCTTTCCTAAATGATCTGGAAGTTATCCAGGTTTCGGGATTCTTGAGTAGGCGATTGGAGGATTTTCGAAAATAGGTAGAGATGGATGCAATGGGTCGGTTGATGGGTCGTTCCCTGAAAATTGTGTCCAGGCCCCTGCCAACACTTGAATTCTTCAGGTAGGTCTCGGGCTGCCTATCTGTTTCTGCTCCGGCGCCTTCCACCATTGCCTCGCCGGTTTAAAACTTCCATGCACCGACCTTCAAATCAACCACTTCCCACCTGTTTTCCTCTTCCATTCCCTCCAACAACAGGGCGACTTCCAAATCAACCACTTCCCATTCTCCCTCTTCCATTCCCTCCTCCAACAACAGGGCGACCAAAATATCTCCAGGTCGGCTCCCGCCACCACAACCACCTGGATTTCGGGCAGCGTTTCCAAGCTGCAACCCAAAAGCTCATTTTACGCCCAGGCTTGTGCCTGACAGGTCTGTCTCCAGCTTGATCCCGTTTTGTTGCACACTCCACGGTCGATCGTGGGCCAAAGCCAAGTTTGGGGGGCGTTTGCTGACCGCCTCCCAGCCGAGTCGATTCTCGTTACAACCACAACCGCCGAAATGGCAAACACCCCATCGCAGAGTGAGGGAATGTCCGCCGACATGACCAACGCGCTTCAAGCCTGCTCCGACGCCATCGGCACCTCGAGGAAGCAGTCGACCGAGGCTCACGCCAAGGTTAACCGCATGAACAAGATCATCGAGGAGCGCCATGCCGCTCTTAATCTTGTCCATCAAGGTTTTCAAAAGCTCGCCAGCATTGATAGCGACTACAAAGAAATCGCCAACTTGGTCGACGATGGTGCAACCTCATCCTTTCGTGTCGAGGACCTCGCTCAAGTCCTCTTCCCATCTACGACCCGTCTCAACAGCATGGACGAAAACCCCATTGCCGACGTCTCGGGGGTAGATATAGTGCGCGACCTGCAGAAACAGTTGGCTCTCGTACAGGACCAACTCAAGATCAAGGACGCCGCCCAGGCTGCCCTACAAATGGAGCACCAGGAAGCAAAGGAGAAGCTTGCCATCTTGACCTCCAATCAGGCAGCCAACTCAACCCAGCCAGCCCAAGGCAATCCTCTCTCGGGGGGGTCACCGGCAAACACGGAGCCCGGCCTTGGCCAGGTTATATCCGCAACGTCGTCTGTGGAGAACACCGACCAGGATGGTAGGAGCCCGGCACAGATGCCTGACTTCGACCCCAACAAGCGCCTAGCCTTAGTAGTAGGGCAGGGCGGCCCTGCGCAAACGAGGCAAATTACGCTGAAAGCAAACAATGAGATCGTCGCAATGTTCGCAGAGAGGGGCAACGCGAAGAAGGAGGTGCGAGCTTTGATCTCCGGCACGTCAGGGAGTTTGCGAGTGCGCTGCACGGGACTGATGAGGAGGATGTTGATGACGGGAAGGCCTCACACTGCACGCGTCGTGCTCCAACGGCCTTGGTTAGTCAGGCGGCCGTGGCTTCCTGAAGATGAGGATCCGGGATATCCGGAGACAACCGTTGGCGGGCATGCCCTCCGGCTGTACATCCTAATCAGTGGTTCCGGGGCTGGAGGGTTCAAGCTTCTGCCCGCCTTGGGCATCATCGAGAAGCTCGTGGGCATTCTCCCATACTCACATTTCAAGGGGGTTACTCTGGCATATCCCTCAATCATGGATGCCACACGCCTAGCCCATTTTAAGCTCAGCTCAGTGTCGCTGCGGCGGCTCTTTCACTTCGCGATACTCGGTTTGGGAAACACCATCACGGAACGCTTCGGGAACATCAGACCGCCTTCGCTTTTCAGTGTCAAGGAACTCAACGACACTGCCACCAGAAATCTGGTTGATGAGGTCACCCGGATCCTGAGAGCTGACCCCAACAACAATCCCCTCCATGCAGATCTCGAAAATCGGTATCCGGGTCGTCTGCGTCGCTACTCGGCAATCATCGACAAGGGCCCGCTCTCCACCGTTGGTATCTTCCTGGCCATCCCAGAGCAGAGTTACTTCGTCGTCGCGGACTTCAACGACTGTCATATCTTGGTCGTCCATAGGAGCATGTGCGGTGTTGAGGACAGACCCCAGTGGATGCAGGCGGAGAGGAAAACCTTTTTCGTACAGAGTCCTCTGCGGGGAGTGCCGCGGATTTTGATCCCCGCCATGCACAACTGGGGTATCGAGGACCTGGAATGGTGGGATAGTCTCGTGCGCTCTCACTAGGGGGGCAGAGGTCCTGAATTGTCCAGAGAGAGTGGTGCGGATGTGGTTAGGCTTCAGGTGAAGGGTCTGCGTCCTGGTTTCTTGCAAGGTCGCACCGAGGATTTCGGAGGAGGGGTTCGGCTGAGATACCGGCTCAGCTTGGTACAAGACTGGGGTAATCGTGCCTTGGGTTTTGCAACTGCTGGAGCGGAGGACGCAACTGAGCAGGGGTCTTATCCTCCTCATGACGCTGAGTTATTCCGGTGGCCCATGAGGGCGCTCGGGATAGTTTAGAGCTCCATTGAGGGCTTAAGGAACAATCAAGCCTCTTTCATTCCCTTTTTGCCGAGTCGATGACATAGTATTGGCCGCTGCCGCGAGCTGATTTGATCACCTAGGTAGGTACCTTAAGGTACAGAGCTATCTCTTTCGGCTCAACTCTGCAAAATGTCCAGAATGTTAGAGTCGAGCCAACAGCCGGTTTGGTTCACCGCATCTACTGCAACGCAACATTGCATCGCCAGACGTTTCCATCCCGATGTGGGCCTGAAAGGGTTGAGGTGCAAGCACCAGTGCAGCTTTCAACGCGTAGGAGCGGTGAACTCAAGTAGGCACTCAGTCGTCAAGGCTCAAACGCCAAGGTTCAAGTTGGTAGTTGGTTAAACAGAAAGGCGGTGGCTGTTAGCCTCACGTGACACGGCGCCCTGTCACGTCTCCGAGCTGACACACCGACCGACAGAAGGCAAAACACGTTTGACCACTTCACTCACCATCTTGGGTATTTCTGGACAAGTATGGCCACTCCAAAGATTGACCCGTTCGACGCACCCATTGAACCCATCCGCCCGCCCCACGTTGAGGTCGACCCCTCCCTCCGCACTATCACACGAGGTGTGCCCTACCGGGACGCTTTTGATGCTCCAGTCCCAGATGTCTACGCCACTACAGAAGGGCGCTTCGCCGACTTCAATAAGAGCGCTGTCACTCATGTCGTGATCCAGTAGGCCATCACCCAGCCCCGACCAGACGGGTCCTTGAGAAATACCGGACAAAGGCGGAGACCAATTGGGGCTAACGGGGCACGGCAGAGTCACCATTACCCGACAGACGCAGATCTTCAAATCTATCGGCTACCAATACGACTGGAACGTTCCCTCCCCATTCTGGGATTTTCTCGGGAGGATGGCTGCCAAGGCCGTCTTTGACGATAAGGTCGAGTTGAAGGAGCTGAACTTCGTAGCCATACGAAGACGGGAGTTTATTGCGTACACGACGTCGACGTGGAAGGCTGCTGCGGAGACGCAAAAAGCAGCAGGCAAGACAGGCATGGAGGGGATGCCACCGCTAAATGTGGTCGAGGTGAATTTCAAAAAGCCTCAGCCGGGGAAACCAATAAAGGTGACCTGGACACCTGCCAGAGCGTTGTTCACCTCCAAGATCAGGCAGTGTACGTCAAAGTCCATCTCACGAGCCGGAAGCACACTGACCCAAAGGTCACACAGGGAACGAAGAGCGCGGTGGCCCACTGGATCATTACATCCCCAAGGAGCTGACAATGGACCTTGGCGACCTGGGAACATCAGAGACCAAATGATGGAGGTTACCTTGATATGTGGTGCATTTATCCTCATCAGACATCCCTGGCCGGCCCGTCAGAGGTTGTGTGCCGGAGCAAGTTGGACAAGGTCGGGACTGAAAGAAAGCCCAAGAAGAGGTTGTCGAGGCTCGGAGCCCACGTCCAACACCGCCACCTTCCGCAGTGACTTACCAACCTCCCACCTCTTTCTTGTCGTCTCTCCAGTTTCTCATCTAAGCAAACCCCGAGAACACCAAAATTCCAGACACGCCTTCAAGCTTCTCATCACCACCATGGCCCTCCCAGAACAACCCCCCTCCCCTCTACCACCTCAATACACCGCCCCACCCGAGCACCCCCGACCCCAACCCGAACCCCAGCCCGCGAAACCGAACAAACAGCCCAAGAATTCCAAACCTTCCTCTCCTTCGTCTTCAGCGTCTCTATCTTCGGCGCCTCCGCCTTCGCCGTCGTCGTCGGCCAGATGACCGACCCACAAGACCTCCGTGATGCCGCCGACGACCCGCCGCCCTTCTCGCTGCAGCGCGTCCGGTCCTTTATTGGCTGCGCTTGGCTGTGTTTTATCTTATCACTTGCCGTGGCCGGATACACGTCGAGTGCGTTTACCATACTGCGCCGCACGAAGGCTCCGGGAGGGCATGATTATGGTGGAGGGTGGAATTGGGAGTGGGAGATGGGCGGGATCTTGGTTTCGGGATTGTTGCATTTGTTGTTGATCGGCGCGTTCTTGTTCTTGTCGCTTGCCATGGTTGCCTATGTTGGCGGCATTGCTTGGGTTGCTGTTGGGTGTTGTGCGGCAGCCGGCGTGTTGGCTGTGACCCTGGTTGCGTACCAGCTTGCTGGCGGCCCAGGCACGCCACACAGCCGCATTGCGACGCCGCTTTCGTGAAGCTGGTTGGCGTGGCGGGCTGCGCTGTTATCGAGTGTGTAAGCCCGGAAACGGAGAGATTGAGTTCTCCGCCTCCCGCGCCTTCGCGATAGAGATAGATTGTTAGCGCCAGGATCCCGGGATCTCAAGGCGGGCTAGCACCTCGGTGCATTCCTGCATTAGTAGGAACTGACTGCCCTGGCAGGGGCACCCCGACATGTTTCAACCTGGGCGATGCTGGGGCAGAACCAAAGTGAGAACAGTGCTTGATTGTTATATATATCAGATCTGAACTAAACCCTCTTACCTAGGAGGTTTTCGCCCTCTTTGACGCTGTCCCGGCCAGACCCAAAGCCCTCAACTCAGAGCTTGGGCGGTGTGATACACGAGAACACAGCTTCCCAGGCGTTCATCAACTGGATGAGGAGATCCTCCCGGTGCTTGTGCGCCAAGGCGATGACACCAAAGGGGCGCCCGTTCTTCTTCCAAAACGAAAAAGGAAGGATATCCTAGATTCCCCACAGTTAGCGCCGGACCGTTGCCTCAGCCACAACCTTTTGGGGGTTGACCTCACCAGCTACACAGGCAAAGTCGGTCAGCCAGCTATTGGCAGGCCCAAGCAAGATATCGATCTTGTTCTCGTTGAGATAACGGTCGATCCCATCTTCGCCGGCATACTTTTGCCCTTCTCTGACCCTGTCCAAGGTCTGGCTCTCCGTCCAGGGTTCGGCCTTGAGCGCGTCGAGTAGGACGTCTTGATTGGGAGCTTCTGCAATTTGGGA
>FTEL01007487.1_pt1 | contig 11817 bp, 17 predicted proteins | sample 1658911 | NCBI WGS metagenome assembly FTEL01 (sample SAMEA3914869, study PRJEB12502) | metagenome | biome: forest; material: soil | place: USA | collected 2012-03-12 | depth 0.1 m
CGCCGCCGCCGAAGACGACGAGTAAGACCGAGGGTGGGGATAAGGGGGATGGTGGGAAGGGGGATATTGGGGATCAGATTACCGATGTGTGGAATGGGGAGACGGGCGGGGTGTCGAATAAGTTGATTATTGGGTTGAGTGTGGGGTTGGGGGTGCCGGTTTTGGGGGCGTTCCTTGGGGCGTTGGTGTAAGTGACCTTTTCCCCTGCCTGGTGTTGGTTTGTGGGGAGATGATGGCTAACGGTGTGGGACAGGCACTGGTTGAGAAGGAAGCGCTACACGCCGCTGCCGAAGTCGGATAATACCGCCGTGGAGTACACGGGTGGGTACGAGAGTCCTATGGCGGCGGAGAGGCAGGGGATGATGAAGAAGGGGCCGGAGGTTGAGGTTGGGGAGGTGAGGCACTGAGCTGGGGGGGGAAAGGGGGGATGAGTTGGATAAGGGATGCGGATGGGCTTGATGACGGAGGTAAATTGTGTGTTTTACTTGCTTTGGGATGGCTTGGACGACTTGGTGCTTGGGTTCTTTTTGCTACGGTACAGCGTGCTTGTTTCGGCGGTGTTGGACCTGGATCTCGGTGGGAAGGTAATACCTCTCGGAGTCTGTTTACTTCAGTTTGTCGCACCATGATTGAGATCAGGGACCCGTGGAATTTCCAGCGGGAAAGAATTGAATTAGGTTACCTCCTGGCACCCCCCCTCTCATCCTCTCACGCGGACAGCTTAAACTTGACGGGATTGCACCCGAAAATGCTGGCCGTCGGCGTAGCCAAGTACAAATAAGCCCCACAGTTCAACATCACCGACATGCCCCTGCTCGGCGCCGAGCACGCCAAGTACCCGTCGTCCGGAACGTTGCACGTCAGGGCCGTGTCCCCGTTCTGCACGGCGTTGCTCTCCGTCTCAAAGTACAGCAGGGCAACGGTCGTGGTCGGGCTGCGCAGGTACAGCTTGACGCTGGGGTCGCTGGCGAGCACGGGCTGGCCGCCCGCCGTGGTGAGGAGGAACTCTTGGGGGTTGGGCGACGGCGTGGACTCGGGTATGAGATAGCCGTTGGCCACCTTGAGGAGCTTTCCCCCGTTGGGGCCGGCGCCTTCGATGGCGAGGTGGGCGGTCTGGGTCGGCGGCGCGGGGGTCGAGGTCGACGTGACGGTCGTCGTTGTCTGGTACACGCCGCCGGGGACGGTGACGGTGATTGTCTGGGAGCCGGATTCGATGATAGTGCTCGAGACGACGACGATGACGATGGAGGTCGACGTCGAGGGCACAGCGCTGCGCTCGGTCACGGTGACGATCTCGGTGGAGGTGGCGGGGGCCGCCGTCAGGGTCGTAGGACCAGCAATGCACGCGCAGGCGGAGGAGTACTCCTCCAGACTGGGGCAGTTCGAGGCGATTGGGTACAACGCAGACGTGGAGGAAGGCGTGGCAGTCTCGACGGGTGTCGACGAAGGGGCCGTCGAGGACGGGCGCCCACAGCCGCGCTTCTTGTGGCTCCTCCGCTTCATGGTCGGCTCAAAGGCCGGGGTCGGCGACGGCACCACCATGGTCACGGTCACGATGTTGGTGGCGGAGTACTTGGTGTACATCTCGATCACCTCCTCGTCTTGCGTGATAGTCGTGTAGGCGGTCGACTCGCTCGTGCTGAGGGTGACGATGATGTCGGTGTACGGGACGGTCTCCGTGGTGGTGGACTGGACGACATCGGGAGTCGGTACACTGCCCAATCCCTCGTTGTCAGCGGCCAAACACTTTTCCTTCCCCTTGCCATGCCCTCCCCGGGTACCTACACAGTCACGGGGGTAGGGTCCCCAAACACGGAGACACAGGCCTCGAGTTGGGCCAGAGGGTTGCCATCGATGCTGCCGATGACCTGCTGCAGGCACTGGTTGACTGGTTGACAGTGCACAGCGGGTCGGCGACGTTGAAAGGCACGATTCCGGCTGACATGGTAAAGGAGTGTCGGTGGGCGAGCCCAAAGTTTTGAACGAGTGACTGTCTGCTGAGTGGCAGCGATGCAGGAATCTCAAAGCTCCAGCGTCTCGATCGCTGGGGACGCACGACAAGTATTAGTATCAGCGATGCCCCCTGCCGGCGACACTCCCCAGATGGAGTGTAGCGATTCGTTAGTTTGCGTTAGTTTAAAGCTGAGCTGAGCGCAAACCGAGGATGAGGCGAAAAAAGAGGTGCTGTCTAGGCGTCTGGGCGCAGTCCAGCTCGAGCAATAGCCCCAAATTCGGTGGAGTTTAATTTGGTGTCCTGGCTCGTGCTTGAATGTTGACACAGCATAAATGATGGAAGGGACGCGAGTGAACCTCGACAGGCGTGGTGGTTATGAGTTGGGTTGAATTGAAAGTTCAATCCGTTGTTGTTTTTACTTTGTATGAACACTGGCATGGTGCGACCCGACTTGACTTTCTGTCACCATCCTGCAGACTCCCCTGGTATCAGCCCCAGCATATCGAGATGGGGATGGCCAAGACTACCTACAAAACCTCGTGGTCTGTCATCTGTTTCTTTCCCCCCTCTCGCATTTGTTTTTGCTGCTGCCTCCTCTCCTGAGCCACACAGGCCGACGCCCCGCGCGCCGGTTCGGCCAGGGCAAGCAATTGCCTTGCCTTGACTCGACGAGTGGAATAGGAGTGGCGGTATGCTATCTTAGTCTTCAGTGGTACGAAACGTCAGTGCATGAGGCTGGCAACTGTCTTGTACAAATGGGTAAACGGCGAGTCGAGCAAGGGTTTGGTCCTCAAGTGGGCCGAGGTTCCGGGGAGCAGCGGGGCAGTATCACCACGATGAGCCCAGGTACAACCCCAATCCCCCCCAGAAGTTGCGGATTCCACCAACGGCAGTCAGAGATCTCGCGTTGTAACTTCCTTACAATACTTCATCGTTTTCGTGAGATGCCCTAAGCACGAGAACCATTCCCCAGGAGATAGACAATACTCCCTGAACACGAGACTGAAACTGTGTCAAAGACGAGCACACCGCACCGCGCACTAACAGTGTGCGAGCAGGCAATGAGGAGGTACGTACAGACTACACGGCGGCGGACATCTGTGTGTCTTACTCGCTCTATGGCTCCTGTAGCTCTCGTTGCCGGCGCTCTCGTTGCCGGCCTGCCCACACCACAAGCTGGTCCCAGGTCATATTCAACCACGTCTCGATCCGCCGAGCCCCTTCCTCTTTTGATGGAGTAGCCTGACCAAACCAAATGTGGGGATCAGCTCCTTCCAAAAGCAAGAATTTCATAAAGTGCGCCGCCTCTTCTGAAGTCTTCTTACTCGCCCAAAGAAGCGCCGTATAGCCCCTGCCCCCGTCTGGTTCTCGAGGGTGATCAATGGGGGCACCGAGTGCGAGCAAAACCCTTGCTTGTTCAATGGAGCAAGTCGTCTGTGCGACATTGGTGAGCGCCCGACCGAGATCGGATGGCCGCAGTCTGCCCATGCTGGAAAGTTTCGTCCAGATCCCAAACGTGAGCATTTCCTGGTCCGGAAACCTTTTTGCTGTGCTGAGAACAGTCTTTTCAAGCAGTTCTTGCATGATATAAGAGCTGTTGTGAGCGGCAGACGTGACTATCTCTTGCCACAGCTCGAAAATATCAGCAGAATCCGACTTGAGAACTGCAACAACCGCGTCACGGTACCGCCCAGCGCGTTCGCAGCCCCAGGCGGTGGCTTTCTCAAGGATCCACCTGGCGAGCTCCGGGTTGCCGCTTTGAAGGGCATCGTGAATCACGCCACCGAACTTGATTGTCCCATTTCGGGGCTCTTGTTTCTCGTTGTCCCATTCCAGCAGCAACTGGACAATCGGTAGCGACCCTTCTCCGGCTGCCATTGAGACCAGTTCGGCTGTGGTGGCCTCGTTCACCATCGGGCGGCATGTCGTCCAGACTGCTTCGAGCTCGTCAACATCCCCAGACTCCACCAACTCGTACAAGAGGGGATACAGTGCCTCGTCATCCATCATTGACGGCTGGCTGACGGCATTCTCCCGTACCACCCTGTGAAGCCTCCATCGGTGCTGCTCCAGGCCTGCGTAGGTTTCAAAGCCGATGACGGTAAAGTCACAGCCTGCTACCGAGCATTTCCATGGCCTACAGTGATTCTTCATGTGGCTCACGCACTGCCCTTGCGTCTCCAGTCCATGGCGCTGGAGAGGACACGAGAAGTAGTGGCACTTGTGCAGCTTTGGCCCATAATGTCTGCGCAGCTTTGGACATGAGCAGTCCGTTCCATGTGTCGAGTCACCTTCACGGCAGAGTAGACTGCTGTAAAGATCCTCAATTCTGGCCCACGAGCTGGAAACGGTTAAGGGGTCCACGTGAACCCAAGTTGCAGCTAACGACGTAGGCGAGTCAGCCAATGTTTTCCTCTCCTGTTCGTTCCCCTGGTGGGTTTGAAATTAGGTTGGGAAAGACGGTTTCTTTGGAGACTCTTACCGTTTTCAAGCGTCCACGGCTCTTTGGGATGATCCCTATAGAAACGAAACCGGACCGTTTGAGATATAAACTCAGGGGCGTTAGGCCATGGCGGGTGACCCAGCTGCAATGGCTTTTCGCCGGCGCCGTCGTCATCATTGAGGTCGCCCTGGAAACTGGGGTTCCATAATTCGGAATACATCTGTTCCATCAATCCATTCAAGGCGCTGACGTATCTCTCTTCTGGTGCTAGCCGGACATACTGTCTGGCCAAATCGAACCACGAGGAAGACGCAAAGGCCAGAAACCGATATTTGCCGGCAATGATATTGTCCCGAAGCCGGTCTTCATCGAGGTCATCGGCCAAGGCGTCGTAGCAGAGATACGTCAAACACGAGACCAAAAGATCCAGTGTAGAGTCTCGGCGGGATATGAAGTTCATTGGGCCGTAAAAAATATACCTGTCAGATATTACTTAGTTGCATTGCGCTTTGTTACCTAGGGGGGCAGGGGATTGGAGAATCTCGAATCAAACCCACTCTTTGACCGTGGAGTGCACAAATTGAGGCCTCTCATCTACAACCTCAACAATAGGGCCGCAGAGTTTGACAATGTTCAACGAACTATCGACAGATGGTGCGTCGGCGTGAATCTCAGCGCCAACTAGGATCGCTTGTTCGAGCTCGCAGATGCTGAGTGGGAGAGGAGAACACCCGATCCACCCGAGAATTCTTTTCGCTGCGTTTCGGTGTCGAGTCGGTAGCCGGTTGATTCGGGAGACAGCGCGCTTATAACTGGATAACTGATCAGAAAAAAGCCCCAAGGATGCGGAATCCGAAACTTACGCAGCATCAAGATCCTCCGGGAGTGCTCTCAGCTCCCTCCTGATCTCTTCAATGTTGATCAAGTCGACTACATTATCCAGAACGATACGAGCATACAAGAACATGCCTGGTGCCAATAGCAAAAATCCTGTTAGCTCTTTCCTAGCCACCAAAAGTTTCACGCAAAAAAGAACATGTAATGCAACGTACCTTTAGCTTTCAAGCAAACGGGGTATAATAGAGCTCTGATCTCGCTCTTCCCTTGATCGAGGAACTCGGAATTCGCCATCCATTCATCGAATCTGCTGTTCACATAGGTGTTGATGGCAACACGATTGCTGGTCTGAACACAGATCGTTTTGGCCTTCGGATGTAGTATCCTGCGAACGTCATCCTCCTCTCTGCTGCTGATGTAGATCTTCAGGCCGGATTCTCTGCATGCACCCAAGATGTCAAGGAGCGAGCGCAGGAGTTGTTTTCGCTCGAATTCCTCGAGTTCATCCACCCCATCCACAACGACAAATGTGTCCCCGGCGCATTTGAGCACGTCTGCGAGGAGGTCCTTGGCAACAGCTGCATCGCTCATCAGATCGCGCTTGTTGGAGTCCGACACCATGGCCTGTAAATGCCCGTCGTTCGATGCTGACTGAAAGAGGAGAGTGAGGAGGATCGAAAGAGCAGTGGTGTCGGCATGGATATGGCTAGGGAACGCATAAAGCGTACGTCCCTTTTTCTTTGCCTCGGCGACAGCCCAGCAGGCAAGGAACGTTTTTCCTGTTAACGCGGATGTCAGGAATGCTTGTCGCGGCTGCAGCGCACGTTGGTCATGGTGGGACTCACCTGCCCCTGGAATGCCGTGAACCCACAGCAGGCTCGTCGACGGGGAAGACCAATCAAGCCAGTCACGGAATGCTTCATCTTTCTTCAACCACTCCGCTGTTCCTGGGCATGCGCGGCTGGTCAACCAGTTCAGCCTGTCGTCGTACATGCGGGGGCACACGGCGGCTTCAAGCGCCCGAAACCTTTGGTTTGCCCGAAATGATTCCGCTTCTCGAATTTCCGCAAAGGACTTGATCCTGGCCTCGTGCTCCCTTCTGATGTGTTCAAAGGTAATGTTCTCGTCCAAGAGCTTCGCATGTTTCTCGATGTTGCCTTCGACCACCTTGAGTCGCTCTCTGCCTTTTGGCCACAGCGTCTCGAATAGGATGTGACGGCCTTTTGGGAGCTTCAATCAGCACAATGGTCATGCCCGACGAAACAGGGCATCGAACACCAGGCACACTCACGTTTCATGGCAAAGAAATTTAGGCTTTCCAGATAAAAGTCGAGGATATCCCTGTACAATAGCCCGAGCACGTCTTGAATGAGTTTCTTGTCGATGAAATGTTCCAAGGTATTGTGGAATCGCGGAAGCAGCTCCCCGATTCTTTCCACTGCCTTCACCATGGCGTCGAATCCCTGCTGCCACTCGATCGTGAGCGTGAGAAGAAGCTTGATCGGGCCCCACAGCAGGGACATGATCTCGGGCTTCGCCTGGACGAAAACCTCGATGGTGCCCGCCAAGTCCTGGAGTCGATTGAGAAAAGGCTGGATTCTCTCTAGATGGCGAAGCCGCCTTGGCTGATCCTGCAGCTTCTCAATCGCATCGTACAATTGATCGGTGGTGGCTACGGTGAGCATGTCCCGAAATCGAGTTCCGGTAGGGAGCCTATCCTCAAATTCGTGTTTGGCATCGTCGAAAACCTTTTGTAAGGGGTTCGTGGAGGCCATCGCAAGACCTGAGGAACGCTCTCTCGTCGCGGAGGGGTAACGTTGCAGACACAATCTGCCTTTTCAAATGAAAAGATCAATGAAGAAGTTGACCCGGTCTTCGGAAATCTGTCACGACATTACCAAAGTGAAGAAATCATTGTCTGATCGTCTGATCGTTCTGCGGAGGAGTCAGTCAGTGTGTTGACCTGGGGAAGGTGCTGAAACACCACTGATCCATTGGCGGCCTCATCACGCGCCGCACGGGGACAGGACAGCACCCTGAGCACCAACCACCCGCTGTGCAGCATCGTCACCTGCATCTCGCCCAGTTGAGCGATCCGCGCCTCGCGAAATAAGTTGCCTAATTAAGTTAGTCGGGAATAAGGAAAGGGGAAGTTTAGTCCAGAATAAGCTGCATTTCGCCTGAGCCCCGCACGCTGAAACTGTCCAGCCACGCCGCGGGCGGTTGGAGTGCACATCGCCTGCAGTCCGTCCCGTCCCCCGCTCGTGGCAGTGTTCGAGGAGGCAGCCAACAGGTTGTCTGTCTTATGCGGGTCACACGTCGAAGCCAGGCAACAATCCTAATGCGACACCTTGCGGCCTTCAGCACCAGGGCATCGTATCAACTGATGCCACCAATCCCCTAACATTGCTCGCACGAAATAATTCTTTCTTGTAGCTCAAACGCTACGGCGCTTGGCCATCTCGAGTCAGGAATGGCAGACACACATAACCTCCCTGGCAGCAGACACGGGAGCAAGCGCCGAGAGAGGAAGGACAGCCAAGATGACAATCGAACCGGCAAGCGACCCCGACGGGATCGAGCAGAAGGCTCGTCTTGGTTGCCGGCAACCTCGGCTCCGTTCACCATCGACTTGACTGGCAATGCGGATGAAGATGCCAGTCCAGAACCGGTTCTTGAACAACCTCAGACGCGCGGCCCGGGTGGACAGGCCTCGCCACCAGTATCTAACATGGTCGCCGCGTTGCTGGCTTTGACGCCTGGACTAGGGGGCACTTCAGGAATCCAATACGATACCTGCTTCGGCATGGTAAGTATTTAGTTCTGTGAACCCATGGTTAGCGGTACCGTTAGTGAAAAGCTGAAGTTGCTGACATGGTGCAGCTTGAAATTCCCTCGACCATAGCCTCCTCCTCTGCAAAGCACGCAAATTGGTTCCCAGTTCGAGTTGGCCTGTCCAACGAAGGCATGAAGATCAGTGCCTTGGACTTGGAGAAGCGCATTGGCTCAACCTCTTTGCACTCTTCCGCAGTGATCCTCCAACTTCGAGCGAGGGCCAGGATTGTGCTGACCGCAACGGTTGTGGTCCCCGAGAATCACCGAGAGTTGCTGTACATCCAAGCGAGCTTACGAATTGTTCTCTACGGCTTCATGTCGGAGAAGCAGGTGGTTGCCAAAATCCTGTCTGACGGAGACCTCTATCTCCAGCATCCATCACAGGACGAATGCGATCGTCGAGTTCCTTATTTTAACCCGCAGTATCTTCTCCGTCCAGGGAAGTCTATGCCTGAGTTGGAAAGCTTGAATATCCCTAGCCCAGGCAGGTTATCTGGTAACGGGAGACAAGGTTTTCTGACCGAGGCCGAGAAACGCCGGCTGCTGCAGGTTTTTGAGTCCGCATACGACCCGAACGTAAGGTTCGGTACTCGCCCGAGCTTGCGGCTGAAGTCCGCTCTGAAAGAGTATGTTGCCCAGAGTCACTTTAAACGACGCAGCTGACAGTGGGCACTAGGCACCAAACTAGTGCCCTGGCCATGATGATAGAGAAGGAGTGTGGAACCTTCGACGCTGCAGCATTCCCCCCTCTCTGGAAACCGATACGAGATCAAAACGGGTTGAAAAGGTCAGATCCCTGCCTGCTTTTACTCCTCCTGCTGCTGACAGGCATCAGTTATCAGCACGTGGTGACTAGCGAACGACAACAACAGCACCCACCCCTTGTGTCTGGGGGGATTCTTGCTGATGTGAGCTTGTTCCACAACTATTGGTGACATGAATATGCCCTGACCCCAGTACAGGAGATGGGTCTTGGGAAAACCCTTTCGGCTATAGCATTGATCTCATGGCACCTTGATGCGTTCGAGTCTTCCAGGCTGGAGACTTCGTCCCCTCGGGCAACATTGATAGTCACACCCAAATCTAGTGAGCAAACGACAACGTTCTTTTCACTCGATATTTGACTGTTAACTTGCGTAGCTATTCCGGAGTGGCAGCAGCAATTTGAGAGGTGCGACGACCAATACCCGAAAGAGAAAGCATTCTAACAGCCCAAATCAAGCCACGTCAAGCCCGGACATATTAGGGTTTGGGTCCATTACGGAAACAATCGACGGCGCCTTGCCGAGGTCTGGCAAAACGTTGACGTTGTCCTGACAACCTACGACACCCTCAGGTCCGAGGAGGCGTCTGCCGGGCCCATCTTCGATATAAGTTGGGCGAGAGTAATACTGGATGAAGGTAGAGTCTGCCCTCGCTATCGGCGTACCGTCGGAGCCTATAGAGAGAACGAAGAGTGCTAACTTTCCCTTCTGTTACCACGACAGCGCACAATATTCGTAACCGGTTTTCGAAAGTTTTCAATGCGGCGGAGGCTATTCGTGCCCCGCGACGCTGGTGTCTGACCGGCACGCCGATTCAGAACTCCCTGGATGATTACGGGGCATTGCTAAGCTTCATCCGTGTCCCGCCTTTTGAGACGCAGACTAAGTTCAACTCTTGGATAGCGGACCCCATAAAGCAGAGGAAAGATTATGCATTCAAACGCCTCCGCGCTCTGGTCGGAGCCACATGCCTGCGCAGAACGAAACAAAGCACCGGAAACACTCTGACGTTGCCGAAAAAGGAGGAGGTCAATCAGGTCCTCGACCTCGATCCGGCGGATAGGGAGCTATACAACTTCTTCAAGGCCCAGGCTGCTACCGCAGTCAGAAAGATGCAAAAGCTTGCAACGTCCGGCCGTCCCAGGGAGGCCCAAACAGCTGGTGGGGGCTCCTGGCTCGGACAGATCTTGCCTCTCATCAGCAATCTTCGGCTCATCTGCGATCATGGGGAGGACCTTCTCCAAGACAATGCGCTGCGCATCTGGCGAGAGCGGGACGTTGACTCAGTCGACTGGCGGTTGGTGATGACAGGGTTGCAGAAATGCGATTCTTGCGGAACAGAGCCGGAAGAGGGTGACAGGATCGCGTTTCCAGTGGAATTCGCTTGTGGACACATCATCTGCGCCCGTTGCTGTGCGGCTGAGGATGCGAGCGAAAGCTTGTCAATGCAAGCGCACTGCCCTGAATGTTCCGGTGTGTCGCCTATGCCAAGCCAAGACGGTACCCTGGACTATCGACCTTCCGTCAAGATCAAGGCTTTGCTGCGGAATCTCGCGAGCGAACACTCTACGCGGTCGGCGGAAGGAGAAGACAGAGCCAGCTCTAAGAGGTACCTCCCTTCTCTCCGCCAGTTCCTTGCACTCGTCGAGTGAAGCTGATCCCGAAGCGAAGTGTTGTATTTAGCTACTGGACCAGAATGCTTGATTTCATCGAGAAGGCGTTCCGGGAAAACAACATTGGCTTCCGCCGGATCGACGGGCAGACGACACTGTCAAGACGCGCAGACGCCCTTACGGTATTTCGGGACGACCCGGATTGCAAGGTCATGCTTGCCAGCATCGGCAGTGTCGGAGAAGGGTAAGTGCTCCTCTCACCAAGAGCGAACTGCGGGGCTTGAATCATCAACTGTGCTGCTAGGGTCAACCTCACGGCCGCAAATTGCGTCCATATCATGGAACCACACTGGAACCCCATGGTAGAAGCCCAGGCGGTCGACAGAGTTCACCGAATTGGTCAACTGAGGGACGTTGTTATCACCCGTTACCTCATCAGAGATTCTATCGAGTTTGTAAGTTCCCATAACGACGTTACCGAATACGGGGACCTAATTGATTGCCGACGTTTGGTTGAGCTAACAAAAGGCCCACAGTACGTACGCGGGGTTCAGCAGCATAAGCTCAGACTCATCCATCAGTCCCTCTCTTCTACAGAGCACAGCCAGGGCCAAGTGGACAGAGAGCGATTCAAGGTAAGGGAGAGTGAGCCCATCTACCGCTTACTTTAACTCTCAAGATTGGAGTCTGACCTATGGGCAGAGACTGCTGGATGCGCTGAGGTAAGGGCTCGGCGCTTGTGTCAGCAGTACGCCAAGACGGCAAACAAGTCGAGAGGTTTGTTGCACATGACGAGGGTGCTGTGGATGCAATCATAGACATGGACTCAAAAAGTCATTTCCCCTCTTCTTTCGTCAAGCATGTCCATGTCCAATGCAAACAGTCGCCCGACGTCAAGACTGGACATCTGTCGAGACCAGTCGATTATGTATCCCTGACCTGGCAAACTGCGCGTCACAGGTCCTCGTGGTTCGGCCGCCTGGGAACAGGATCTGGGGCTCTCTGTCCAACGCCGAGCGAAGTGGACAGTCAGATTGATCCGGTCACTCGTGGGATCAGTAGCCACTTGCAGCACAGCGATGGAAGCGACCAAGGGCGGCCTTCAGACCGCGCCCGCCGCACATGGCCGTCGCCAGCTCAAAGTCCGGGATGAAGTGCTCGGCGGCGGCACCAGGCAGTGTACGACTCAGGACAAAACAGGCAAGAAGACGACAGTGCGAAACGAGAACGGACGGTGTAATACTTATTGGGTTAGTTAGTTAGTTATCTATAGTTAACGTGCATGATAAGCGAGCCGATAATATAAGCGAGCCGATAATTTCGTACGCGACGCGTCCTCTCTCCACTCAACATCACTTTTTTTTCTATATC
>FTEL01003649.1_pt1 | contig 11809 bp, 6 predicted proteins | sample 1658911 | NCBI WGS metagenome assembly FTEL01 (sample SAMEA3914869, study PRJEB12502) | metagenome | biome: forest; material: soil | place: USA | collected 2012-03-12 | depth 0.1 m
CTCCATCCATCTCCCCCCCTCACCCGTGCCCCCTCCTCCCTCACCCATGCCCCCTCCTCCCTCCCCTCGAACAGCAAAGCAACACCCAGCCCTGTACCTCATCACCCGTACGTAGTCCATACATAAACCGCAACAAACAAGAGAGGGGAATAAGCCAGGCGTAAACGATATCGTAAAAGCCACCATCACCACCCACCCAGGACCAGACACACCTGACAAATCAGTACACAACGCAACTCAGCGTTACACTGCAAGCCAAGTAAATCCTGCAACAGAAACCGAGAAACTTGAAAAAAAAAAAGGCAAGAGATCAAAACAGAAACACAGTAGAACGGTTGGATCTCTGCTCGATAACATTCACCGCCAGCCAGCAAAGCCGTCCAGCCCGGCCCCTCTCCCTCCATGTCACCAGACCAAGACACAATGCAGAAAGAAAAGAGACAAGGCCAGTCAACCGCGCAACCCATCCAGCCTCCACCACCTCATCTCCCCGCCGCCCAGCATCGCCGCGCCGTCCTACGCGCCCCCGCCAGCCGACAGGTCCCCGTTGCTTGCGGGCTGCACCTGTTTCCCGTGCCCGACCGGCGCGTGGTAGCTGCCGATGCTTTGGAAGCCCCTGTCGAGTCGATGATGGTTAGCACTCTCTTCTTTTCTAACAATATCCCCTCCCCACCCCGTCGAAGGGAAGAAACAAGGAGAAGAAATACGTACTTAGTCAAATCAAACCCCCCATCCTCCTCCTCCCCCGCCCCCACCGGACTCGGCGACTCCTCCTCTACCACCGCCTGCGCCTGCGCCTGCGCCTGCGCCGGCCTCCTCGTCGGGCTCTGCACAGGCGACTTGCTCCTCCTGGGCGGGCTACTGCTCCCCGGCACCCCAGCACCGCTGCCAGCACCACCCCCCAGACTCCCGCCCCCAAGACCGCCCCCACCAACCGGCTTCGTCGGACTGAGATCAAACGGCGCGCCGACCGGCCTGAGCGGGGTGCTCCCGATGTCGGCATACTTCCAGAACGGCGCCGGCGAGCTGGTAGGCATGTGCTGGCTCGGCCGTTGGGCGGTGCTGGGGGGCGCAAACTTGGGGTGCACGCGCAGCGGCGCGGGAGTTACAAACGACGCGCCGTCGTCCTGCAGGTACGAGGACGCGAGGGTTGGCGAAGCCGGGGCGTTTTCCACCAGCCCCAGGGCGCTAGACGACGAGGCAGCGTTGAGCTTCCGCGCGGTCGCGCCCGCGCGAGGGAGCGGCAGCGGGGAGTCATCGGCGCCGCCGCCGATGGTGCTCGGCTCGTCGGGGAGCGGCTTGCGCATGGGCCGGACGGGCGTGAGGTGCGAGTCGCGGAGGGAGGAGGTGCGGGGCTGCGGGGAGCCGGAGGGGGAGACCTTGCGTTTGCGGGCCGAGATGGGGTCGCGGGCGGCCATGTCGCGTGGGCCCGAGGTGATGTAGGAGAGCTGGCTGGGCGAGGAGGGGTTGGAGGAGCCGCGGTGGCCGCCGCGGCCGCCGCGCCAGGCGGTGCGGAGCATTTCCTCGCGGGATTCGGGGACCAGCTGCCATTTCATGCCTTTGCCGGGCTCGTCGGTGGAGCGGGCGATCTTCTCGAAGGCCTTGTTCAGGGAGAGGTTGTGCCTGATCGAATTCTATGATCAAATAATTAGCCCACTGCCCAATCCAAAATACGCAATGCTCCCTCCCCAAACTTACCTGCCAGCCCGTAGCAGGCTGATGTCGATAATACGCATACCGCGTCTGGATATAGTTATAAATCCCCGCCAGATTCAGCTTCTGCTCCGGCGTATTCATAATCGCCTGCGTGATCATTTGCGCGTAGCTGAACTGCGGCTTGATATGCCTGTTCTCGTCCAAGCTCAGATCCACATCGCTATGGCTCATCAACAACGGGCCAGCGCCGTGATCAACCAGCGGGGTCTTGTTCGCCGACGTGGTGCGCGCACGGGCCGACGGCGGCGTGCCCGGCCTCTTGTAGTCGGGCGGGGCCGGGGCGAGCGGCTTCTGCGCGCTCTGGCCGCGGGACGACTTGCTCGGCGAGCTCGAGTGGGTGCCGTCGCCGGACGGGAGCGGGTGGCGGGTCGGGCGGGCGGGCGCCGCGGAGGGCTCGGGCTTGACGATGCCGGCGCGCTCGAGGTACTGCTGGGCGATCTGCAGGGGGCTGAGGTCGATGGGGAGGACGAACATCATCTCGACGCCGCCGATCTCGATGACCTCGCCGCTGCGCAGGGGGCCGGCCTGGCCCGACTTCCACGGCGCGCCATCCACTTTAAGCGCATTACGCCCCTTGACATTCAGCCACCACTTCTCCTGGTCGCGGTTGAAGTAGACGACAGCGTGCAGGCGCGAGATGAGCTTGCTAGGCCCCAGGTCGATGTGCACGGCGTCGGGGTCCTCGTGCGACGGGTCGGCGCGCGACTGGGCGGGCTCGGGCTGGCGGCCGATGTTGACCGTCAGCCTCGTGATGTAGAAGGTCCAGTCGAGGGCCGAGATTTTCGCATAGGCCTTGACGCCCTCCTTGTTGGACTCATGGATGCTGTTGGAATGGTCCCTGCTGGCCTGGCAGGGCACGGCCGGGGCGATCAGATGCTGGGTCACGCGGGTGACGAGCTGGTCGTCGTCCTCGACTACGGACTGGTCGGCAACGTGCGACGAGTCGCCCTCGTCAATCGCCTCGGAGGTCTCGGTTGCGTCGGCGGTATCGTCATTCTATCGGGGGCGGGATGCATTGTCAGTCGCATTGGGGGGGAAGCCACGGCGACGGGAAGGCGGGGGGGAGAGATAGTAGATTGCGTGCATCTATCAGTTCTGCAAGCTGCATACCTTTCTGCGCCGCTTCGAGGGGCGCGACGGGGATGACGACTCGGCGATCGCATCGCTGCGCAGTTCCCGGCGAACGCGCTGGGGACGTTCTGACGGCATTGTCACCGGTGTGGGTTGTGGTTATTGTGGTTGGCGGTGGGTGCTTTTGGTCGGGGGTCGTGCTGAGGGATCGATCGTGAGGGGCTGGAATGCTGCTGCGAGGGAGGTTGGCTGCTGCTTGCTTGGTGCTTGCTTCCCTGCTTTGCTTGCTCGGTGCTTGGTGCTGCTGCCACTGCTCCGTGTCAGTGCCCGCAGCGCAGCACACCACAGCACAGCGACCTCAGCGAACAAGACAAGGCCTGGCAGCTGCTGCTCCGGTCGATGCGACAGCGCCGGGCGGTGCGCGCACGGTCCAGAACAGGTGGAAATCGATGTGGCGATGTGCAGCGGTCATGCGCTCGATGCCGCAGGGACAATGGGGCGCGGTGTCGTCGGGCGCTGCGAGGGCAGACAATGGATGCGATGGGGGGATTTGTTTAAACTTTCAATTAAAACACGACGCCAACGCGCGATTGAAAACCTGGGGGGGGTTGACTTTCAAAGGCGCGAAGCAGGCAGGTAGCCAATCACCAGCCGCCGTGATGCTGCTCTGGTGGGGCAGTGTGGGGCTTCACGTGCACCGTGTCGTCAAGAGGCCCGCTGCGCCTTTTGGGGGGGGCAGAACACCTCCCGCTCGCCAAAAGCCCATCCTTCCAGCAACCAGCCTTGGCCACAAGCCCTGACGCTGGTTGACGACTCCATCTCGAGTGGGCTGGCCGAATCCACTCCCCAGCCTCCCGCACTCAGGGCCCTCCTCCACTTGGTGCATCTGGCAAAGAATTCCAGAAGTCAATAAAGGGACCTTAGATACGGAGTTCTGTCTATCGAGGGCTTGCATCTGCACACTCGCTAACCTGCTGCACTGCACTGCGCTGCACACCTGCCGGAGATAACAGGCCGTCCCCCAATGCAGCAGCAGCTCAGGGCAGCGGACCAACGAAAGGGCCAATGTGGTACGTGCGTGCATCCTGTCCATGCAGCCAGGAGAGGCGCCTGTTCCAGCTGCTGTGTTTGCATCCACTGCTTGCTTGCCTGTCTGCACCAACCCAGGTATTGAGCTCGCAGAATCCACTCGCCCGAATCCGGCAATTGACCAGCCACCCCAATGACGAATCCATCGTCCAGCCACCCCCGATTCTTGCTGCAGGGATACAAACGAGAAAGAAAAAAGAAACAGAGGGCAACAGAAAGGGAAGCGCATCGATTTGTCCCTGGCTGTGGGAGCCAAAGTGGAAAATCAATGCTGAACGCCACACCATGGCCTGCGCCGCGTCGACGTCACTGGCATACGGAACCGAACTCAGCCGTGATCCATCCATGATCTGTTTGAGAACACAAGCCGTCTGCCTGAACACAAAGCCACCACCAAGCACCACCGTGCCCACACCAAGCAGAGTAGAGTGAAGATTGTCTGTTATTGAACCGTCGCCCACCAGATGCCTCCTCTACCACCCCAACAATCTATCCCTCCCCAGTATATACCTCTACCCTTGGGCCAGCTTCACTCCCCTTTCCAACCCCATCTCACCCTCCACAGCCGTAAAACCCCTATAGAGCAATGCCAAACCCACCATGTAAACATGCTTTACTCCCCCCTTTACAGAGCCGTCCCCAACAAAACAAACCGAAAAGACAAGAAAGACAATGATGATAACCTCCCCACACCACTCACTACCTGACCAGCCCTCGTCGTACTGCATAATTTTTTCCCAACCTTTTCCCCCCTCCCCCCTCCCTCCCAATATTGTTACAGATACAAAAAAGATAGGTAAGATACATGATACAAGCCACATGGTCAGTTTTGTGCAAGTCGAGATTCACCCCCCCTTAAAACCCCCATCCGTCAATATCCCCCAATCTACGCCGCCGCGCCCCTCCTCTTCGGGTTCGCCTTGCCCGTCCTCTTCTTGCCACCGGCACCACCACCGGCACCACCAGTCTTCTTCTTATCCGTGCCCTCAATATACCTCACCAGCTCGTCAATAGTGCGGCTGTCCATCGACGGCGGCGGGGTCGGCTTGCTAGCGAGCTCCGTCGCCGCAGCGCCGGCGCCAGGGGCACCAACACTGACACCGCGCGAGGCGAACCGGATGCCGGCCCGCGCGCGGCGCGCCTGCAGGTCCTTCGCCTGCTTGGCGATGGACACGGCGTTGTGCGTGAGCTGCTCGAGCCAGTGCTCCGCCTCCTTGGTGTTCTTGTCCTCGGGGCCGAGCGCCGTGCGGAAGATGCTGTAGCTCTCGCGCATGCGATCGACGGCCGCCTTGGGGTCTTGGTCGAGCGCGAGCGCCTGCGCGAGCTGGAACAGTAGCGTCGCCGAGTTGATCGACTGCCGCCCGAACACCTTCTCGCACACGCGGAGCGACTCCTCAAACCACCGGCGCGACTCGTGGTACGCCTTGAGGCTCTGCAGCATCACCGCGTAGTTGTTGATGGTCGTGATGGTGTCGGGGTGGTCCGGGCCGTAGATGATCTTCCACACGTCGAGCGCGTGCCTGGCGTAGCCGAGCGCGAGCTTGCTGTCGCCGCGCTGGTGGAGGAAGAGGCTGAGGTTGAGGTAGTTTAGCACCGTCTCGGCCGAGTCGAGGCCGGCCGTGCGCTCCGACACGATGGCGGCCTTCCGGGCCAGCTCCACCGCGGCGTCCTTCTGGTCGAGCTGGAAGTACAGCTGCGACAGCGTGTGGTAGATCTGGGCAACCTCGGGGTGGACGAGGCCGTAGATCTGCTCGTGCAGGGACAGCGACTCGAGGAGGAGATCCTCGCCGAGCTTCCGCTGGTTCTGGTAGATCGAGAGACGCCCGGCCTCGAGAGCCTCATCAGCCAGCGCGCTGCGGGGGCACGAGTCCTTGATGATGGGCACAACGTTGACAAAGTCGTCGGGCTTGAACGTGTGCGGCGGGACAACAGGCGAGGGGACGCTGGCCGGCGACCCGTCACGCGACTTCTTCCTGTTCTTCTTCTTGGCGGCGGACTCGGCCTGGGGCTGGCCGTTGGTCTGCGGCGCGGGGGCGGCGGGCTCGGCAGCCCGAGTGAAGGGGAAATCCCTGTGCTGGATCTGGAGACCCAGCTTCAGGGAGATCTCGCGGAACAGCTGGACGTGCCTGACCTGGCTCCACCAGCTCTCCGGCAGGGCGAACCTGAACCTGCGGGTCGCCTCGCTCTGCACCTCTTCCCTCAGGCCCTCGGGCGTGACCTTCTCAAAGGCAAGGTCGGCCTCGCCGAAGAGCGCGCGGTACGACTCGTCAATCTCAGCCACAGGCTTCGCATTCAGCTCGGTGCCCAAGAGACAGTTGAAGAGGTGAGAGAAACAGGCCGAGGTAAGCGGCAGCGGCAGAGTCTTGAGGTACTTGGCCGCGACGTGCTTGAAGGACCTGGAGATGATCTCCCGGACGCAAACCTCGTGGAAGCAGGCCAGGCGGGTGCTGTCGCTGAGCGACGCAAGCTTTCCGAGGTACCGCAGGTTGATGCCGCGGCGGTGCAGCAGAGCGGTGATGGAGCGGCCGTCCATCGGGAAGCTGATGTCGGACTCGGTGAGATCCTTGATGAGAGCGGGGATGACAGTGTCGCGGAGATAGACGCAGGCATCGCGAACTTCCTGTTCGTCCTTGGCCATCTCAGCCTTCTCCTCGTCGGTCTGCGGGTTCTGGCCGCTGAAGACGTCGGGGTTGAGGGCAAACTTGAAGTTGGACATGTCGATCCGATCATTGTCCACCTTCTCTTCGTCCTTCTTCTCCTCCTCGGTCTCCTCGCCCTTCTCCTCCGTCTTCTCCTCAGCCTTCTCCTCGTCCTTCTCCTCGTCCTTCTCCTCAGTCTTCTCCTCGGCCTGCTCCTCGGTCTTCTCCTCCTTGTCCTTCAGAGCACTGCGCCGTTGCAGCTCGGCGTTGACAAAGTCGCGGGCCTTCAGCTTGCCCAGAGCCTCCACCAGCTCGGGGCGGAGGACGGTCATACGGTGGGGGTACTCGGCACCCTCGGGGTTGCTGTCCTCCATCCAGGCGACATCAAGCGGGGTCACGCGGTACAAGTCCAGGACGTACTTGCGGCCGTCGGTGCCAAGCAGACCCTTCATCTCAACGCTGGCCTCGAGGTCGAACCGCTTGTTCTCCTTGTCCCAGACGGCGTGCTTCTTGACGCGCAGAGACTGAGCCAGCTTCTCGAAGGGAGCGGCAAAGGTTTCATCGGCGGCAACCACATCCTTGCCGTCCACGGCGCCGTAGTGAATCTGGTTCTCACCGGGCTCGGGCTGCTTGAAGATGCCCGGGACGATGCTCTGGCCGACAATGCGCTTGCCGAGGTAGTCGACCACGACTGTGCCCGGGGTGTACAGGCCCTCAATATCGAGCTGGTTCACGAGCTTGACGCCGAGAACATCCTTGCCAGTGGCAACGCGCGCAGCCTCGTCACCGCCCTCGCTAGTGAAGGTGCCGACGCCGTCGGCGCCAAAGGAGAAGAAGACGTTGTTGTAAACAAAGATCTGAGCATCCCTGCCCTCAGTGGGGTTGAGGGGCGCAACCTCGCCGCGGGCGACCAGCACCGCGCCGCGAGCAGCAGCATCGCTGTAGTCAGCGTAGAGCTTGGCAAGCAGGCGCTCCCGGAAAACGCGGTCCTGGATCGATTCTCTGGGGAGCTCCTTGGCGGACTGGAACTCCTCATTCCAGTCGCGCAGGGTGTCGGTGTTCTCGGCGCCGCCCAGCAGGAAGGTTTCTTGGGACCTGGTAGGGTCGGGAATGTGAGCGCAGAGCGACGAGGTGGCGGTGGGGACGATCCACGGAGCCGAAGGAACGGTGTTGCCGATTTGGAAGGTCGACAGGGGCTCCTTGGTGTTGGCAAACTGCTGGAACTCGGCGAACGAGTTCGTAAACGAGGTCGAGATCTTGCCCAGCAGCGAGAAGAGGGAGTGAGCCGAGGCGCCCTTGTTGTCGGTGCGGGATGTCGGGTTGAACTTGTCCTTGCTCGAGTTGCTGACGAAGAAACCGCCGACGTGGCCGGTGATGTTCAGCTGCTCGCCCTCGTTTGTTGTGACAGCCAGGTAGAGAAGATGCCCCTTTTGCCGCCACTGAGCCGGCGGCGGGTTCCACGGCGCGAGGGTGATCAACTTGACGGTTTTGGGTGCCGGCGGCGTCTCCTTGGGAAGGAGGACCGAGAGGCTGGGGGTGGCAGTAAAGTCGTATGGCTGGACGTCCTTCTCGGCCTCCTCGGCGGCGGCAGCCACAACATCGTCGTGGATCGAGGTGCCGGCGAGGATGCCCTGGGCTGTGTCGGTGCGGTCCCCGGAGGCGCCAATCAGTTCCCGGATGCGGATGAAATGGATCCTCGCCTCCTTCTCGGTGTACGGGTCCTCGACGACGCGCAGCTCGGAGCCGGCAGCGAGGCCCTCAATGTCCGAGACCTGGACGAAGTCATTGACACGCTGGCCGTTGTGTTCGAGGTGGAAGCACGAGTACTGGATTGCTACCGGGTGCTCGATGACGGACTGGCGGATCTCGTGGATTTGTTCCAGCGGGGACACCTGGGGGGGTTTAGAAGTGTTTTACCATGTTACTCTCACTTTGTCAGACATACCGGAAGCTCCAGCGGCGTAGGGTCGTGGGGGAGGACGATCTTGACGACGAAGGGAGCATCTGAGGAGGGGATCAGCGGTCAGCGGGCTATGGTGTATGTGGGCGGCGGCGAGGAGGGGTCGAGGCAACGCACCCTCGGGCTGTTCGGCGCCCTCGTCGGCCTGGTCCTCAGCAGCGGGGTTCTCGACCACGGCGTCCTGCGCGGCAGGAGTCTCGGACTCGGGGTTGTCTGTGAGGAGAAGGGGGGTGTGTCAGTCGGATGTGCCGGACCGCAAGTTCTGGGGTGCAGGACGGGGTTGACGGATGGGTGCAGGCGGCTCAACGAGGACATACTGGTTGGGGCAGCAGCAGCAGCAGCAGCAGCAGCAGCAGCGTTGTTTGACGGTGCCTCAGCCATCTTGACGAATGTTTTCCGAGGCGAGGTGGTGGTGTCGTGGAGCAACGGTGGAGGGATTAAAGAAGTATAAAAGAGGCAAGGCCAGCCGGAGTGCAGCTAACCACCAGCTCTTGGAGCAGCGATGCAACGGTGCAAGGACAAGCACAAGCACAAGCACAACGAGACCTAGGTGCTAGGCCGAGAGAAAAGTTGAGCCTCGAGTGGCGGGAGGGGAGGGAAAAGGTCCAATGGGAAAATGCAAGCCCCGAACTGTGCCGCCGGGGTCCCTATCGGTAAAAGAAAAACAACAGCGGATTGGAAGGGCAGACAGAAGAAAGATTGGTGTTCAGGTCAACTGGGACGGTTGGGCGCTGTGGTGCGTGAACTTTTTTTTTTTTTTTTTTTTTTTTTGGGTGTAGCCGGTCTAACGGCGCACGAGAAGCCGGCTCCCCCACGCTGAGCTCGGCACGACTCGGGATTCGTGCGACAGGGCGGGGCACCAGATCGCCAAGACCGCTAGTCCAGATGGGGTAATGGAGTAAACAGTTGACAGGCCAAGCCAATCACGACACGGACAGCTCACATCTCATCTCAGTCAAGAAACACCAACACGCCTGCCGCGCGTGCAATTGTCTTTTTTTTTTCTTTTTGAATGAATTTGCACACATTTTGGTCATCGACACTGGCGCCCCCAGCCGCCACGCCTCGATGGCGACCCTATTCCCATATCCGACCTGGTCAACATCGCCCAAGCAACCCAAAGCATCAAAACAAAACACAGCCCACGACATAAACAAAACACAGCCATGGACAGCAACTAGATGCCACCGTCTGCTCAGGCCGCTGCTCGCCCACATTGCCGCCCTCAGAAAGGCCAAGGAGCATGAGAGCTTTGTCAAAAATGGCCAGGCTTTGGCGGCGCTGAACCAGGCTCCCAAGCCACCGAAGACGGCGCTGGGGAAACGGAGCTATCCCGACTTCGACCCCGACTACAGCGATAACAAGAAGCCATGTCGCAAGTATTCTCGAAAATCATCCCGCAGGAGACCATCGGCAGACCAGTCATGTACGCCACGACGGAATGTGCAGCTGCAGCGACGCCAGCAGGGCGACAAGGCTGTCCAGGGCGTCGTCCTGCCCACCCCTTTGCTACGTCGCGTCCGGAGCCACCAGCCCTCATCACCATGCCAGGCCCCGGACGACTCATCCCAGGAGGACCAGGTCCAATCCAGCCGGTGCTGTCACTCGGGGACAGCTTGCAGGACCAGGACGAAATGCGGCTTCGAGATGGAGCTGGCTGCCCTCCGCTCGACCATGGAAGCTGAGAGGCATGGTGTCTACGAGTCCGTGTTCAAGGCTTTCGATGCTATCCTACGCGCCACTTCATCACAAAAGAGCCAAGGTCCCGGCCCCAAGTCTCTGCTTGCCATGTGTCTGCGCAGGGTCCCGATTTACATCGCTGGCGTCGAGGAGTGGGAGCGGAGGGAGGCCGAGGAGAACGGGACCAAGTCGGCCGTCCAGGGCGCTGGTGTGTCGTTCGAGATCTACTCTGAGCTGGAATCGCTTGGCGCTGTCGACGGATGGAGGCACCTCTGCTTGCTTGTGCGGGCCCACGCCGTTCAGATCATTGAGGATGCCACATCGGAGGGGCTATTCGAAGATCCGTTCATCGGCCTGCTAATCCGGGTGTGTCTCGAGTACATGTCGCACGTGGATTTTCCAAGCCTCCTCGAGGCCTTTGTCGTCCGCCAGTTTCCGAAGCCTCAGTCTGCCGACGACCACCTCTTTACTTCCCCAGCCCTACTCCCCCTCAGGGTGCTCAGGAGCTGCGACCCGTCCGGGACCTCTGTCATGCCCAGGATTTTGGCAACCCTTCTTGCCGACGGACTGCTGCCGGCCGATTGGTTACTGAACAAGAGCTTCATTTCGCTGTGGCCCTCGACCGTCCGCAGTGTCACCCAGATGAAGCCTTGCCAGGACACCGTGGATTTCATCACCACCACCCTCGAGCTCCTCTGCGACCTCGCCTCGCCCAAGAAGCCGCGCGGTGTGCCCCAAACACGGCTCCGGGGCAAACCACAAACCACCTTGATCAGCACCATCGCAGCCCTCGGGTCGGTCGTTCTGCTCAGCGAGGAGGGGTCCAGTCAGAGCACCGAAACTTCATCGGAAACCCGGGCAGCCACCCTCCGCCGAAGGATCGAACACATCGTCGCAACCTGCTCGGCAAACCTCCGTCTCCGAAAGCGAGGCGGCCGGAAGCTCGGCACCTACCTGCTCGCCCTCTGCGCCTTCGTCTCCCTCCAAGAGACAGACCCCGCCTCAGCCTCCGCCGTCGAAACGGCCTGGAGGGGCGTCCAAAACTGCCGCGGCGACGCCCACCTCATGCTCCAGTACGACGCGACCACGGCGCTGATGAGCGCCGTCGCCCACTCTTGCAGCCGCGGCACCGGCCTGGCCCCCCACGTCTATCTCTCACAGTTCTGCGACAAGCTGGAGACCCTGGCCCTCCCGACCGGCGCGCTGAGCAACATGCGCGTGGACGGGGCGTTCAGGTTGGCAGAGATCACGGGCGACCTGCGCGATCTGATGTTTGCCGAGGGGCTCCAGGTGAAGGCGCAGGCTGAGGCCGCCGCCGCGTGCGCCACCCCGGAGAGGACGCGAGCCAGCCAAGCAAGCAACAATACCAAGAATAATACCAAGATTAACACCAAGAAGAAGCCGCCCTCCTTCTCCGGAATCCGCTGGGACGACGGCATCAGCGAGTGGGTAGCCGCGACCCCGGCAACCGATATCCGACCAGGCCTCGTCCCCCATCTGCGCTCCCACGGCCGCTGCCCTGCAGACCGCGCCTCTCCCCCCTCAGATTCGGACGACGACGACGACGACGACGCGAGTACATCCCAAGACGAGATCGCCTCCGACCCAGCAAGCGACCCAGAATCAGACCCAGAATTCGACCCAGAAACACCCC
>FTEL01003704.1_pt1 | contig 11808 bp, 1 predicted proteins | sample 1658911 | NCBI WGS metagenome assembly FTEL01 (sample SAMEA3914869, study PRJEB12502) | metagenome | biome: forest; material: soil | place: USA | collected 2012-03-12 | depth 0.1 m
CAGGGCACCAACATGGAGCAGGCCCACCAGCTCATCAACGACTCGGGCATGAAGATCTTCTCGATCGACGACCTGCAGAGCGCCGCCGAGAAGGCCGTCCAGCTGTCCAAGGTTGTCAAGATGGGTGCGTGGCACGGGTATCCGGACGGATGACCTTTTTTTCCTTATTTTCTTTTTCTTTTTTTTTCTCTGCTTTTGAGGGAGAAGAAGTGACTGACTGACTGACCGCGTGTCTTTTTCTTCCGTACAGCTCGTGACATTGACGTTGGCGTTGAGTTTACTCTGGGTATCTAAGGGGGCGATGATGAAGAATGGGATGGGGCATGGTATCGGCATAATAGACTTGGTGGTGTGGGTGGCGGAGAGGAAAGGAAGAAGGGTTTTGGAACGCTTTTTTTGCGCTCTGTTTGTGTGCGTGAGTGAGTGTATGTGCGTGCAAGCTCTTCTCCCTCGTCGGCTTTGGTTGTGTACAAATTCCCAACTTGGAGGTTGAAGCAACCCGCACTGAGATGCAATGCCGTGGTGGATGAGGAAAGAGGGGGTGTGGCGGAGTGATAGACTATGACTTTGGCAATGTCAGTTTTCTTTGTTGCGGGTTGGGTTTCTGTTGGTGTCTTCAGTTTGGGGTGTTGATCGTCATCTTCTTCTTCGTCATCGCCGCCGCCGTCGGTATCTCGGTGCGAGGTGGCTGGACCACCCACCCCCTCCCACCTCATCGCTGCCGAGGGACACCGTTTACATAAGAACCACTCGCGCCCCCTCTTCTTCTCCCTGTCTTGCTCGTGCTGTTAGCTCACTCACCCGAAGTCTTGGGTCACAGCCAAGCAAATCTAGAACGGTTCAGGCCTGAGGGGGGGATGAAAAAAAGACGTCAGCGTTTTGGGCTGTTGGTGTTGGTTTGGGGAGGGGGGCCTTGAGGTGTTTATTAGTTAGTCTCATTCGTCGCTGTTGGTTGGACTGGCTGATCAGCCCATGTTTTAGTTAACCTTATTCGCGCTGTGCTGCTGTCTTAGTTTTTTTTTGGCGTGGTGCGGGGAGAAGTTGGGGAAATGTCTTGGGTTCTGGGCTTTCCGCGTGGTGGTGCTGGGCCTCGGGGCCCTTCATCCGGAAGCGCATGACACTAAGTCGCAGGTGCCCCTTGCTAGGCTGGGCTGGGCGGGCGCTGAATCATTTCATCGGGGGGCGGTGGTTGCCTGATGGTGGTGGTTGGGATGGGAGAAGGGAAATAAGGTGGTTCGGAAAGGTCGGGTGTGTTCCTGCGTTTGGGTTGTTGGGTGTCAGTGGTAGATCAGTGGGTTGGTGGGTGAGTGACTGAGTAAGAGATTGATCAGGGGGTTGTGACTAAGATTGGTGGTTGGCGGGTTCTCTTCACGTGCCTCCGGTCTGTAAGTGCTCCTCGCTTCGGGTCTGGAAGAGGAGAGTGACACAGGACAAACGGATTAATTACAACGGCCGAGTACGTAAGAATAAGGTCGGGCGTGCATGACCATGACGTGCGGCTGGACTTGGCCCCAGATCACGCCGCGTGAGGCGCTATCTCGCAGAGGGAAAGTCGATGCTTCGGGTGGCTGATAGGCAGGTCCCGGGTGGTGGTGGTGCTTTGGGGGCTTCGGAGGGCAGATCAAGTGTGTGACTGGATAAGATGATTACGAGCCTGTGGCTTGGTTGGGCTGGGTTGGGGTTGGGGTTGGTCACCGTTGTTGGCGTGGGAGGGGGGGCGCCTTGGCGATGCAGGTGTGAGAGCGGTATATAATGAGCCGTCGTGTCCGTCCTGTCATGCTTGAGGGTTTTGTGTTTCCAGTTTGACTCGGTCTTGTGCTCTCTCTGTCTGTCTTTGACGTCTTGTTGTTCCCCAGGCCAGATATCAGCTTCGTGGTGCCAAGCTTGTCGCGATACCCACACTCCACTCCCACTCACCCACTCTCACCACCCCTCGCCCACTCACATCCACCCATCCACACGGTGAGCTCAGTCTAGCACCCCCGTGGTTCCACTTCCGAGTTTCACTCACTTACACCACCTCCAAGGTGAGCCATCCCCTCTCGTACACCCTTTCTGTTCCTCCTACGTCTTCTCACTCTCCCTCAAGCAAACCCCCAAGCCACCACCATGCCAGCCATCTGCCCCTGCTCGTCTTGCTTCTCCTCGAGGCCGCAGCATGCCCTTCCCGGGTCGAGCCACCAGCAGCAACCACAACCCTGCTCCTCTCGCCGCGTGGGAACTAGGGAGGGCGACCTGTTTGCCAAGCTGAGCAGCAACCGCAAGAGGAGGGAGAGCACAACGTCCACGCTGGTCGGGTGGCAGGCTGCCATGGAGAAGGACAAGTTGGATTTTGAGGAGTAAGGCTGGGGGGTAGATGAGGTCGGGGAAGGGATGTTTCGGGTTGGTTGGAGTTCAGGGGTTAGGGGGGCGCCGGTTTTGTTTGTTTTTGGGGAGGGTGCCGGTTTTGTTTAGGAGGGGAGGTGTCGGGCACTTGAATGGATTGGAGCTTTGCGTTGTATTATTCATTCAATACCATGTCCTTGATTTATGAATCCTGTTAGCCATTCCAACCTGATGCCATTTATATGATTGTGAATGACGCCGTCGCAGTGGACTAGAAGTGGTTTGAAGGCTCGGGTGTATAACTTCATTGTAGTGCAGGCACTGGAAGACACCTGGTTTCATAAGATAGTGGGTTTCTTCTTCGCCCATATTGATCTCTATTATGGCTTAATATCACATTGCTCCTGGAGCTCGCTACTCGCTCCTATTGATCCATTTCACCCATCGTGACAACTCTAGCTCATCCTTTCCCTTTTGCCTTCTCGATAGCAATGCCTTTCCTACTTGGTTCATCCTATCCCGGCTCTTACTTTCAAACGTTTCTATTTTCCTTCGCTCCAATGTACCTCCTCAGTTACTTCCAACCAGTTCATCCCCCACACACTAGAACATCTTTCCTATTCACAACATTTGCTCCCTCCTCGCTTCTCAAACCTGAACTTTATTCGTACCTCCAACTTCCATGTCGTCCTCCATCCCCCATTATAAACGACTTGTTCTCTTCCTGACTTCCACCATCCCCCGCACTTCCCAACTCCCAACGCTTCACTTCCATCCAAACTTCGTCACCTTCTTCCCGCAGTCCCCAGCTTCAACTTTCTCTTTTGTTCTTCCTTCGTACTTCTTCCTCTCCTGCCCAACTTCAAACTTTCCTCCGCATCTAACTTTACCATATTTCTCCTCCTCCGACCTTGACCTTGCCTACGCCCCCGCATCTTCCCCCGCATACCACGAACCACATCACTCCTCGCCTGAAAGCAGCCATTTCAACCTCGGCGGCCGCTCACACGTATCCTTTTCCGTCAACCACCCTTCTATTTATTTCCCTCTTTTCCTTCTGCCCGCCACGAAAAGTCGAAAAAGATCACCAGCATGTTTCGCCCGCTTTCTCTGGCTGCTTTCTTCTCGCCCGAGCTGCAGGCCGACCCGACTGGAATCGAACAGCTACAGACAGACTGGGTCTTTGCTGAATATATAGCAGGTGCTAATGCTCCCGTATTGTCCAAGAACAGGCTTCCAATACCCTGAAGCTGGGCCCTAAATGTCTCGGAGCAGAACAAGGCGAGCCGGCGGACAATCTGTTCCTTGGCCGAAAAGGTAACGTCCCTCCACCGATCGCGAAACGAGGTACCGGGCATCTTGGACATGGTGATCCACTCGAACCCGATCGTGCTGGCCCTGTCGGCCTGAAATGAAAGAACCTTAGGGACTGGCAAGCTTGTGTTGTGGCCGACCCATGCCAGAGTGGCCATCTCGCTGAGCGTCTTCCATCCGGGATCGACTGGTAACGTAACGCTAAGTGGATTCGCGGAAGGTGGCCGACCTGGCGGCGCTTGCCTCGCTGACGGATGAGCTAAGGTTCCTTAAAATAACCATATTAATATATTAAGAACAGAAGCAATTCACTCGACCTCCTACCGCCTCCGTTTACATCTCTCGTCCTCCGTGTCCAAGTCCTCGAGCTCGTGAAGCGGTTGGGCCTTTTCACAACCTGGAAAAGCCCAACAAGGGGATTGTTGGCAGAAGGGACTCTCTATGAAGCTCCTGGCAACGACCAGATGCTACGGCAGGGGAAAACTTGATTGCGTTGGACAAAAAGCTGAGCGGCCAACGCACTCACACGCTGTGGCTGGAATATCCAGACGGTCTCCGGGACTCACCAGGGCTGGGAAACTGTATTACTGTTTAAAAGTGAGCTGTTGTCATCGACTCCGTGATTAGGTAGCCCTCGATGGAGCAAAAAATGTGACCCAAGCCCAAACCCCCTACTCCTGGCCATCACTCCTCCGCCTCCCGTCCTCCCTCTCAAACAACGCCAAGGCCGCCTCATTCTGGCACGCAGCCGCCACGTCGACACTCGTCCGCCCCATATCATCTAACACCAGCGGATCCACCCCCATCTTAAGCAGCTTCTCATACACCCCCACTGTCTGGTCGTCCCACACCGTCTCGACCCTCTCAGCCGCAACGTGCAGCAAGCTCCTGCCTGCATCGTCCCTCGCCGCAAAGTCCACTCCGATCTCCTCAAACATCTGCCACATCGCCTCTGCCCTCTCCCCGTCCAAGCCGTCATCATCCCCATATGGATCGGGCGGCCCGTGCCGAATTTGCAAATCCGCCTTCGCCACCGCCCCAAATATCGGTGTCTCTCCCTGGGCGTTTCGCAAGTTCACATCCGCTCCCAACTTGGCAAACCGCTCGAACATGGCCACAGGCACGTTGGCGCCTCGACTCCCCAGCCATCGCGCCAGCAAGTGCAGCGCGTTGTCGCCCGTTACGGGGTTGACAGATCGCGGGTCGGCGCCGGCCGACAAGAGTACGGTGATAGTGGCGTCGCCGTGGTCAGCCTGGAGGGCGTGGTGGAGGGGATTGTTGCCGGCTTTGTCGGGGGTATTAATGGCTGCGCGGAGGGCGGGGATGAGGAGCAGAGATTGGAGTTGGGCGACGAACGCCTCTTTTTCTTCAGACGATGAGAAGTATACCGGGTTGGTGACGGCGGTGTGTAGGGCGGTGAGGCCGCCGTTATCGACAGCCGAGGGGTCGGCGCCGCGGCGAAGAAGGTGGGTGATGAGGGGTTCGGGGGCGGTGTTCGCTGGGCTGAGAAGGGAGACCGTGCTGGAAAAGGTGCTGGCGTTGTGGCATGCTGCGAGGAGGATGGTTTGGCCGGCCTCGTTGCGCTGTTCAAGGTCGAGGGTTGGGAGCTCGAGGAAGGGCTCGACCATGCCATTGCTGAGGAGGACTTGGTGGAGGACGGTGCTCGATTCATCTCTTAGAGGCCCTTCCTCGTCGGAGTTGTACCGCGTTCGTACCCAAGCACGGGGATACTTTGGAAGCCTGACCGTGCCCAGGGGATCAGCGCCATGAGCTAGGAGCGTCCTCAGCATGGAAGCGCGCGCCTGGCGCGATTTCTGTGTCTGCTCCTCTCTGTCCAGTTGGTCCCCCCATCCCGGCTCCTCGTTGTGCATCGCTGCCGCGGCATGATATAACGCACGCGGCCCGTAATCCCGTATATGCTCGGGCACCTGTTCAGGAGGGCTGACTTCGGTTTCCTCGCTGGGCATCTTGGGGGTAGATAACAACATCTCCAGGGTAGGACGATGCAAAGATTCGATTGCCGCCAGCACATCCCGCCCGGTCACCCTTGCGCCGTGGGAGATCAGCAACTGGACCAGCTCGATGTCGCAAGTCGCCACGGCATCGGACAGGCACGTCCGGCCGTTCATTGTAGCGGCATTGACGTCCGCGCCCGCGGCGACCAGCAACGTTGCCGCGTGTTTCTGAAAGAGACGGTCGTTGTGGAAGAAGGGCCTGTGTGCTTCCATATTGCTGAGTGCCTTGTGCAACGGCGTGTTGCCCTGGGGATCGCGAGCTTCGAGGTCCGGCCGGTGCAACAACAGGTAGGGGAGCGCTTCGTATGCATGCCACCACTGATCCCCTTTGGCGAGGACATGGAGAGGTGACTCCCCGACTGCAACTCTGTCCGGATGGCCGTCGACATCCACCACCCGGCTCGCATTGACGGAGGCTTTCACGTCCTCGACCAGAAAGCGCAGGATGAGCATGTTCGGAATCTTCCGCTCACACGCTGCCAGGACAAGGGGCGGTATCGGAGCCCGCCGCCGGTCGTTCCCTTGGATATCGGCAATGCGCATCTGCTCCTTGCGCCATTCGGCGTCGTCGATGCGCCCGACGTCTTCTGGGGTCGCAATGCGGGCCATCAGCGAGGCGTGGCCAAGGCCCACCAATGCGTGTAAGAGTGTCCATCCATGCCGATTCGGTAGACACGGACTCCATCCCCATGTCCTGACAGCGGCCTCGACAAGGTCAAATTCGCGCCTCTCGAGCAGCTGGACGAACAGGGTCTCCTGCAGATTTCCATCTCCTTTGGCCAAGGACGCGAGATCCATCTCTTGGAAGGCGCGAGTAGCGGATTCGCGTCGTATCTCGACACACCGACGGGCAAACCTTTGGACCGGCGAATTGGCCCCCTCTTCTGTTTCCGGGTCGACCGCCGCACCAAGTTCGGCCCTCAGTTTGGAAAAGCAACTCGCGATGTGCTCAGGGTTCGAGGCAGCCTCGATATGGGGACGGCCGTACTGGTTAGTGTCGGAGTAGGCGATGCCGTGCTTAGCAAGGAGGCCCATGATCTCATCCAGCCTGGTGTGGAAGTGCCGCAAAGTTGTGTCAGCGGCCCCGTTGAACGTTTCTGGTGACCCATTCTGTTCCACCACCCTCCCGGGCCGCCGCACCTTGGGCACCTCCCGAGCCCCGTTGAACCAGGAGCATGCAGTCAGGAGAGACTGGGACCAAGGCTTCACCTCGGCCCCCGCGTTCAGCAGCAGTGCCACACTCTCTGGGCGTCCTGACAGACAGGCGTAATAAAGTGGCGTACGTCCCCCATTGTCCGGCGAATTCATAATGTCCCGGGCAGAGTGGCGATACCGGGCTGCTGTTTTCATCTCCACAAGAAGCAAGCCGAGAATGTTGCTCTGTTGCGACGAGGCGGCAAGATGCAAAGGAGTGAGGCCCTCGTTCGTCCGGGCCGAGATATCGCAACCAGCCCGCATCAGGCGGGCTACGGTAGACTCTGACACGCTGACAGCAAAGTGGATAGGGCGCCTCCCCTTGCAGTCCGGAATGTCAATGGTCTCCTTCTCGCACACGGCAATGGCAGCGCCAATGAAGGCCGGGGCCACCCGCTCCGATTTGGCGCTGAGGATATGGAGCACCGTCTGGCCACGATGATTAACGGCGTCGGGGTCCACGCCCTGCCGAACGAGGTACGAGAACATGCGGAGGCGCCGGCTGTCATCAAGAACCGGAGCGCCCGGCGCCCCGACAAGCGCATGAAGCACCGTGTTTCCATCGTAGTCGACTTGGTACGGATCCAGACCCAATCCCAACAAGCGTTCCACGTCCCCTGGGCCGTAACCATGGTGCGAACCATCGTGCGACAGGCAGCTCACCATCTCGTGGACAAGGGTGCGACCCCTAAGGTCTCTCGTGTCCATCCTCGCACCGATGCTCAAGAGGTGATCGATTTGCCGCCATGTATCGAACCGGTTTAGGCCGACGATTCGCATCAGGACGGTCGCCCCACGGCTGTCCCGGGCCTCGATGTCGGCTCCGCTGCTCACAAGGCGCTCAATGACAGACGCGGATTCGGCAAGATGGGTAGCCGTCTCGCCCTTGTGGTTCCGTTGGTCAACCCTTGCGCCTGCAGCGAGGAGAGCGTCGACAAGTTTGTCCCACCGAGATGCACGAGATTCACCCAATTCATGGCCGCGTTGGGCCGCCGCATGCAGCGGACAGTTGCCAACGTTGTCTGCAATCGTGCAGTCGGGGCCAAAAGCATGGATGAAGCGCACGCCGACATCGAGATCCCCTTCCTCGTCTATCATGGCCATGAGCGGCGTTTTCCCATCCCTGAGCCGGCGCATGTTAATATCAGCCTTGCCTTTCTCGACGAGCAACTTGACCACCTCCCAGCCTCCCTCGCGAGAGAGTTGTGTGTGAAGAAGTGTGCCCCCAAACTCCGAATCAACGTTGGGATCGGCGCCGGCACGCAAGAGGAGATGCAAGAGAGCGGGTTGGTGGGCCGCATGGTGCAGCGGGGTCTGAGAGAAGCCGTCGCGCCGATGAATGTCGGCCCCAGCCCGGAGAAGGAGTTGGAGGCCGCGTTCGAGGCTGCCGGCGTCTTCCACGGCCTCCTCATCGCGATGTTTTTGGGCAATGCAAAAGGCCTCCAACGGCGACACAGCCCCCCTGCCACGATGAGCCTGATCGTAGCCCTCTCCACCACTGAACTCGTCTGGTTCTCCCCGGCACACCACGTTCGCGACGGCGCCGGCTAGAACCAGCGCCTCGATGGACTCGACATCGTTCTTCAGACAGGCGTTGAACAAAGGCGTGACCCCTCTAACCGTGGCATTGACGTCTACGCCGGGATGCTGGATAAGACGCTTGACCACCTGCGCCTGGCCTTCGCGGGACGCCCAATCCAGCGCTTGATGAACCGCGCGGATGTCGTGAAGCCACGGCAAGAAGGCCTCCACGGCTGCCACATGGCCCGCTTGACAGGCGTACATGAGTGCCGTGGACCCCTTGGTTCTTGGGCCGCCAGAAAGCGGGAACCTGGTGCGCGGGTTCTCGCGCGTCTTTTCGGTCATGGGGCTGACGCCAGCAGCAAGCAAGGCCGTCACGACACCGGCATGGTTGTTCTTCGCTGCGAGGTGGAGGGGTTTGTGCCCGGAGCGGTCCTCCGGATTCGGATCAGCGCCGACGGCGAGGAGCAGCTTGACTACTGCGGTGTGGCCGGCCTTGGCCGAGTGGAACAGCGGCGTCTCGCCGTTCACATCGGCACAAGTAATAGCTGCTGCGCCTTCGCGGGTGATCAAGTGCTCGAGATACGGCGTGAGGCCGTAACTGGCTGCAATATCCCGGGCCGAGACATTCTGCTTGGCGTGTGGCCATGACACCATGCGGAGCCAGGCTTCGAGTCTGGGGCTCGGCGCAAGGACGCTATCCAAGGCTGAGATCAAGGTGGCAGATGCCTGCCCAGTGGTAAATGACTTTGCGGCGTGGATGGCCCAATTCTGGCAGGCGTATCCGGCAAACGGAAACTCGAGACGGATAGCACTCTGGCGATTCCTTTCTTTTTCGGACCACCTCCAGTCCTCCTCGTCCTGCGCCGAGCCATCGGAGAGAGTGCCAGTATCCAGGCACCCAGAGGATTGCAGATAACGGATGCAGGATAGTGCCAGCTGCTCGTGGGTTGGGCCGGGCATCAGGATCGGAAACGAAGATCCGATGATGTCTTCGGGTGTTTCTGGCGCAGCCCGTGTCGAGCCGAGGAGAAATTCAGTGAGTGAATGGTGCACGACCGAGACTGTCTCGTCGGGATGGATCTCGAGCAGCGGCCCACACGCTACTCGAATCAGGGCCTTGGCGCCCTTCAGGTCGTGATGGTTGCCCGATGCAGTGTATGTGGCGCGGAGCATCTCTGCCATCTCGAGAAGACGGAGCGGGCGTGTTGCGTGCGTGACCCAGCAGAGGAGGAGACGCTGGATGTCGTTGGAAATACCAGAAGTTCGCGCATGCTCGGCAAGCAGGTTGGCGTATATGGCGTTGAGATCAGTCGGTAGATTGTCCAGCACTTGGCGAACGTCGGTACTAGGCTTGAGGAACGCGTCCATCGCCAGCTTGGCGTATAGAAATAGGCCGTTCGTACGACCTGGTACAGCCTCCTTGATCAGGTCGTGGTCCTTGGTCGGTATGGCGGAGCCAGCCAAGCGGTGCTGGACAAACGTAGCAATGTCGGAATCGACAAGCTGCTCCTCGAGCCGAATCCTCAGTGCTGGGAATTCGCGAAGGGGCGCCTCGACGGTGGCGACAGGGCGACTGGTGATGAGGACCTTGACTTGCCCGGGCCTCCACAACCCAAGCCTTGCTAGGGCCTTGAGACACTCGTCGTTGCCCCGGTCTATCTCGTCCAGGGCGTCGGCGACCAAGTACACGCGGGGCAAGTGCACGAGTGCCGTCTTCAGGTGCTTCCAGAGCTGGTCAATCCCGAGACTTTCCAGCTCGCGATTCAGGTGGCGACGATCCTCGTCAATGTAGACCTTGAGGTCTCTCTGCAGCGGGGGGCTGTACTCGAGGACCTGGTCGAGCCAGTCACGCAGCATGTGCACGGGCTGGTGGTTGGCGTCGATGATCTGGCGGAAGAAGAAGAAGAGCACAGGATGTCCCTCTGTGGCCAGGACGTGGGCGAGGGTGGCGGCGAAGACACTCTTGCCGGAGCCGGGGATGCCCTTGATCCACAGCAAGCCGTGGTCAGGGCCCGAGTGCCACTTCTGGTACGTCTCGGTGGCCGTGAGCCAGCGGCCGGTCCCCTCGACGTGAGATGCGAGATGCCTGCGGTACTCGCCGCCCTCGTGGAGATAGGGTGTCGGGTCGAGCCACTCCCGGATCTTGTGCAGCACCTTGGGCTGCTCGGGCAGGATGTGGTCGGGGTTGTAGTTGCTCACATCGGCCTTTCCGATGATGGCCACGTCCTCGTCGCTGTCGGCCGCGTCCATGGTGAGAGGCACGAATCCGCCGACCTCGGCGTTGAAATCCATAGCGGGTGCGAGATGCGCTGTGGGCTGATTATGTCAGTGTGGGTGTACTGTGTAGGGGGGTCTTGGATGGTTGTGCTCACGGTGGGTGGGTTGAGTGACGATGGAAGGCGGCGGTGGAATGTTCTGCGAGGCGGAAATTGAAGAAAGTGAGTGAAGGGCAGGTTCTTCGCTCGTTTGATGTTAGGGGGAATGAAGGCGTAGTGGATGGATTGATGGATTGTATGTATTTCGCCCAGAAACACCACACTAAGCCTCACGGGCCTTCGTACAGTTAGGGGGCTGCATGGCCCAACCAAAACAAGCCCCCTTTTCTGGCCGGCACAACTGTATGGCCGTTTATTTGTGATGGGGTCCAGTTTGAGCTCGATACGAGGACATGTCTCCTTCTCATTCTCATTCTCACCCTTGCAGCAAGATTCCCAACATCCCATGCCCGGTGTCGCTTACAGAGTCCCTGGAATTGAGCCAAGGGCCCGAGGACTCGGTAACTGCCCAGGTTATTTCCAGGCTGTCGGGGGTGGCAGCAACCGTGCGAGGGTGCCATGGTAACCACTTGGCAATATCAGGGGGAGGTGGTAGTTATTACCATCGTGCAACCACTTACAAAGGCGTTGTGTAGACGCAGCCGCTGTGCTTTCTGCGGCATGTTTGGCGCAGCCGCAGGACAAAGCCCGATTTACCCCCAGGGCAATTCAGGTCTTGCGGCGAGCCGCAACGCGAGCCGGCAAGCCGGGAGAGATGGGCGGGAGGACGGAGGGGGGAGGGGTGGCAGATGGGCCAATCTCGCGTGTTTCCGGCAGCCGGGTCCCATCTCGGCCGTGGTGGCCCGTGGCTGATGATGGGAGGTGTGTGTGGCTGTCGCGGGCCCGGGCCTGCGGGGTTTTGGCACAGTCGGAGGCGAGGCCGTGGCCTGAAGTTGAGTCGAGGTGAAGAGAAGGTCGATGGTCACGAGCGGTGGCGGCCATGATCGGCGGCCAGATGTGCAGAGACGCAAGGGCGGGCCGCTGGCCAACTGCTCGGTGCTTGTGCTTGTGCCTTGCGCTGGGAGTCGGGTGCCGGGTGCCGGCGGGGGAGCCGTCATCAGGGAGGTTTAATTCGCCAGAGTCAGCCCCATGCGACCAGGGGAAGAGGGGGGAGACACCAG
>FTEL01008759.1_pt1 | contig 11800 bp, 10 predicted proteins | sample 1658911 | NCBI WGS metagenome assembly FTEL01 (sample SAMEA3914869, study PRJEB12502) | metagenome | biome: forest; material: soil | place: USA | collected 2012-03-12 | depth 0.1 m
CAGACAGACAGACAGACAGACAGACAGACAGACAGACAGACAGACAGACAGACAGACAGACAGACAGACAGACAGACAGACAGACAGACAGACAGACACACAGATGGGAGAGATTGACACAGGAAGTAAACACACGGGAGATAGGGGGAGGGGCTAGATGGATTCCGTTTCTTTTTCTTTCCTTTGTCTCCGGTTTGGTCGGGGATGGGCTACATGGTAATGAGTGATATCAAACAACACGTTTCTCTGATAGTTGGTCTTTGGTCGTGGCTTTTTCTTTCGTTATCTCTTGTTCTTAATTTCAACGGAACGGATGAAGAGATGGGGACATGGGTTCACGACATAGCAATGGGTTTAAGGAGGGGATGAGTTAGATAGTACAGAGACCTAGTTGCTGTCGGTCAATATTTGGGATGGCAGTGGTTGGGGGGTTAATAGATTGTTTTCTTTACTTTATTGCCTAAGAACTAGCCCCAGGGTATGCTAGCAGTGCTGTCTAAGTCAACGTCTATATCTCAACTGAGCAATTCCAGACCAGACAGCAAGAGGCGGCTGGAGAGAAGCAATCGCACTGTAGAAAACAGTCACAACGGAGACAGCAAGTTTGTGTGTCGGGAACCCTGATATCAATTTGTCCTGTATCATCCCCCCAATCCATGCCTCAACAGGTACCCATAAAATGATGCCAGCTGGCATCGCTGCGTGTCATGACCATGCCCTCTCATTTCTCAGCCCCATTGCCTCTCCCAGTGAAAATTCGTAACAGTCTGTGCCATTCCCAGCGACATGCCATCCCTTCCCAAGTCCAGTGATCATGAGAAAATGAAAAAAAAAAGGTCGAGAAATCCCAAGCCAAGTCACATCGGCTACATGTACCCCAGAAATCCCAAGAGAAAAACCCCAAGCACAATCCGTAATTCCCAAGCTCGTGTCCTCCAAGCATCGTCCTCTGCCCGGAGCAATTTATGCCCCCCATATCAGGTTCCCGACATCCCCCCCAAAGACTCCTCCACGAAAATACATTTACCTACTTCAACCCCTCCGCAAAATACCTCACCCCAATCTTCCTCACGCCCCCCTCCTTATTATGCATATACCCCTTCGCCCAGTCATAGCCCACCGCGTACGCCAGCGCCATGCCGTCGCGCGAGAAGGCAACGGCCGTGACGGGCCCGCCGGCGGTGGCGAGCACGTCCTTGTGCGCGGGCGAGAAGCAGACCGCGTTGACGGGGTAGACGTCGGTTTGGTTGGACTTGGTGGTGGAGGGGGTGCGGTGGCATTTGAATTGGAGGGAGTCGAGGCTAAAGGGGGTTAGCAAACTGTGGTGGGAGAAGGGGGGAGGGGGGAAGGGCGTACCTCTTATCCTTCTCATCCGAAACTTGCGCAGCCGCGCGGCCGTCGATGCCGCCGATGGCCCAGCGGGTGCCGCCGGGGGCGACCGAGGCCGAGGTCGTCTGGTACTTAAGCGGCGACTCGAGCGAGCGCCAGATCTCGAGGGGGTTGGCGCGGAGGTCGACGAGCTGCATGCGGTTGTCGGCGGTGGCGACCGCGAGCAGGGCGGCGTCGGCGTCCATGGCGTAGACGCGCTCGGGCAGGGCGAGCACGCCGAGCGGGTCGCGCTGGCGCAGGTCCCAGTAGCGCACCGTCTTGTCCCACGAGCCCGAGGCGACGATGGGCGCGTTGACGGACGGGATCTCGACGAAGCGGGCCGAGCGGACGGGCGCTTCGTGGGCCTCGAGGGTGGTGGTGGTTGTCGAGGCGAGGTCCATGATGTGGATCTTTTTGTCTGCGCCCGCGCCGAGGGCGAGGGTGCCGTCCTGGGGTGGGGGTTAGTGGTCGTCGTCCCGTGGTGGGGGGGTGGAACACATATTAATCCAAAATTCAAGCTTGCCTATGGTTTGGAACGGTTCATATGGTTTCCATCGCACCCAATAAAAGATCCAAGAAGAAGAGGAGGAGGGCCCAAAAACGGAATCCGGCTCGGTCGATAGGTTCGGTCGAGAGAGCTGGCGGGTTAGATCCAAGTCGAACTTACCTTGCTGAAATCGCAGTCGAGGACGGGGGCGCCGACGGCGATGGCGGCGACGCCCTTGACGGAGTCGGTCGAGGTGTGGTTGGTGGCATCATAGATGTAGACCCGGCCGTCCCACGAGGCAGCAGCCAGGTGGTCGGCGACGGGCGACCAACGCAGGGCCGAGATGGTGTCCTCGGGACCCTTGGGGAAGTCCACTTCGCTGTCCAGCAGGCCTTTGCTTGCGGACGTGGTGGTGCTGGTGGACTTCCACTTGGATGGCTTCATCTTGATGTTGGCGGTGGTGTTGGTGTTGGCGTGACTGAGTGTTGTTGATGTGGTTGATGTTGAGAGTGAGAGAGAGCGGGGAGGGTCGGTGAGAAAGATATTGGTCGGTCGGTCGGCAAGGTGGGGTTTTATTCACGATCAAGCTTCAGTTCGGTCGCTGGAAGCGAGTGAGGCAGGGGTCCAAACCACCAATGACAGTGTGCTGCTTGTGTAAGCAACTTCCTGTCTGGGTGCCTGCTGTGGGCTGAAGTTGGATGCTCCCGCAATGGTGGGGACAGCCTCACAGTCACCACCACCGCTTATTCCGACCATTCACCACTCATACAGGACCTCCCCATCACACAGCAGACCAGATTTCCTCCCTTGCGTTTCCACTCATGCCTTGAACCTGCAATTTTTCGCCCATCATCCCACTTAGACTCCGACTCACCTTTGCTGCCTAGCCTGTATGCCTTGTCCCCTTTCAGCCTTGAAACCATTGGCGAACCAGAGCCCAATTCCTGTCCTCTGAGTCACTGGACTCACCTCGACCGCCATTTCGCACCAACTGCCCGTCAAGCGGTCTACCAAAAGTGCTTTTTTATGTAGCCAGTTACGGGTGAGAACGTCAGCCGCCGTGGAGTGCTGGTATGCGAGTCACTGGACAAGATCACACGTGTGCTTTGTCGGTTGCAGGCCGTGTCTCTCGTTAACCTTTGACCGCCAACTGCGTCCGTAACCAGCAGGTTGTTTTCTGGAACCCAATGACAGCAACGGTCTTGAGCAGATCTCTTTGAGGATCCACTCAGAACTACAAACGCAAGAACCCTGATCTCACACTCAATGAATGCCTTATTCTCGGGCCAGCATGTGATCTGTACAATTATCCATCAGATAATACTATTCGGCTCGAGTAGCCAGCCTCTAGTTATAGGTATCCCAAACCCAAAATGCAACTGGATATGCAAAACATCCCAACCGATTATCCAAAACATGCAGTGTCCCAAGAAGCATGACATGGCCCCCCTCCCATCAAACAACAACGCCGGGAGCCGCCCCAGTTTTTCATCCCAACCCCTAACCCTCTCCGTCTTTCCAAGAAGAACGAACTCCCCAAACGCCAACCCAATGCATGCAAACAACAACAACAACAACAACAACAACAACAACAGAAAGAATGCACCCAGCCCAACCAGATATCCCCCCCTCATATCACCCCCCTCTTCATCCCCATCTACACCAACCCCATCACCACCACCCCCACCGCAGCCCCAACAGCCAGCCACCCCTTCCCTTCCAACCTCCTCCCCGCCGACGCATTCAACCCCCTCAACCCCTCCGTCGCTTTCACTGGATTCTGCACCTTCGTGGCCCCCGGCACGGACCCCTCCCCCTTCCCAATCTCCACGACCTGCGACGCCGTCGAATTAAACCTCGTCGGCGCCAACGCAATCCGGTTATTCTCCAAATCATACACCACATACGCCGACCTGAGAAAAGTATCCCCCAAGACATACATGCCCCCCCCCGCGGGTCCAATCCCGAACAGACAGGCCGGAACCCCGTTGCTGAATGTCGGCCGGCGGCCGGAGGAGGTAACCAGGTCGAGGACCAATTCGTTCATCTCGACCGAGATGGTCGGTTCGGAAAAGGTGAAGTCGAGCCGGGCGGTGGTGTTGCGCGCCAGCGAGCAGGGGACGTAGGCGGCGTTGGCGTCGGTGTCGAAGACGGCGCCGACGGCGGAGTAGATCTCCTGGACGAGGTCGTCTGGCAGATAAGTGAGGGAGGAGCCGGTGTCGAGGAGGACGGCGATGGCGATGTCGCCGCCGCCGATGGTGCGGTTGCCCAACTGGAGTTTGGTGAGGGTGAGCATGAACTCCGCGTAGGTGCCGGAGGCGGATTCGACCGGGAGGGACATTAATGGCGGGGGGAATTTGGCGGGGGCGGCGCCGCCGAAGAGGATGTTGCCCGTGTTGGCGTCGAGGTCGTTCAGCCAGAGGGAGTAGGCGTTTGATTGGATTAGCCCTTCGGTGACGAGCTGGGCGGGGAGGTTGGCGTAGGGGCGCAGGCCGGCGCGGCCGACCTGGACTTCGTTGAGGGTGTAGCCAATGCCGAGGATGCCCTGGGCGTTGGTGGAGGAGTAGCCGACGCCGAATTGGAGGCGGTCGAGGGTTTGGGTTCCGACCGAGACGGTGTCGGACACATAGTCGCCGCTGGCGCCGGAGCCGTCGACGTACGAGATATTGAAGTTGCTGGCGATGTACTGGTAGGTGGAAGACGAGTTGGCCGAGTAGGTCCCTGCGTAGGCACACGGGTCCGAGTTGGAGCGGCAGAGCCGCGAGCCTGGGGTGTTGACCCAGAGGTCGCTGCTGCCTGTGTCGATGTGCAGGCGGAGGGACTTGGCCGGGGTGCCGAGGGTGGCGTTGATGAAGTAGAGGGTTTCCTGGGGGGGTGGTCAGCACGGGGAATGGTTGGTACTGGTGACGGGGCACCGGGACATACCTCATTGTCCAGGCCGACCTCAAAGGTGCCTCGTTTCCGGAGCCGGTCTCGCCGTACGGGATCACGGGGCGTCCGCCGGGCCGTGTCCAAAGAGACGACGCGCAGGCCGCCGTCGTCCCTCCGGTGGGGTATTGACAGGCCGGAGACTGTCTGAGCCACGACGGCCAGGGCGGCCAGGAACGAGATGGCTTTCGACATCTCGGGCGGGCGTCCGCAGTGTCGCCGGTCTAGTGGCGGCAGTGAGGCGGGATACCAAAACGATTGTGTGTCGGTATGGGTGCACCGTATGTACTGGTATGTTGTGACAGGACGGGGCGGGTGGCAGCTGACAGTGGTACAAACATTGAAAACAAGAGAGGATAAGGTTGCAAGAAATAAAGTAAATAACAATAATGATTAGGGGGGTGGAGGAGGGGGCTCGAGGGACGAGGTCCGTCTCGTGCGAGGCGCCCAAGCTCCGTCAGGCCCACGGCCAGGTGGCAACCTCAGTTTATGAGGTTGCTGTGTCTGTTCACAAGGCACTGCTCGCCGCTTTGTCCAGGCAGCGCACACAGGCCGATTGGCCGCCCTCCGAGGCCGAGTGGTGGTGGTGGAGAAAACCGAGGGGGTCAAGGCTGGACGAGGCAGAGGTACAAGCAGCAGAGAAGCGCAGCTCGGCGAACGCACGGGAGAGCCACACTGGATATACCTCCTACCGAACGCATGCCAATGTTCCGCCTATGCATGGGCAAGGCCGCATTCGGGCATGCGCACCCGGATCCACGGACCAGGGCAGTGCGCAGGGACGAGCAGGGACGAACGGGGACGCGAGTCTCAGGAGCCGCCTCCGTGCCAGGAGGGGCCCAAAAGCAGATGGTTGACGTCGTGGCCCGCTGGGCGGCTCCGGATGCGTCCCGGGGGGTTCCCTGAGGCCTTGTCGTCGTCGTCGAACTAGTTGAGAACAGGCTGACCGGGTTTGAGGGATGCCGCAATCAATTCTCAGAGGCCAGAGGGCGAGAGGGGGGCGGGAGGGTGACGACGCACGCCTCTCCTCCCTCCATCGCTCCCCCGTGGCCTCATCAACGATGGTCAACAACGGCGGCGGCAAGCGAGCGAGGGGCTGGACAACCTAGACCAGGGGCGCTTCACGGTTGGTGGCTGGGACGCCAATGCCCGCAAGCTTGTGCCAGTTTGGCGGGACGGGCCTGAAGTGGCATGACGCGCGGCCTGCCGTGACACTGGCCCTCAATTGACCCTGTGGCACTAGCCGCTTCCAGTGCAACCGGGGCCGTCGTTTCCGGCAAGCTGAGGCCATTCCACCGCACTTGTCGCCTCGCCTGTTGGTGTTTGTCTCTACCCACAGCCGCGCACCAAACTGGTCAGCAGCAGGAATCATCCTAGCTGGCAGTCAAATCCCCGATGACGGTGGCGGATTCCCTGCGCGCAGCCGTAGGCGAAGTCGAGGCGGACCAGGCTGGGCTGGACAAGGACAAAAAATAGAATAGCCCAGTGACGAAAAGAGCCAGAGCATCGCGGCTCATGATTCAGATGGCCCAGATGAAACACCCCTCCCACCGCCCATCACGCAGCCTTGGCGCATCCCCCCGGCAGCCAATCGCGGCTTGCCTGCAAGCAGTTCGATGCTTGCGTGTCTGTGCTGGAAAGCCCCCCCTGCTGTCTCTCTTTCCATCAAGCCCCAGCCCCAGCCCAGAACCCAGGAACACAACCCCAGCCAGGGTTAATTCTTCAACAACCCCGATCAAAGGATACAGTACCCAACTTCTAGACGCGCCCATTCAGGAAGTGATCAGTGCCTTTCTAGACTCAATTACCTGTCGGGTTTTACCCAGCGCGAGCACCATAAATAGCCCGCAAGCCACGCCGCCGACTCGTCTGGAAGAGTCTTCTGCTCTCTCCCCTCCGCCGTCCGTGCCAAGCCGCCCAAAGGCAGACTCGAAAACTCTAAACCATGGATGCTCAAGGATGGCTTTTTTGGATTCCACATTCTCCCTCCCACATCCCGATGCAAGACGTCATCTGATTCCGTTCCCGACCGCTCCGTGCTCCGCCGGCGACCAAGACCCCAGCCCCCCCCCACGCTGTGTACTCCGCCAGGCCATCTCACTCAGATTTCCAAAAACCGTTGACCTATCCTCCAACGAACATCCATGACCAGCTTCTTGGGCGACGCCATGTTCCGAGAACTCCGTCCGTGATCTTTCCAGAAGCACCTTCTACAAGTGATGCTTACTGGTATGGTAAGCAACGACACAGCCCGACAACGCGTCAGTGGATTCCGATCGATCTCTCGAGAAGGGTCACAAGGCTTGGGAGTTCCACACAACCGCACCAGTCCGGAACCCACCCCCCCCAAGGCTGACAGACCACTACTATGACGCCTACCCGGTGCTAAGTTCTCACTTGACTTGCAGAGTTAAACGGAACAAATGGAAAACGTGACATGCCAGCATCATAGAAAACCCATCGTCGTATTGATCCGCTACCGTCATCCCGCAGCAGTCTTAGTCAAGGTCAACGCTTAAACTAGTTTAGCAAGGGTATCCGCCCGGCCCGTCCGTCCCCCCGGCGCTCCGTCAACCTACGCCGACTTGGCGGCCGGAGACGGGGCGCCCACCGTAGCAACTTCCGTCTCCACAGCCTCTGTGACATCCCCCGCCTCCGTAGTATCTCCAACCCCCGTAACATCCATAGAACCTGTACCCTCCACCACCTCCACAGCAGCCTCGGCTGTTGTCAAATCCTCCCCTGCTGTCGGGGCATCAGCCTCCCCCATCTCTTTGTCTGCACCACCCTCCTGTCCCTCCTCCTTCTCCAGCGCCTTCCCCCCGTCCCCTCCCCCTCCGTCGACGGTTGCGGCGACTGAAGAGTCAGCCGCGGAGACGGGGTCTTGTTGTGGTTTCTGCTGTATTTCATCGGGAGGTGAACTAGTCGCCTCGGGCTGGAAATCTGCAGGTTTTGTGGCGGCGGTAGCCTCCTTCGGTTCTTGCCCTTCAGCCACGGGGGTGTTGTTGGCGGGGGAGGCAGCCTCCTTTGATTCCGGTGCTGGTTGTTGACGGAGAGGGCTCTGCTCCTGCTGGCCGACCGCGGGAGCATTGCTGGAAGCTTTCTCCGTGATGACGGACGGCGCCGGTGAAACCCTGGGCACAGGCCGTGTTTCGGCACTGCTCGCCGGGCTGCTCTCGGGGTTCGCGGACCAAGGCACCCAGGCGTACCTCGATTTCCCGCCGAACCAGACCAGGATGGCCTTCCCCTGCGTGCGTTTCGTGAGCTCGATGAACTCGCGCTGGCTGACGTCCATGACCTGGACCATGTTGTCCTCGTGGAGGGGCTCCGGGGCTTTGTCGAGGAGCGTGGACCGGACCGTCTTGATGACGGCCGGGACTTGTGGGAGCTGGCGGAAGTTACTCAGGTCCTCCGGGGTCTGGAACATGCTGTCGCCGCCGAGGACGACGGGGCACCGGACTTCTGGCTTCGTCGCATTGTATGCGGCAGCGGCTTGCCACGCTCCCGGCGCCCACTTGTCCCGGGATGACTGCACCTTCTGCATCATCAATTCGGCGGCCCTGCGCCTGAGATCGTCGGTCATTCTGGAGTTTGATGAGGCAGCGTCGAGCTAGAGGGAGAGGGTTGTGGTTGTGTTCTGGGGAAAGTTGGTGCAATGAGTCAAGCAGAGGCTGGATGGAGGTTTTGTGCAGCAGGCGGCTGCTCAAGCAAAAGCAAGGCGGCAGGAACCAGGCTGAGCAACAAGGGCCTCCAACCACATGCGCTTCCAACCTTCTTTCAACCGCAGGGCTGTGAAAAGGCGGTTTCCATGCGCCTGACCAAGTCGGAGACCACGAGGCCGAGTCTGGTGCCAACATCAAGTAGAATGGGGCGAAGCAAGGTTGGATGGGCGGATAGGAGAGGTGAGTGATGGACATGTTGGTCGAGTTCATAAGCGCTCGCCCCGGCTGGCCATCCCGTCCAACCACCCGCTCGAGTGGGTTCAGTGGAGGTGCCGTGGTTCTTGCCTCATTCGTTCTTGGTGCCATCTTGTCATTGGATGAGGAATGCCAACTCCCAAGTATTGTTGCATTTTGTTCTTCTTTTGCCTACTCATTCCTTTTGTTCGATGTTTTTAGTTCAAAAGAGTAAATAGAGATGAAATGGCCAACATACTTAGGCAAGACTCAGAAGGTGGAAGACGGGAAGTTATCGACCGAGCGCAAGGTTGCCGATACCCGTGTTGATGAACATTCGAACTGCCGTGCTCATCCAAGCACTGGGCCTTCCTCCTCGCCGGCGCCGGCGAGACCGGCCAGGTCCACCAGGCGACGGACCGCAACGGCCCGTGGGAGTACGAGATCAAGGAGCTGGAGCGGGTCGAGCCGACGCAGTCGATGCTCTGCATGGTGTCCATTGGTCTTGGGCGGCTGTAGCCACCAGGGATGAAGCACCAACAGCTTCAGTGTGGGTGGGCCTCACATCTAGAGAGGAACCAAAATCCTCCAGATATCTCTCCCTAAACACGATGGACCCGAAGATCGTTTTATGGATTGTGTATCCCTTGTCAACGCTGCAGCATGCAATCTCCCTGGAAGCAACTTTGCTCCACCCAGGACGAAGACATGGCCCGGACAGACTGACCAAGGCCTTCCGTCTCGGACAACGAGGGTCTCAACAATAGCAAGGCCCAGAGAAGCGTGGCGACATTCACAGTGGCTGAGAAGGCCAGGAGAATGTGCACCTACAAGACACATCAGTTCGTCAAGACGGGTGTCCGGGTGACTTAAAAGTCCATCTTTCGTCGGAAGAAACACACCGGCTGCTCAGACCTCCTCCATCCGCCCACCAGTGCTTCCAGCACACCGACAAACGTGGACTCCTCGATCCAGAACAACACCCCCCTGACACGCCCAGCTAGCCCAAAGATACCAGACCCAAACCCCTCGGCGAGCTCGTCGACACCTCTACCGCCTTGGCGGGTCTATGATGGGTCGATGACGGAACTGTGGCAGAGGCGAATGATCAGGGGAGCGACGGCGAGGGTTGAAAGGTTCCAGAGGTCGGATTCCAAAACATCATGAGGGGCATATGGTGGAGGTTCCGGCGGAGTGTTTGGTGGACACCGACACCGACATCGTGGAGATGCTGCGCTGGTGGTTCGGGTGGGACATACGAGTCATCGAAGGAGTAGTCTGGAGGGCGTGAATGTCATGGCCTTCGAATCTCGGTAATATGCTCCGTTGGCGCTCGCTTGCTCGAGTCTCTGACGCCCACGGTGCATTCTTGTCAGGGACTGACCTGTCTCGCCCACGGCAAACCTCCTGAAGTATGGGGACGGGGAAGTGAAGCAGCAGGCAGCAGTTTAAGAAGGCAAACCTTAAACGCTCGTTTGTCCCCGCTCCCGGCTCCGCATCCCTTATTTGGCGGGCAGGTCGACGATGATTGGCGAGGCGGCTGGACGGCGTCTGCGCCGAGCCAAGAGACTCGTCAGCTCGTTGCGTCAGCCCAATTACAGTCGCCCCGACGCACTGCCTCGTCTCACGAGACAAAGCCCGAGCGGCTGAAGGGCGTCGACCCCTCTTCAATGTCGACGTCGGCTGTTTCTCTGTCTTTATGTAACACGGCTGTCTCGTTGAGTCTGGACCGCTTTCACGAGTCGCTCGCCCACACTTACAAGTTACAAGTACAAACTGACCGACTAACACTAACACTGACACACGTCCACACCACCACCACCGTTGCCCGTCATGGATCTCGTCAACTTGGACAGATGGTGCGTCTTCCCGTCCCATCCCGCCATGACCTTCTCCCATGCTAACAACCCCTGACCAGCCCAACCTATGCCGTATGTGCCCCAAGTTCCCAACTACCTGCCTCCCAGATCCTACCTACCTACCCCTGCCCCCACTTCCCGCCTACCTCTCCTCTCTCCTAGCCGTTTACACCCGTAATAAACATGCCTGTATCTATCTACCCACGGAGACTAACCCAACCGGCGGCCAGTCCTTCTTTGGCGCCCTGGGCTGCGCCTGCGCCATCATCTTCACCGTCTTCGGCGCGAGCTACGGCACCGCCAAGTCGGCGGGCGCCATCTTTTCGTCGGGCATCATCCGGCCCGATCGGCTGATGCAGAATACGTGAGTTGTTCTTGAGTCTATTGTTACCTCCACTTTCTCTTCCAGATGCCTATCAAGTTGCCTATCCCCTTGTGTCAACCGTCCCTCCCCACCTCCCCTTTGTAAGATAAAATGTAACAAAATAAACAAAACACTCACTAACACCCACCCCCCCCCCTCCCAGACTCTGCGCCATCATGGCCCAAATCATCTCCATCTACGGCCTGGTCGCCTCCGTCATCATCTCCAACAACCTCATCGAAAAGATGGCGCTGCACACGGCGTTTTTGCAGCTGGGCGCGGGGCTGGCCGTCGGGCTGTGCGGCCTTGCTGCGGGGTTCGCGATTGGGATTATTGGTGATGCTGGTGGTACGTTTGGTCTCCGTGTTTTTTGGGTTGATATGTTCTTGGCTTATATTGTGGCTGTTTCTTCACTGTTCTTGGGGGATGTGGTTGGTCTTGGGCCATCTCTTCCCCTTTTCCCTTCTTACCCCGTTCCCTTGCTCCTTCCCTCTCCCTCCACCCACACGTCCATTCACCTCCTTCCTCCCCCTCCCCCTCCCCCTCTGCTTTCCCAACACCCAAGAACAGCACGAAAAAGGGAAATACTCACCCTTGCAATAATAGTCCGCGCCAGCACGCAACAACCCCGCCTCTACGTCGGCATGGTCCTCATCCTCATCTTCGCCGAGGTCCTCGGCCTGTACGGCGTCATTGTCTCGATCCTGATGCTGACCAAGTCGACTGTTGGTGTTACTGCTTGCCCTTACTGAACCTCTGCCACGGGTCTGGGCCTGGGTAGGTATGCGTTGAGGGTGTGCTGGTAAGGGGGTTGGGCGGTAGGATGGCTGGTTGGCTGCCTGGTTGGTGTCCTGGCCGATGGGGTCGGTTGGTAGAGGTACCTGCCTGACTGGGTGGG
>FTEL01010504.1_pt1 | contig 11799 bp, 14 predicted proteins | sample 1658911 | NCBI WGS metagenome assembly FTEL01 (sample SAMEA3914869, study PRJEB12502) | metagenome | biome: forest; material: soil | place: USA | collected 2012-03-12 | depth 0.1 m
CAACATAAGCCTTCTGTATCACCTCCAGAAATCACCCCGTCCCCTTCGTCGGCTGTCCAAATTAGAACCTCGAGCCCGCACGTTAGGTTGCTTCCCGCATCGTGATGCCACCCACCACTCCAACATGCTACCCTCCACGCTGCCCAAATATGGCCCCCTCCCGCTTCTCCTGTCCTCCAGCGTCTCGCCATCGACAAGGTCACCACGGCTTCTCAAAGCCAGCATTTAGAATGCACCCAGCCCTCCTCCCGCCGCTGGACATACCAAAACGATGGTCTGCGCGGCCCGTGTTACTGGACGACCCGATGGACCAGCCCATCTACCGGCCCTCGTACCACAGTCTGCCGCCCAAGCCTCGCCAGCAACCACGGCCCACGGTCGATTTTGACGACATTGAGGTTTTCAACTTTTTCAACCCCTGCTTGCTGCCGCCATCACAAATCAACCCCATCCCTGCCCGGCTGACCATCGGCCGCGGCCTCGTCGAACTGCCAGCCCGCACGCGGGGCCCGTCTCCCTGCCCGGCGCCCGACAGTGGCCTGCGCAGATCGACACTGACCGTTACGAGGCGGGGACGAAGCTACCGCCGCCGCAGCAATGGCACCCCTTTGACTCAGTCGTACCCCCGCTCGCGGTCGCCGTCGCCGGCGTTTCCCGAATCAGGACCGCCCTCACCTTCACCCCTGTCGCCGGAGCCCCGGCGGGTCAACCTGCCGCAGTGGGACGAATACAGCGTCGCAAACATGCAATGGGACGACGACAGCGACACGGACTCGCAGTGGGATGGGAAGACGGTCGCGGGCTCGCAGTGGGACGAGTGCAGCATCGTCGACATGGCGCCGTCGTCCCCTGCTCCGCACCAGACCTACTCCGAAACGGAATGGGACGATACGCCGGTCGAGAACCACCGCACGCAACGAGAGGAGGAAGTCCTGGGGTGCGACACACCGTTTCTCAAGGACACGGAGTACTGGCTGAGGCAAGAGACCGGTCCCGACGGGGAGCAGGCGGCGTTGAGGGAGCTGTGGGGAGCTATTGACGGCATGCTGGGGCCCGGCGCTAACCTGGGGGATTTCGACACCAAGAGCGTCGCCGGGACTGTGGATGGATTTAGGACGCCGGTTGAGGACTGGAACGGAGATGTGAGACGAGGCAGTGAGGAGCGGGTCCGTGGAGAGTGCGGACAGGGTGCTACGTGGTGGGGGGCGGTCCGGCGGAGTTTGTTGCTGTCATAGGCTTTCTCCAGTCCGCTCGTTCTCTTCTTTTCATGATACATATTTCAAAGGCCTTTTTTTCGGCCTTTCTCCAGTTTGTGTACATATTACAGCGGATTAGTAAATAGGTACTCGCGCGTTTCCAAGTTCCGCCGTCTCACTCGGCATCACCTCACCCCTACTCCCCATATTTACACGGTGATGTCCTCCCGCTGCGCTAAGAAACATCAAATTTGGCTGCAATAGTCTCCAAGACCGAGACGACTACTTGTCCGAACACACGAGATCTACTTGCTTGGGGGTTGTATGAGTCTTGATACCTGTGTGTCGCTCAGGTTAGCAAGGGGTGAGCAATACCTTAGAGACAGCATGGGTGGGGGCTAATATGCAACTTACAGACCCAGGCTTTCCTTCATCGGTTGACGTATTGCGTGTGCTGGCACAGGACTGGTTGGTGGCTTGGGGGTGGTGATGAGCCGGCACAGCCTTGCGAGGATATCAAGAACTGTGTGCGCGGACTGACTGCATTAGCTGAGGTTTACGTGCAGTGAGCGGGGGGGTTCCTGCAGGGGCCAACTTAACTGAAGGTGCATCTGCGTCGTGCAGGGCCAAATAGGAACCAGGAAGGCGAGGCGGGGGGTGAGGAGTTGCGAGGGGAGCCGACATTGGCTTGTCGTGTATGTGCCTACCCTCCTACCCTCCGGTGTTCCCGCCGACCTAGGGCGGCGCGCCAATGAATTGATCGCGGCTTGTATCAACCAACGCCACGTCTGAGCACGTCCAATCAGAGAGAGGTTCGAGTGTCCTCTGACATTCTACAAAGGGAAAAAGTGGTATTTTTCCTCCACCGGGAGTGGCGTTTGCCACGGCCCGCCTGCATTCAGACAGATTCGACGTCTCGAGCGAGACGATGCATGGAAATTGGGGACCGGTCAGTCGGCTCCATTCGCAATCCGCAGATAAGTAAAGAGGAATTCCTCCCACTCCAAGGCTCAGGAGGTCCTGTTCTCCAGAAACCTGTCAGCCATTGAAGACCTGAATATCCCATAACCCGAGTTTTCCTCGGCTCCGGCTTCCGAGCCACAAGCCTGTTGTTGACCGGCTTGTTCCCTTTTCGCAGCCGTCTTTTCACTTGGTGTCTGTCTTCGTGTTTACACAGGTACCGGCCTACATACCTTGAACAGCCCAGAGCTGCATCCCTAAGATGACATCACCCATTGTCGACGTCCAAGACAAAGACCACAGCGGGATCAATGCCCTCGATGGACACCCTCATAGGTCAGTCAGCCACCAGCAAACCATACCTCTCCTAGAGACATCGTTTTTGGTTTCCGCCAGCTCCGTCTCTCCCTCCCATTCCTCTATCTCCATCACCTCTGCTCGTCCCCTTTTTCCTCGGATGAAATCATCCTGACTCGTCTTACCCAGCAGCGCTAGCCCCGGTTCGGAGCGCGAAGGAACGTCTCAACGCTTGCTGCAGGGCATCCAATCCCTGCAGCTGAGTCTGCCGCCGTTGATCGCCGGCAAAGTCAGTGCCAACCACGCTGGGATGACTCCGATGGAGAGATTCAAGTTGGAAACCCTCGGCGGTCCGGTGATTGCGGGTGATATGAGTGGCACACGCACCCACAACATCGGTGAGCACGTGTCTTGCTTCAGTTGTCGGGCGACTGTCGACGCTCGCTCGGACGAAGGCGGACACTCTCACCCGTCATGCTGAGATTATGTTACGGTGCTTGCCTTTGGATTTATCTCAGTGCGATACAATGTACTTATTCCCTCTCCACAATCACCGCTCCATTTTTTTTCGTTGTCACTGTGACCGTCACCGGCGTCAATCTTCTCCGGGCACGATGTCATTGTCGTGGATGTGTTGCGGGGAAACAAGTGACCAATGCAACTATTTTCATTACGTTAAACCTTGAAGGGCACTTCAGTCGCTGACCAACTAGCGTGGCCACATGCATGTCATGAAGGGAGGGATTGGTACTCCATCCTGAGCCCGTTGCTGGACAAGGGCAACGAAGAACGGGATGACAGGTTTGTCCCGGAAGGTAAAGGACGCTGGCTCTTACACTCAGCTGCCGGGCTCAAGATTCGCAAGCAATCCCTCCATCGTGTTGCTTGTTCTCTCTTCCTCCTGCCCGAGATCAGCTTCTGTTGACGCCACGCCACGTGCTTGGCCACCACCTGAGGCAGGTATACCAGGCCTCGCGTGGCGGCCTTGAATCCGTACTCCGATCGCATCGTCGCGAGGGGGATGGAGTGTCGTAGCTCGTAAACAGAAACGATCTTGTAGGCGAAATCGTAGCCACCCCAGTCTTGGTGCCTGTTGTTGAACTCGGCGTTTCCGGATCCGTTTTCTTCGAGAGGGGGGTCGCCCGGGTTTCGCGTTCGGGCGGGGAGGATCTCGCAGATGTGAGTGAGAGCCGAATGCGGTGCCGTCCGGTAGAACCAAATGCGCTTGACGCTCGGCTTCAAGCAATACTTCCGGAACTCGTAGTTCTTGGTCCAGTCGACGATCTGGCTCATGTACGGATCCTGCATTGGCAGGATCACATCAGTGGTCAAGTGGCTGCGAGGCATCTTGGCGACCGTTGTGCTGAAGAGCTGGAGCAATCCAGGAAACGCGACGCGTCAAAGTTAGGTAGGTTTGTTGGTATTCTCTCCGACTGACCAACCACATCGTTCTGAAGTGACAAATCCGAGACCGACAAGAGCAAGTTGCACAGGAATGCCAAGGCAAAAAGGGCCTGCTGGGTGCATATGCAGAGAAAGGAGATGAAGGGGGAAATTTTGACGAATCAGGGTCGGGATGTTGTAAGGAATAGGGGAGCTCCTGAACGCTCTTCGGTGTTACACCATCTGCTCTCCTCAAGCTGTCGGCCATTAGACAAAGACAAAGCCTGGACTCAGTCGTCACACACCATCGCCCGACTCCCAGCTTCTTGTCTCCACGTCCAACTCGGCAGAATAGTCCCCAAACTCCGCAAACACCCGATGCACCATCTTCAAATATCGCGGCCTCCATCGAAACCCCTCAAATAGTGCCTTGGTGTATCCCAGTACTCAGGATAGTAACCGGCCGTCTCCCAGTCCACGATGCCCGTCACCCTCCACCCGCTGCTCCCGTCCGGCAGAGCGACCTGGTCAACAAGAATGTTCCGGGGATTCAAGTCTGCGTGAGTGAAAACAATCTTGTGTCCACGGCGGCTCGGCTCGTCCGAGAACCGGACGCATTGGCTGAAGGCAGCTTCGTCCACGAACGGCCCGATGGGGTCCGCACTGCGAATGCGATGGTCTCGGCACGGCCCGCCGAGGCTGTTGCAGATTGCCATCTCCGGGTTGACCGTCTTGGGCATGTCCCGCAGCTGGGCCACGTAGTCCTTGAGCTGAGCGACAATCTCGTCGCAGTCGCGGTCGGAAAAGACCTCCTGGCAGCGCCACAGGGGCACGCCTGGGACCCGCCCGATGAGCAGATAGGAGTCGTCCCCGTCAGGAATTACGTCGAAAGGCTCTGGAACCGGGACGGAGGTCTCTTGATGGACCCGCCGCAGCGCGTTGTACTCGTTGTGGAGCATTGCAGCATCTCCTCGGTATTTGAGAAACAGGCCAAAGGGCAGCCTTTGGACAAACATCGGGCGGTCGTCGGTCCCATAGATCCAGAGTCCGAGCTTGGCTAACACTTCGTAGGCAAGCGCCCGTACCTTTCGAGGGAAAACCCGCCAGCATGAGATGAAGGCTCGACGGGTAACGCTGATCAGAGACCCGAGGTGTCGGAACGGTACCATTTGAGCAAGACGCTGTCTCCAGTTGTTGCTGGTGGCTGTGGCGGATGGATGAGATGAAAAATCTGAGGCGCAATGCTTCTGGCGATCTCGACGTATTGAATGCTTGTTGCTAGCCGGGCCTGGGTTCCAACAAATCTTGCGTCGACTGTGGGGGTGTTTAAACGTGAGTGATCACCGAGCAACGCGAAGGAACCTTCGATGGCAAGCGGCTCCTCGAGTCCGATGGGAACCGCCATGACCCTGTACTGTTTTGTCACAGATACCGGAATCAGCACAGTCCGAAGACGAGAAGAGTCTCATCTCACCTCAATCGCGGACGGCTGCAGTCTGATCAGCTTGACCAAGCCCCGCGCAAATGCTCTAGCAGCAGACCTCCGAACCAACCAATGGCTGCGATGGTGCTGCAGGTGTTCAGGATTGCTGGCACACGAGAGCCACCAGTCCCGGTAGGGAGGACTAAAGAAGACCCCAAGCATGTCGAAGATGCCGGGCTTTGCGGATGACTTGTCAGGTATGTGTTACGTGGCAGGGCCCAAAAGCATCTACAAACCTTATTCGCAGTCCAGCCAGACGGGGTGGGGAGAATAGGCACGACGAGCAAAGGATCCCAAATCGTGCCAGCCTTTCCGGTAATACAACACTTGTTCCCGTCTCGCTTCGCGATCACTCCCTGGGTGGCAGCATCTGGTGGCGACAGGGGACGGCCGTGTGTGATCACTGCCAACGGGGAATATCAGGCTTGTTCTGTCGGGCCGGGCGAAGAGCTTACTGGACTCGACAATGTATATCCAATTTGACACGAGCGATTGAGCATCGCCTGCCGACAATCTGTGCTCGACATAGCGGGCGGCAACGACAGGGTGGAGGGCCTCGGTGACAAACGACTTGAGCAACGCGCCCGAGGGGTGTGGCAAGTCAAGCGCTGCAATGAGTGACAGCGTCTTGTCGACTTGCTGGCGGTTGGGATCCATGAGTTCGTGGACTGAGTCGAGAGGGCGAGAACCGAACCGCAACTTGACACAGCCGAGCAAGGCGGAAAGCGTGTCGTCGGCTCGAGGTTTCATGAGAGAAGCATCTGAGCCCCGCTCCAGCGCCTATTTGCAGGAGAGTTTTGTCTGGCAAGCCAATCAACTTGCAGGCCCACGCCAGGGTTCTCAGTCACCGGTGCCACTGTCTTCCTCACTTCCCGACTTCGTCCACAGATCGCATGCTGAAAAAACGTCGAGTCTCAAAATCACCTCACGCAGCACTGCCCGTCGTAGCATCGACGACCACGCACCGTACTCGCCGCTTGCACAGGACCAGACGGCATCGCACGCAAGAGAGAGAACCGACGTCTAATTCATTCATGCCTTCTCCGAGGACGGCTTCTTCCTAAATCTACTGGCGCCCCTCATCTTCGGGCCCAGATACCACACAATGATTGGCGCCGGTATGCCGACGACAACGGCCACGAGGCACAGCACGGTGCCGCCCCAGCCGTAGCCCAGGGAGCCGAAGAGGGCCGGGACGAAGAGCGGGAACAAGAAGGCGAGCATGGAGCGGAGGAAGGAGCAGGACGCCGACGCCGACGCGCTGTACAGGTTGTACGCATCCGAAATGTATGCTGACGTGCACTGGTACGTGATGATGGAGCTTCCGGCAAAGAGAGCGGCGCCGAGCTGGTCTTGATGTCAGTGTTGCCAGGGCTAGACTCGGGAAGCCGACTCACGTTAGGGACGATCCAGTGCAGCTTGGCCTCGGCCGACCACCCGTAGAGGAGGATGCCGCAGGGAATCAGGAAGGACGCCGGAATCATGAGCGGCACACGGAACTCGGGTCGGCCGGGCTCGTCGTCGGCCAGGCCGTAGCGCCGCTTGAGACGGGCATACACGGCGTCCGTGGCCGGAGCGCAGATGTACACTCCGATCAGGGAGCCGACGGCGAGGGAGATGTAGTTGAGACTGGCGTCGCCGCGGGGCAGGCCGTACCGCCCCTCGAACAGGGAAGGAAAGCTGGAGATGAGGAGATACAAGGTGCCAAAGTTGAAGGCCTGGTAGAGAGCGAAGAGTTGGATGATGGGCTGCGTCGCCAGCATGACCCACGGCCGCGAGAGGGCAATGCGAAGGAGCCCAAGGATGGTCCTGTCAGCGTCCGACTGCTCCCACTTGGTCTGCAGCTTGAGGTTGCCAGTCGAGGCGCGGAGGGCGCGGGCCTTGACCAGGAGGAGGCGGGGCGCATATGTCTCGCGGAGGAAGAAGAAAGCGATGACTTGGACGACGGCGTTGACGATGACGATGACCCAGAAGCACCAGCGCCAAGTCGTGTACTCTGTCATGTAACCACCGACTGGGTGGGGTCAGCAACACGACAAACAAGACTCCGGCGACAAGAACGACGTACCAATAGGCCCGATGGCTGGTCCCAGCACCGGCGCCAGCTGGTAGACAGCAAATCCCCTGCCGCGCTCCTCTAGCTTCCAGCAGTCGTTGAGCACACCGCCGCCCATCTATGCCCCGTTAGCATCCTGATAGGCCCTGCTATAGATTCCGACGTACCCCGACACTGGCACTCCCGCCGACGCCGGCAAGAAAGCGAAAGGCCGTGATCTGAGACTGCGACGTGGCGAAGCCGCAGAGGGTGGTAAATAGAATGAAGATGATGTTTCCGAGCCGGATCACGGGCATGCGTCCCCAGATTTCGGAGCATGGCGAGAGGACAAAGGGGCCGAACGCGTAGGCGAGGAGGAAGATGGAGAGCACGAGCTGGAGCTGGACGCCGTTGGGAATGTGGAGCTCCTCGCCGATGGACGAGAGAGCCGGAGCCGTGATCGACGAGCAGAGCGGCGACAGGAAGGCAAAGGTGGAGATGATGAGAGAAGTCTGCGACGCTCTCGTTAGCAAGCGTGTCTTGTCCTGAGATGGAAAAGGGGCATCGAGACTTACCGCCCACTTCTGCCCAGTGGTCCAATTTTTGGGGTTTTTCGGGTCGTCTGGCCCGTCCCACGTCACCTGCTTTCCTCATTAGAACCAGAGTGCCAAAATGGCCCTCTCACGCTTCGAGGTGATCGTACCGTAAAGGTGTCATCCTGTTTGTCTTTCTCGTCGGCGAGGGTCACCGATGAGCTAAAATCGGACCTGGCAGGGGAGAGGCACCCCGAGTCAACTACGAGAAGACTCTGGGGACTGTTGCCGTTGGATGTATGTGATTCCGCAAGAGTGAACGTAGAGGGGCTGGCAGAGAGGGCGCCAGAAACCTGAAGTGTCGCCATGACGAGACAGGAAGACCAAAAAGGCACAACGAGTGTGGATACGAGACGGCCAAAATGCAAACCAAGTCTATCGCATCCCGCAGTCTATAACGCCGGCAGTCTAACCGAAAGAAACCAAACCGTCAACGAACGTGGGCGAGCAAAAGGACAACAGGAAGGAAAGGGCGGAACGACAAAGCTGGCGTCTCCCAGCCGTGGTCTTATGCTCTTAGACGCGAAGCTCGGGAGCTCCCAGACACGCAATGCTGCCACGGTGATCGGTCTGCGAATTTGCGTATTCGGCGGGCCCATCCCTGCCACGGCCCAAGTTCCATGGAGACGATGACAGCACGAAACCCACTCGTCGACGAGCCTCAGGTCAATGTCAACAGTGAGCTATTGACGAACCCCTGGCCCGTCCAGGGGCGCCCCACATGGTAACGGGCAGCTCAGAGCTGAGCCCGGCCGGGGATCCAGAAAGATCCAGATCCACGGGACGGACGCCAATAGTGGAGTGTCGAAACGCCGCCAACCGCTGCATTGGGAAAGTTCCCACGCGACTCATGCCGTCGCTGGTAGCTCTGCTCCACCATACAAGCATCACGGCACCAACGGCCAGGACGGAGACGACGAAGGGTACCTCGGTTCCGCCGTCAGCCGCACTCCACCGACTACAAACGTTAGTACGTAGCAAACTTTACCTCGCGAGGGACCCCGGGCTGCGCAAGCCTCGCGTGCCCTCACTTGGGTTTGCAGCTGGCATGCAGCAGATGGCGGCGTTCTTGTGAGGTATTGCGAGATGACAGATCACCTCCGGGGGTGATGGCGTGCGCACGCGACCAGGAACACGGCAGCTGAGCTGAGCCGGCCGTGCCAATACAAATCAAACGCCGGTTGCTCAATATGAGTTAGGTAATATGTACCAGGCATAAGCTGCATATTGGTATGTATTGACATACTGTGTACAACCAGTCGTATTTCCAGCCCCTGACCTGGCCCCTGAACGCTCAGATTTTGTGCTGCACCCAAACATACACAATTCGCTAGCTCGGGTTCTCTCCTCTCTCGTTGTGCCATGTCCCGCAGGGTTCCTCGTTGCAAAAAAGGAGTCTTAGTTCCGGCCACTTGCCGAGCAATGCCCGAAGTACACAATAATTTGTAGGTGAAGGGAATCGGCAGGTTTCTTAGCTCCATTGTCAGCGGTGGGGGTGTTCGAGACCCAATCCACCATGGCGAATCCACGGCACTAACCAATCTGTCAAACAAACACCAAGATTCATGTAATTGTCTGCCTGTAAACTCCAACTTGCCCCAAGGCAAAATTCAGAAGTCAAAGAGAGCTCGGTAAGAGACGAAACTGAGAAACCCACCTGCGAGGGTCCGACTAGCCACAAGTTGAGTTGAACCAGACCATGCTCATCACGCGAAGAAGGCTTGCTCCCCCCATACAATCATAAGCGACCGCGTGAGCTACTCTCAAAGGAAAAACATGCCGTCCCGATTCACAGCCGTTGATAATCGTCCACAGCCATCTGGTCACTCCAGTTCATATGCATCAATGAGCCCTCATAGATATACAATATAAGTACCAGTCAAACCACACCCCAGTCGCTCATACAGCATTACACACCACGAGCACACCGCACCCATAGCTGTACCACATCTCCTACCCCTTTCACACAATCTCGAAACCCACCGGCAAGATGTCGGAAGCACAGCAGCCTGAGCCCAACCCCCTGACCATCATTTTCAACTACCCCAGATTTGTCATCCCAGGACAAAAACTGTATCCCCCGTTGACAGTTCAGCTGGCGAACGCTCAATTCTATGCGGCGCAGGTCCAGGTCCACCCGGAGTACTTTTACGCCGAGGCCAGGTGCGTTTGGGCAGACGTCGTTAACGAAAACGGGAGAATGGTGATAAAAGACGAGAGGCTGGCGACAAACGAGCTTTGCGGCACGAAACTCGTCTACGGCACCGTCAAACCGAGCGAAAATCCAGAGGCGTACATGGTGGAGTTCATCTTTGACAGGCTCTGGTTTGGACCTCAGGCAGCCGGCTACTATTACTTTCAGATTTCCGTACGTGCCCTGCGCAACGCAGCCCAGCAGCCCCACGAGAATGAGTATCGAGATACAACCATTGCTTTCTCAGAGGAGATGAGGGACCCGGAGCAGGGGGTAATCTTCGTCAACCCGGTGGCTCGCAGTGGGGAGGGGGTTTCGGGAAAGAAACGTCGATGAGAACCTTTCATGGGGCAGGGTTGGTTGGAGGGTTGGACAGCATGCAGACGCTAATAGGAGTCTGATGAGCTGGAGTCGAACAGGCAGGGCGCTGATTTACGGGGTTTAGCTGGGCCACGGGGGTTGGTTGCGTTATTTATCCGGTACTTAAAGGGCTGGTACCCTTATTTTGACTTTTTCTTTCAAGTGAGAGAGATGGTGAAGCCGCTTTTGTGCCATTTACTTGAAATTCCAGCTTTGAAACTTGACGTAATGCTTTAATGGGGAGCCATAACGCACGTGGGATCGCTCGCTGGCCTCTTGTCCACGCCGCAGTATCATAACGGATCCAAGTAAGCGGTTGTATGAAGTCATCTCTCACAGATAGTTTCGGTGACAAGGTTTACACCCCTTATTTACTTTGGAGTATTGCCGGTATGCAAGGAGAAGTAGTTCTCGTCGCTGTTATGGCCATCCATCCACTGATTCCTCTTATCTCTACTTCCCGGCGTTTCCGGCCTCGGATCTCACACGCCGGCTAGGTATCTCGGGGAGGAGGGGGGGAATGTTCTCAACTTGTAAGCCGGTCGTATTCCACTTGCAGCCAGCGCACCACAACCTGTTCCTCCATCATCGCCGTCGCCCACACAGGCGGAATACGTCACTGCTCTTGCTCACTTTGACGTCCCCCCCCCAGAATCTCCCAATGTTCATCGGGGGTTGAACACGATGCATATGCAAAGAGGATAGGTACCTAGGAAATAAGTTGAGGCTGTTGTGGATTTTGGGTTCCTTCCTGGTCGTGAAGCAGTCGTTGAGCTTCCTTCCGTCTTACATCTCGCTCAGCCAGAAGCAACAGCGTATATGCAGGTTATCTCAAACTCAAACTTCTAATTCTTTCCATTTCCCTCTTTCCTGGGCCGGCGGCCACCCACAATTTTGTGAATTCTTTTCCTACCGATTCAAGCAAAACCACCCACGCACCTCGCGCCCATTTCCTCACCCGCTTCCTAACCTGCTTCTTCACCCACTTGATCAACTACCTCCTCACCCGCTTCTTCCCTCACCAACCACCACCGCGGTCATCGCCCACTGCCGTCACCTTCTCCCCCAAGATCTGGTTTGTTTCGCGCAGTAATTATGCCTCGCCGCCATTACAGAAGGTCGCGTAGCCCGCGTGGCTCGCGGGATGGTCGCGGTCGCGAGCGTAGCAGATCTTCGGATCGCGACCGAAGCCGCTCCAGCGATTACCGACGTGATCGCTCTGAGAGCCGCGATGACCGTTCTCATCGCCGCTCTGACAGCCGCGGTACCCGCTCCCGCCGCCACCGCCACCGCCACGA
>FTEL01006721.1_pt1 | contig 11795 bp, 19 predicted proteins | sample 1658911 | NCBI WGS metagenome assembly FTEL01 (sample SAMEA3914869, study PRJEB12502) | metagenome | biome: forest; material: soil | place: USA | collected 2012-03-12 | depth 0.1 m
CACCTCACAAAAAGTAATCTGCCACCGGCTTCTTCGCCGGCATCCCCCTCGAGTCCTGCGGCGCCGCCTGGAACACGCGGTACCGCCTCGCCGGCCCGCTCCGATACCCCAGCAACCCCCCATCCATCAACATCCCCCTCTGCCCGGCCGCAGCAGCAGCCGCAGCCGCCGCCGCCGCCGCCGCACCCCCCATCCCGCCATCGCTCCGCCCAACATCCCCATTACTCCGCGCGAGCACGCCCCAGCCCGATTCATCCTCCGATAGCTCCAGCAGCGCGGCGACATTCCCACAGCGATAGCAGTAATTCGGCGCGGACCACACCGTCACGATGCTGGCGTCGAACATCTCCTTGAACCCCTCCATAACCAGCTGATGCGCGCGGGCGATGAGGCTGAGGTCGTTGCGGTGGTTAAACACCTTGACGATGTCGGCGCCGAAGAGGAAGCCGGCCCCGCGCGGCGACAGCCCCCACCCGTCGATCTCGTCCGGGTCCGACCACAGCAGGTCGCACATGGCGCCCTCGTGCGGCACCTCCTGCTTGCGATCGAGCAGGCGGATCTTATCGACCTTATCGATGAGCGGGCTGAGGCCGCCGTGCACGCAGAGGACCGCGCCGGCCGGGTTGCCGACGGAGCCGCCGCTGGAGGAGGACGCGCCGGAGCCTGGGGCGCCGGTGAGGGCGGGTGGTGAGGAGGAGGGGCCTGTTGAGGCGGAGGGCGGTGTGGATGTTATCCCGTTTGTCATGGAGACTGTGCCGTTGGGGGTTATGGCGCCGCCGCCGTGGCCGCCAATCCGCTTGTCTGCCTCTCTTTGCTGCCGCAGGAAGCGGGAGAGAACCTGGCCGTCGGAGTTCCGCACCTCGATCTCGACGTCGTCGCCGTTGAAGGAGGGCATGGGCTCGCCGTCGGCGGGGGGGAGGGTGTTGGAGGCGCCGAGCACGATGGCGCCCAGGGCGAGGTAGTCGAACACGTCGCAGCAGTAGCGCCACACGTTGGCGCTGCCGTATTTCCGCAGGCACTCGTCGTAGAAGCCGTAGACGGTGGTGATCTGGCGCGACTCGTGGTTGCCCCGGATGAGGGTCATGCGGTCCGGGTAGCGCACCTTGAGGCAGAGGAGGAGGAGGAAGGTCTCGAGGGAGTAGAAGCCGCGGTCGACAAAGTCGCCTGGTGGACTGCGTGTTAGCTGCGGACGGAGGGGCTGCCCGGCGTGACGACGTACCCATGAAGAGATAATTCGTGTCCGGCACATCACCACCAACCCGGAATAGCTCCATCAAGTCGTGGAACTGGCCGTGTATATCGCCGCATATCTGTCCGCCACGTGCCCCGAATTAGCATCAGTCCCTCGTCTCCTCTTCCCCCTTCCCCTCCGTACCCTCCTCCTCTATCCCCTTCCTCTTCCCGCACCCCGTCACCCTAGCCACCAGACCGTAGAAACTCGGCACACGTACTGTCACCGGCGCGTTCACCGTCACGACATTCCCCTCCTCAATAAGCAGCTCGCGCGCCTTGTGGCACAGCTCGCGGACCTCGGCCTCGGGGATCGGGCGGCACGCGCGCAGCTGGGCGATCGCCCTGTTCGAAACGTTCCCCCCTCGGGGTTTGAGTCAGCAAGCATTCCGGGTCTTGAGGTATATGTGCGGTGTTTGGCTGTCCAAGGGCATGGTATGGCATGACGGAAGGGTAGGTAGTGTGGGTAGGGTGAGTAGTGCAGGGCGGCTGCACTCACCGGTCGAGATCGCTCATGATGGATGATGGGTGATGATGGCCTGCCTGCTCCTCCTGCTGTCGCTGTCACAACAACAGCAGCTGCGGCGGCGGCGCGCGTTCAGGGTCGTGGGCCTTTGAAAGGTCGGGTCGCGTGGTCGTTACCGCAGTCGCAGGCGCAGATGTTTGTCGTCGATTCGTCGATTCGGGCGGCAGACAAGAAGGTTGGAGATGCAACAGCAGCGCCGACAATCGAAGCGCAATCGGGGCCCAGAGCCAAACTCCGCCAAGCCGCTTTTCCCACAGAGACAGACAGACAGCACAAAAATAACCGGCCCCAAACCGACCCAAGAAACCAGAAACCAACAGTCACTCTCTTCAACAAAGAACCCTCATTGTGCTGGGGGTGAATTGGCGGTTGCAACGTCTTTTTCTTTCTCAAAAAAAGATGCAAGTTCAGATTCAGAGCAGGCAGGCAGCTGCAACATGCGCCCGCGATTCCTGCTTCGCGAGCTGCACACACGACCACGGCATTGCATTGGGTGGATGGCTGGTCGCCGCCCAGAAGCATATGGTCCGTGCACCGGAGCCTTGGCGAGCCAGCGGGTCGGTTCGACCCTAACCCTGTCCTGGCCTGCCGCAAGCCGAATGCTACCCTCCCTCTCTGCCCCTTGCCCATGTCTTCCTTCGGTGGTGATCCATTGATCGGTTCACCTGGATGTGGTACAACCCAATAGTCCGTCTGGAGTGTAGACGGGCGTCTTGGCTATGTCCGATGTGTCTATTCCGTATGTTTCTCCAATCCAGCAGACTACAACCCGGTGCAACCTTTCTGAGAAGGGACTCCCATCTTCCACTGCCCACCCATGATTCACTTTCACACTCACACAGCCAGGATCGTGGAATGAATGCCATGTCCGGCCAGCTTGACAAGATTAAATACTACATATTGATTCTCCGCTCTCGGCCTCCCCTCTAAGTTGTACGTACTCCTTTGGCCAGGCAGGTGCTGATACCACCACCAAAATAGTCTGCTCTCAAAGATGGAAACAAACGCCCGCATACCAACACAGCCCGCCGCCTTTGCCAGAAAGCGGCCAGCTGTGAATGAACCAGACAACCCAGACCAAAAACGCAAAACCAACACACAAACAGGCCAAAAAAAACGAGAAAATGCGCTATCCCATCCAGCAAGTTCAACCCCGCCAAATTCCCATCCCAGTGACGCCATAGTTGCCCATTGCCCTGAATTCCCTCCCTTCCATCCTTGGTATCCTGTTGTGGGCAAAAACAAAAAAAAAGACGATCAACCCGAGAAACGCCGAGGGAAACCAAGAAGCACGCGCCACTGAATGTCCATCCGTATCCGTGTCTTTGCTGCCGCCGCCACTGTTTCTCTGCACCGCCCATCCCAACTCGTGTCCGTACCGCCGCGCCGCCGATCCCAAGCCAGGCGAGCGAGCCCTCATCCGAAACTCGGTGTTTTTTCCGTGTCCGAACACCACACCGAGTTCCATCGTGACCCAACCCAACCCAGCGGGAGAAAACGCGTATCATGACCACCGCCGCGCGCGAATCAGAAACGCCCGGTCCTCTCAACCGGCCACAGGCGAGGTCGCCTTCCGTTTCGTCCGCGGCGGCAGGTGCAGCATCGCAGGATCCATGGCAGCCCCGTGAGCTCCAAACTCGGCCGCCTTGGCTGCTGCTTCCCCCGCGCGCGCTGCCGTCGGCCCGCTCTCCGACGAGGGCGTTTCCGCCGGCGTCAGGGGGAGCGACGGCGCCACCGCCGACGAGCACTTCCCCGAAAGGACGACGGCCGAGCTGATCGAGCGCTTGTGCGGTGCCTCCCCGTTTCTGGGGTGGTGGTGCTGGGGTTGTTGTGCCGGCACCAGCGCCGCCTGGCGCGCCGCGCGGTGCATGTCGCCGATGGCGTCCGTGATGAGCGCCGCGTCCCATAGCGGCAGGATCCGGTAGCCCAGGTTCTCCATGATGCACCGCTCCGTCAGGTTGATCTGCTCGCACGTCCACAGGTTCTTCCCCCACGCCGCGCCGTAATAGTGCGTCGGCTCCTGGCAGTCCACCAGGAACTTGACCGCGATCACCAGCGCCGCCAGCACAATCACCTCCGGGTTGACCGAGTCGATGTGGAGTTGCGTCGTCGCCATCGACGCCGCCGCGCCCGGACGCGGGCTGGCCTGGATCGTGTGCCGCTTCGTCGAGCCGCCGCTCACGGGGTCGCGCTGCGCCAAGGGGCAGAGAAGCCGCCAGTTGAGCGAGAACTTGGAGCTGAGCGAGTCTAGGATGCACACGGCCAGGGCGATCGTGTCCATGGGCAGGTCGGAGCGGACGAGCATCTCGTGGACAAGCGGCACCGACGGCACCGTGAGAGATGCCGCCGGGGGAATGAGATTGACCAGGTGAATTGCTGGGCCTGTTTTGTTGGAGGGGCAGTTTCAGTCAGTGAGATGAACAGGGGGCAAGTGGAGACAGGTGGGCTGCCATCACATACCGAGCAATACAGACTCGAGGAGCCCTCCATCTTCCAGGAGGGTCCGCGGGCTCTGGGCGGCCAACGACTCGCGCGATGAGGGGGGTGGCGTCGGGAGGTTCGATAGGGGCTGGTAAGTGCGGGAGAAGTACTCCTCGTCAAAGTCGAACTCGTCGTCCGAGTAGTCCGGCGAATGGGTGGCCATGGCTGCGGGTTTGCTGAGGGCTGGTTTTCTCGCTGCTCGCGCGTTTCGTTCAAGGGGTGGGGGTTCGAGGTCGTCGGTTGCCAGTGCGTCCAAGAAGCAGCAGTTCAGCGAAGTAGGCCAGCGAGCTGCTCATATCGATAGGACCGAGCGCAGCCGACGAGGTTTTCGAGGAAGAGGATTTTTTCGAGGATGACCAGAAGTAGGGGTCCAGACGGTGAGACACACACACAGTCAGCCCCGCAGTCTCCCCGCGAGCTGCTGGTGAGCAGGAGTGGGCAGAGGAGGAGGATATTATCCCCCAACTCTCAAGACGGCCCTGGAGGGAGCACGGTCCGGACCCGACAACGACGAACACGAGGTCCCGGCTGACACGCGCGGAAAGGGCCGAAGGGGTGCTGTGTTCCGCGTTTCCTGCTCCTGGAAAGCGAAAGATGTCCGGGAGAGGGTGAGGGAGGGAGATCGAGTGAGCGAAGAGGGCGGGAGGGAGGCCGGCGCCGTTTTCTTGTTGGAAGAAGAAACAGGGTCACTCAAAGCTTGTGCACCACCTTCATAAATATAAACCCTGGTAGGGAGAGAGCCGAATGCCTGAGTGGGGTGGGGGAGAGGCTATGTCTCGGCGGTGGCTCGTCGAGTGCTGGAGCAGGTGGGCCGCGGCGGGTGCCAAGCGACCGGGGGGAGGGAGGGGAGCGGAGGGTTCCAGTTTAGATGGATCTGGGATTTGCGGTGTCGAGAGTCAATAATACGGAGGAGGTGAGCCAGAGCAGAGCAGGTTTGTGCCGGTTCTGCGCTTGTTTGTGTTCTTGTGGGTGTTGTGTTGTCGAACTCGCTCGCCCCTGCCCAACCGATGCTAGCTCCGACAAAAGGCTCCGCTTTGTGGAAGTTGCATGCGTGCCCGACGGGGAGGAGGTGACGAGGGAGGGGTACGAGGACGTAGGGTAGCCTGAATAGGGGGGAGGGGGGCGGTCTGTGACGAAGTTCCCCAAGAGACAGCGCAAGCCTGGAGCGTTGGAGAGGAGAGAGAGGATGTTGACAGGGTGGTGGGCAAGAAGAGGACAGGCAAGATGGGCTGGGCAGGCAGGCAGGCACATGCAGGGGCGGACTCCTGCCATTTTATGTGGCAGGCACGCGATCACAACTCCTCTTCAGCAACTGCCAACGAATGCGCAAGTGACCACCACCCAATGCCTGCTTCTGCTGCTGCCCGCCGCCTGCTCCCGTCCACTCGTCCACTCGTCCACGGTGTGCCCCGGTGGTCGGCAACTCGCAGAGCAGCACCAAACGGCAGCACCAGCGCGGCTGCGGGGATCCGCCCCTGTCACCGCGCTCGTCACCGTGTGTGTCCATGACGGTGCTCGCGGTTGCGGTTGGGCGCAGCCTCCAAGAAAGCCGGCCCCTTCACCACCCCTCCACCCCCCTCCACCCCCTTCAGCTGGCGAGCCATTATTGAACCCTGGACCCCCTCGGCTGGGGCTGTCGTGGTCTTGGCTTGAAAGGGCAATCCTGTTCTGCGGTGGGGCTGCGCAGCTCCGCACTGTGGTCCAGCCAGGTTCTGTGGCTCCATCACAGGGAACCGGCTGCCGCGGATTAGATGAAGGCCAGGCCTGGAAGGATGGGATGGAGGGGATGGAGATGCAGCTGCATGCGACGGCCACAGGGCTAAACGCGCCGCAAATGGGGAATGCTGACGACTGAGCAATCTGGATGAAAGCGCAACCCGGAACAAGACAGTTTTTGTTCGCGTCACGTCGCTCGCTCTTCGGGAGAAATGCGGTGGGTCGGCGGACGGATGGCAATGCATGTCCACCAGCGGGCGGCGGGCAGCAGCAGGGCAGGGTCCAGCATGTCAAAGGTGGGGGGATGCTGGCAGAGTCGATATTTTAAGGTATCAATCGGGTGCTTCCCGGTCTGCCCTACGGGCTTTGACCAGCAGAAAGGGGGCTTCGGTCGGCATCCCGCGTTGTTCTGCTGCATCCCGCGTCCAAATCCTCATTGTCTCCATTGTTTGGCGGCGGTTGGAGGTGCAGCTGCAGGCCTTGCAGGTCTGCAGCTGGGCTCTTGGGGGCGACGAGAAACAACAACAATTGGAACAGAGAGGCGGTCAGCCAATCTGCTCCCCTCGAGAGAGGAAACAGTTGCGGGGAACCAGGATCTTACAGCGCCACAACTGCCGCTAGGGCCTGGCTGCCCTGCAAGAACCCCTTTTCAGGGCTGGGCGAATCATTCGCGCAGAACCTGCAGTCCTTGCACATTCTTTTTCTCCAACAACCTGGAAGCCGTCTGTGTGTTCTGCCCTGCCACGGACAAATTGCAGCAAACTCCCTTGCTCGATGTTAGCAATATGGCAATGCTGCCGGGAGGCACGGCATCAACCTGCCCGCCCACCGCCGGTCCTCGGGAGCACTGGGCATTGTCTTTGCGACGCTCGTATTCTCTCCACATCAGATGTCGGCTTCTCTGCGGCCGGGTTCGACCCTGCAAGACGCGAATACGCGGCGCCAGTGCGCCATTGGCGATCTGCATCTTGCAGGTCCCCTGGTCGATGGCCTGCCAGGCACAAAACCAAAAATCCAGCCAGTGCCCGCATGCTGTGGAGCCGGACGCGCCAGATGCTGTTGTACAAGTACAAAGCCGTCCGAAGTTATTTCTGTGCGAGCTCAAGTATACGGAGTACGGACGACATCCGTTGTTACTGATGTCTCTCTTTGTGCTATTCTCTTGGCAACCCCCGGAGAAATCGCCAGAGTCCAGATCGCCGTTGGGCCGGACCGATGTCCTTCTGTGCTCGCAAATATGGACGCCAAGCGACAACGATCCCCCCATCCACGTCCCCCACCACACCGCAGCACCACCGGCTCCTCATCCGATGACGTCTGTACGACCTGTCGAGGTTTGCAATACGTTTCTTTTTGGTCTGGAATATTCGCGCCCGTGGCTCGGGGAGCCTGGGGTATTATCCAGATTGCGGATACAGCCTGCGCTCTTCCCAGGCACGGCTCGTCATTGTGTGCAGCTCGCGATGGTGGCCCCGTCCGCGTCCATCTGGGCAGAGCGGGGGGTGCATGCAACCCGTCTCGAGCATCCCGGGTTTTCTGCCAAAGTGCCGCGCGGCCGGAGTGGTCGGCTGCTGCTTGCTTGCTTTCTCACTCGTGCGGGTGGCCGTCTTTCTCGGCAGGGCTGGAATGGAAAGCACCCGGCATCGTCGTACCACCACCACACTCGGTCGTGGCTTTTTTCTTCGCTCCCGCTGCTGCTGCTCCACGCGCGCCACCGGAGATCGGAACTGCCAATCCTGAGCCTCGCCCATGCCAGTGAGGCTCTGTCGTCCAAAAGCTTGGTTCGTCGACGGCTTCGAGCTCACGTCAGCAACAGCACAGCACGCAGCAGCACCGCACAGCGAGCCTCGCAGCTGCGCAACCCAGCCCAGCACAGCTCAGCCCGGGCTCTCTCAGCCTCCAGGACACCATCAACATCTGTTGGTTGCCAGACCACATGTGGATGGACGTGTCCCACGCAGACCACGCCCGCCCTGTCCCCGAGAGTCCTGGACAGGATCAACTGCAACCCTTTTATTCCCGTACCTCGGCCTAATGTGGGCTCGGACTTACTCGTGCGACAGGACATCTCCCGTGGGAGCCGTTGCACAGGCATCTGATTGCTCTCTTCGGACTACGAGTAACGTCCGAGGTGTTGTCGCCAACAGCCCGGATCGCGAGGCACAGTTATTGGCCTCATTCCGGCTCGTCCTCGCATCAGACATTGACTCGGATCCAGCCCGCCACAGGGCCATGATGGTGTTGTCCCCTCCAGTTACACAACAAACCTGCCAAATTCTGATAGAGAACCCTAACCCTCATCACCATCCCACCCCCCGAACAACAACCCCCCCCAGCAAACCCCCCCCCCCTCCCCGCCTCATCCTCCAAGATCCTCCTCACCCAATGACTCCCCTCTTTCACAGTACACACCGTACTTAGTATACCTCCAATCCCACCACGCGACTAATTGACCCCATCCACCTCTCCTGACCCCAACCCGCCAACCCAAAGTCCCAAACATCTTACCTAATCCCAAGCCCCGCGAGTGGCATGATCCCCCCTCCATCACTCCATTCCCGCTCACCTTTCCCCTCACCTTGTCTCTTCACATGCCCACGCCTCCAGTTGGGGCCGGATATTTCACTCCGTCTGTACGTACTTGTAGATACCTTAGGCACCAACTTGCCCCATCAAGTCAGTTAGGCAGTGAGGTGCGTCGCCGGGTGGTAGGCAGGTGAGCAAGCGAGGAGGTCGTTTATTAGTCAAGCCAAGCAAAACAGGCAGGCAGGCAGAAAGATAGACCGGCAGGCCACGCGTGACAGCCAACCCGAAACTGACACAGACACAGACAAGAAGACTGGGCAAAACACCAAGAGACTCGGCACGGAACGGAACAAAGCTTGGGTCGGTATGTACGTACTGTCTGTCGCCTGTCTCTCTCTGTGTGTGTGTGGTAGGGGAAGCAGAGGGAATAATAAGCATAAACGAGTGTTTCAAAAAATTCCCGGGCTCGAACCACAACAAGACCACGCGCAACACACAACAACCCCCTCTGTCCTCTCCGTTACCTACCCTTCTCCCTTGGGACGAGACAACCAACCCTATTTTAACGGTATGAGAAAACTATACCCGGCCCGTCCCTATTCCCTCCTGTCCCAATTATACCCTCCTCCACCAACCCGCCGTCCACATCCGACGATACCGTCCCGTCCGTCAAGCACCGACCACCTCCACCCCCCCTGCCGCGCCGATCCGACACCCGGCGTCTTGCGGCTACCGGATTCACCACAACCCGACCACCACCCCTGCAGCATAACCAACCTTCATGCTCCCTGAACCGACTTACACGGCAACTTCCAGACTTTGACATCTCCCAAGCGAAGCCAAAATCCAAAACATATTTTTCCACGGCATAGCACGGCACGGCACAACGCATGGCACGAGACCCCCAAAAAACGTCTGACCTGAATCTGATCATCATTCTCACCACCACTCCAACTACCTCCCTTCCCCAGGAAAACCAATCCGGTTGATTATCCACTCGCCCAACTCGTCCAACCAGCCAGCCAGTCCAACACCACCACCAACCCACTCTCCCTCCCGCTCGCTCTCTCTGACAGGAAAAAAAGAAAACAAAAAAACACACTATCCAAAAGGTTCATTCCTCATCCGGTCCGGTCCGTCTCGTCTAGCTACAAAATGACTGCTGGGGTAACAAGGAGAAAACAAAGGGAAGAAAAGACAATAAGAAATAAGGAAAAGGGGAGATATCAATAATAGAAAAGAAAAGAAAAAAGAAGAAAATGAGAAAAAGACCAAAACGTAAAAATAAGCCAATGCAGAAACAGAGATAGATATGTGTAATCATCATGTCCGCGAGATCAAACAGCGAGTAAACTAGCCCAATAAACAATCTCCCGCGCGCGTGTGTTGCAAAAATCAGTATCTCTAGCATTCCCGCCGACTCGGTTTCCTCCCTTCCAACTTGTGACCCTGTTCTTCCCGTCCGGTCCAGGAGAGACGAGAAGAAAAGAAAGAAGGAAACCAAGCGACGTTCGCACTAGCTTTGGTCCATCCCCATTTCCCACATTATCTGGCGTCTGGTCTTGTCGTTGGTCTCGGTCGTGCCCGCGCCACCCCCGTCTAGGTCATGGGGGGCGGCGGCGGGTGTCGTGTGTGGTGGTCAGGGTAAAAAACCGGAGGGCGAGTTTCTTTACTCCTTGACGACGATGACTTGAGCGAGAAAGAGCCAGAATTAGCGAATTGGTTCCGAGAGGCGTAAAAATCATTGTTGCAAAGAAAAACGAGCGAAAGCGAGAGAGCGAGAAGCAAAAGCGAGGGGTGTTGGAGTTTGGCGGTGGCTGGCTCTGATCCCAAAGACGCACTCGGTCTAGTTGAGAGAGCTGCGGCCCTCTTGGGCGTCCTGCTCGGCGGCGGTGACGACATTGGAACCGGCGGGGGCAGGGGCAGCGACATTCGGGGCGGCGCCGACACCGACGCCGGGGACATTGACGCTCGGCACATTGACGCTCGGCACACCGACGCCGGGGGCAAGCAAGTTGGGGTTAAAAGAAATCGCAGCTGACGTCTCGTGTGAATACACACGTCTTGCCGATAAGAGCAGGGCATAGGATGTCCGATCCGGTGCAAGATGTGTGTGCGAGGCAGTCAGGAGGAGGAGGAAGCAAGAGGAAATGTTACTCACGTTGAGACGCTACCGACTGGACCTGGGTGACGACGTTGGGCGAGACGAACTGCTGGAGGTCGAGCACACCGACGTTGTTGAGGAGACCGAGCTGGAGCTGCTGCAGCTGGAGCGAGGCGAGATCGAAGCCGCCGAGGACACCGAGCTGGTTGATCTGGAGGAAGGTGTGCAGAGACTGGAGCTGGAGCAGGCCCTGGATGTCGAACACCTGCTGCTGGAAGAGGGGCTGGAACTGCAGGATGTTGAAGTTGTTGACGTTGGCCAGGTTGCCGAGGATGCCGAGCTGGAGGGAGTTGATGTTGAGCAGGTAGTTCAGGTTGACCTGGTTGAAGTTGTTGAGGTTGTTGAACTGGCTGATGTCGAACGCAAAGGAGCGGGCCTCGAGGTCGGTGGCCGGGGCCGCGGGGGCAGCGGGGGCGGCGGCGACCAGGGTGGCCAGGGCAGAGACGAGGAAGGTAACAGGCTTCATTTTTGCTGGTGTGGTGGAAACGACTTGTCGAAAACAAGGATGATTAAAGGATTATAGTTTAAGAGCACAGCTGTCGCCCGGTTAGCTCTTGGTCCTTGGTGTTGATGATGATCCGGGAGTGGAGAGTGCCATACCTCAAAGTTGTTCAAAAAAGTTGAAGGAGTGGAAGCGAACAGCGAGCACAGCTGTAGAGGAGAGCCAGTCAGCCTCGGGTGGGTGTTCCCAAATGGGTCGAGATCGTGATGATCTGATAATGGTGGACTTACCTCTGAATGAACGACTGAAGAAGAGGCGGACCGAAGTCTTGAAGGCTGGAGTAGTGGTTGAGTGGATGGGGAAACAAAGGGTGAGAAACCACAGGCGGCCGACTGAGTTTATATGTCGCCTCGATGGCGCGGCGGCCAAGCGCCACCGATGGTGCCATGGCATGGTATGGCATGAGAGGGAGCCGCGCGCCAAGAATTTCAGGAGGAGGACGTTATATTCGGAAGGGAGGGTGAGCAACCATCCGGGGCGTGTCAGGTGTGAGGCGGCGCTGGACGGAGGCTGCCGGGTAAAACACCATGGACAGGGTCTACACGATGTGCCGGGATGGGTTGACGATGGGGGAGAGCCGAGAAGTGTCTAGACCAACCACACTCGTCCGGGGCGCGGAACAAACAGGGGGGCTTGGGGGGGAGGTGAGG
>FTEL01003532.1_pt1 | contig 11794 bp, 6 predicted proteins | sample 1658911 | NCBI WGS metagenome assembly FTEL01 (sample SAMEA3914869, study PRJEB12502) | metagenome | biome: forest; material: soil | place: USA | collected 2012-03-12 | depth 0.1 m
CCAGCACCCAATCCCCCGATCCAATCCCCCCCCCTCGCATCGCCCGCCCGCCCACGGACTCTTGCAAATCTTGGTCAGGTCTTGCTTGGTCGACCATCACATCACGCCGCTCGTTTCCTTCTCCTTGCACATCCTCGTCGCCCGTTCGTCGCTCGTTCGTCATCCCTCCCTCACAGTCGTTTCGTCGCGAGGACGACGTCGTTCTACTCGTAATTCCTGTACATTCGCTGCCCTTCTTTTACATATTCTTCGACGTTGACTCGACTTACTTTCGTTGATCCCACCGATCCCCCCATCAATCGCTCTCTCCCCCTGTCGCCCGCTCTCCAGGGGACTCGAACCGACGACGACAGCCTCGAATCCCTCTCGACTCGACCGCTTCTTCCAGCATCCAATCGTTGCATCTCGCCCACTACTCGTTTCATAATATTCCGTACCTCCCGTTGCCCTTCTGCGCAGGCCGTTTCCCTCGTCCAGGCATCCCGCCGCAGCCGTCGCATTGCCGTTTCGATTGCTGCACCCGCCGTCCAATTCCTCGAGCCGGCCCTGCGCATTGCGAGACACGCGCTCTGGCATCCAGGGGCTGCCCTAGCCGCTCGCATTCCGTCGCCTCGTCTCGTCCCAACTGATCGCCAGCGACCCCAGCACACCCACACCACACACCACATTCCGCAGTGCTCCCTGCTCCAACTGCCGCTCCCCGTGTCCCACTGACCGCCGACTGAGCGCGCTGCTCCACCCGGCTTGCCGGCGTCGACCGCGAAACAACAAACAACACTACCGTCCACCGCGCAGCAGATCCTGCCACACTCGGGAGGCCGGGCCTTCGCGAACCGCACTCACAGTTACACACGACCACTCGCCCGATAGTCACCATCGTCCTGCCGTCATGCAAAGATGATGATCTACGAGAACTCGCTCCACGACGCCGTCATGCCCGCCCCGGGCTCGCCCCCGGGCATGACGGCCTCCAAGTCCTCCAAGTCCTCCTCCCTCAGCTCCCTCCCCTCCGACGACGGCAGCGTCCTCGCCGACGCCAGCCACTTTGAGGACATCGGCCTCGACGACGCCCAGATCGACCCCCGCGCCCTCTCGGACCAGCACCTCAAGGCCGCCCCGAACCCCTACAGCCCCTCCTTCTCCTCGGACCTGCGCGCCGTCACCAAGCGCCCGCTCTCCGCCTCGACCCCCCGCCTGCAGTACTCGCGCTCCGACTCGGCGAGGTCGGCCACCCAAAAGCGCGACTATGCCGCTGCCCCCAAGTCGCGCCCGACCCTGCCGGCCCTCCAGAGCCAGTTCCGCACCACCCCGAACGGCCGCGTCGCCAGCCTCGGCCTCTCGCCCGAGCCCAGTCTCGGGCCCCTCCCGTTCCGCACCCTCGGCCGCCAAAAGTCGCAGTCCTCGCTCGGCCGCCGTAGCCCCAGCCCGAACCTGTCACTCACCCCGAGGGACACCAACCTGATGATGAAGCCACGGAGGAGCAGCTGGCAGTCCAACCGGGAGCGGAAGACGGTGCTGCAGCTCGAGCTCGAGTGCGACGAGGACGACGGCGACGACATCCCCGAAGGTCTGGTTCTTGACAACGTCCCGATTTCCCCGAGGCCGCCCTCTGAGCGGTCCCACAGCCGCCCCCCGTCAAAGGCGCCCTCGCCGGAACGCCAGCCCAAGGAGCGGGTGCGCAGCGTCGGCAATGGCACTCCCGCGATTGCCGTGGCGCAGGGATCGCTCCGCTCGCCCACCTGGAAGTCTGACTCGGCTCTGTCGACGCTCAGCTCGGCCGCCTCCAGCCGCGTGTCGAGCCCGGTTTCTTCCCGGGCCAAGAGCTGGTCCGCCGCGCTGGCTGACCTCAACGCCGAGGCCAAGGCGCTCACCGAGAAGCTTGAGGAGCACGCCGAGGAGATGCAGCACAAGATGCAGCAGCGGTCCAGCACGGGCTCCATGCCGACGGCGCGGCGGTCCTCGGACCCCGAGCCCAAGCCCCGCGTCAAGTCGGCCATGGCCGAGCTGCCGCCCCTGCGCCGCTCCAACATCATGATCGACCCCCTGCCCATCTCCAAGGAGAAGGAGGCCGTCCTCTCCCGCACACGCCCGTCGTGGCTGCCGCCCAAGGACCCCGCCGAGGAGCGCCGCCACCTCAAGGAGTACCAGAAAATGATGGCGCAGAGCCTCGAGGCCGAGCGCCGCCGCCAGGCCGCCAAGCGCGCCCGCTCCGAGTGCCGCGACGTGGCCGCCGACAGCATCATGCAGATTTGGGAGCACGACATCATCCCGCGGTGGAACGACGCGATCCGCGAGCGGCGGACACGCGACATGTGGTGGCGCGGGATTGCGCCGCGTAGCCGCGGCGCCGTGTGGAGCCGTGCGATCGGCAACGACCTGGGCCTGACCGAGACGTCGTTCGATGCGGCGCTGCGGCGCGCGCGCGAGGCGGAGGCACGGGCAAAGTCGGGGCATGGGAGCGTCGAGGATGCGCGCGCTGCCGCGTGGTTTGAGGTGATCGCGGCGGACGTGCTGGAGCGGACGTGGCCCGATCTGAGGATCTTCCAGCCGGGCGCGCCGCTGCACCAGAGCCTGGTGGATGTCCTCAAGGCGTATGCCATGTACCGGAGTGACATTGGTTATGTCCCTGGTTGCAATGTAAGCCCCCCCCTTTTTCACCCCACTCACAATCCCCACTAACAACAACCCCAGACCATCGCCGCCCTCCTCCTCCTCAACCTCCCCACGCCCACAGCCGCCTTCATTGCCCTCGCCAACCTCCTCAACCGCCCGCTCCCCCTCTCCTTCTACGTCGCCGACGCCGCCGCCAAAAACTCGGCCTACAACCTCCTCCTGCACACGCTCTCCCAAAAATCCCCGGACCTCCACGCTCACCTGACGAACCTCCCCGACGCCGACGCCGACGCCTATCTTGAACCCGTCTTTGCGGGATTGTTCACCCGCCACCTTGCGCTGGACGAGGCGGCGAGGCTGATGGATGTGTATGTTTTCGAGGGGGATGGGGTGTTGGTGCGGGCGGGCGTGGCGCTTTTGGTGAGGAGGGAGATGGAGTTGCTTGGGACAGCAGGCGTGGGCGAGGTTAGGGGGGTGTTGGAAGCTGGTGTGGGCGCAGGTGGGAGTGGGGTTGCGGGGGAAGAGGAGAAGTGGATGGTGGGGGTTAAGGAGGCGGGTAAGGCTTAATTTGTCTTGCGTCTTCCTTCCTTTCCCTGGACTATTTGGCACCTTGGTGATGAGTCCCTTGGTGATCCCTCCCCCTTGGTGATACGTCCTCCCCGCGTTGGAGAGGGATGGTTATGAAATGGTTTCGGTACATACAACGCACGCACGCACGACTTCGCAGCGGTGGATATCCTGCCGCCAGCGTATACAGCGACACGCACACAACAACTACACAACAAAACTTGGGCGTCTTTTTCAGCGAGCGTGGTTTTTAACGGCCGGTGGTGGTGGTGGTTTGGTTTTTTTGGCTTTCTTCTTCTGGGCACTCTTTTTGGTTGAGTCGTGGAAGCCATTCTGGTGGTTTTCTCTGTCTGGTTTGGTTTGGTTTGGTTTGGTTTTGGTGTGGTGTGGGGAGTCACCGTGTTTTGCTTCATTCTAGCCCACCTTTTTACCCGACTCTCTCTCCTTTCTCACATTCCCAGCCTCATCTTGCTCTAATATCCCTCATTTTTGAGAGTGGATGGGGAGGGGTGGAGGGGGGGAGAAGTCGGGGTTTATTGTCTATTATCCTAATATTCGTCTGACGCTGCCTGGCGTGGCGTTTTCTGTGTTGAAGAGGGAAAGAAGGAGGAGGAACGGGGGTGGTTTGGGGTATTTATTGTTTTGGTTTTGTAGATGGGGATAGGGGGTTGGTTGTATACAGTTGGTTTGGGGGTGGTTTGGGGGAGGTGGAAAGAATTTATGGTTTTGATGAGCTTGACTTCTTGATGATGAGGATGGTTTTGGATCTTGCGATTCCCTCCGCTTCAGTTGCCTGTGTTCGTGGTGTTGGGCTCAGGGCTTGTGGGTGTGTGTGTGTGCTGGAGAGCTCAGGGGCTGGTCTGTGTTGTGTGAGATGTGTTGTTCAGGGGGGTTGGACATGGGGTGAGCGGTTGTGGGCCTCCCCTGAGGCAGGGTTTGCTGGGTTGACTCCCTCGCAATGTGACCGAGATAATGTTTGGTGACCATTCTTAGGGCACATTTTTCTCCAAATTCGACATTGACTCGTTGTTCTTAAAACCAACAACTTTCGAAACCCTCCAGTGGAATCGAGGCCCCAAGTCGGGTGTTTGCCATTGGGGTCGGTCTGGATCTGTGACCATCTGATGTAGCATTGGCGCCTCCCCCAGCTCCACCCCATTTCCGCAGTAACCACATCTAGTAATCTACACGAGCTGTCCCTTCAACGTCAACCCTCGAAATCACATCAAAATGCCTCCCATCCACCCTTCATTCACCCCTCATTAGGACCAGCCAGCCAGTACCGTGCATGTGAGTATGCCCCCGTTCCTGTGCCCCCCTAGGCTAAACAAACGAAGAAGACGGGGAAAAAAAGAACACACAAGAAAAGAACCCACCCCCTGTCACAAGGGGGTGTCATACCTCCCAAATCAGCTCTATAACCTCATCCATCCTCCTCTTAACAACCTTCTTCCTCCCCTTCCCCTTCCTGCCCTTGCCCCCCTTGCCCTTCCCCCTTTTCTCCTCCGCCTCCTTAATCCTCCTCTCCTCCTCCTCCTCATCCTCCCTCCCGCGATGGACATACACCTGCTTGAACCTCCCCCCTTCCCTCTCGACCCCCACCAACCGATAACTCTTCTTCTCCGCCCTGCCGAGCCGCGGCCGAAACACCCCATAGACGAAATGGTACCGCCAGTCCGCGCTGTCAAACGTCCCCTCCATCCGGTCCAGGTCCAGCGCGCCGACGCCGTCGCGGTAGACTGCGATGCTGTACCCGTTGGACAGGACGGTGTCCCCGCCGAGCCGCCACCGCTGGAGGAAGCAGTCCCCGCAGAGGGAGGCAACGGCAGCCATCCGCGCCACGGGCGCGTGGTACCAGGACTTCCAGTGGTGGATGCTCAGCGGGCGGGGGCCGCTCTCGAAGAACCCCGCCGGGTCGCCCATGATGTCGTGCTGGTACAGCCCGTCGACCAGGGTGAGCCGCGTGTTTGAGCGCGCGTACACGCACTCCTTGAGCATCCCGTCGCCGGAGACGATGCTCCCCGCGCGGATGCAGTCTTCTAGATACGGCTCGAGTTGTTCCGCCAAAGGCACCGAGAGGAACACGCCCGCGCCGCCGTACGCCATGAACCCCCACACGCGGTTGCTCTCCCAGTTGTCGGCGAGGGCACCGAGCCACATCGACCGGGTGTGGTCGTGTTGTTGGAGGGTGGTGCTCAGCGGGTGGAGGGCGGGGAAGAAGGTGTCGTCGTCGAGGACGCCGAGCCATTGGGTTTTGGGCGTCGCCGCGCGGAGCATGTCGCGCAGCATGAGGAAGTGCAGCTGCTCCACCGCGGCGGGGGAGGAGAGTTCCGCGTCGGCAGGGGTGTCTTTGCGCGGGAGGGAGGTCTTGGTTGTCGGGGCGAGGAAGGTCGCGGTCATGTTGTAGGCGCGGTAGGTGGATTGCAGCGCGTCCAGGTCGGGGGTGCGGCCGTCGTCTTCGCCGGGGACGTCGGCGTCGGCGACGACCGCCACGAGCTGCGCGCCTGTGTTGGAGAGCCAGTGCGCAAAGATGGGGAGGGAGGCTTCGAGGCGCGAGTAGGTGGATGCGACGCCGAAGAGGAGGTGGGCGTACTGCCCCTGGGTGGGGGGGTATGCCGAGGGGACGGCGAGTTCCAAGGTCTCGCAGGGGGGCGGGGCGATGGTGGAGCAGTCGCCCTGGAGGTTGAGGGTGGTGGTGGTGGTGATGAGCGGGGAGCTGATGTTGGCGACGGCGTCGCGGTCAATGTCGGCGTGGAAGATGGGCTTGATGCAGCGCCGGCTGTAGACGATGTTCTTCGTCAGGTGGAGGTCCTTGCTGGCCAGGAAGGGGAAGTGCTCCGAGCAGAAGGCCTTGTCTTGCTTGCTCGGGTCGAGAACATCGGCGGCGGCATCGTCGGGGTCGGAAGTTGCGGTCCCTGGTCCCCAGGCGAAGACGTCGGAGGGACTGGACTCGACATCCTCGGTATCTGCGTCGCCGTCGCCTGTCCAGTCGTTCGCGAGCTGCGAGAGCGAGCCTGGCGAGCCGTAGTGCAGCCGGTTGGTGGTCAGGACGAAAGTCGACAGGAGGACGGCGGCCAGGATGAGGAGGGAGCCCCGAGCCGAGCACTTGTGGGCGAGCTTCATGGCGGCAGCAGCAGCACTAACACCACCACCAGCATGTCGGACGGGTTTTACGCAGGGAGTGAGTGAGATGACCCGGGTGGCAGTCGTCTGTCTTCCAGCCCGTGGTGTGAGCTCAGCAAGCAAGCAACTTGCAGGACGGAGGACGGGGTGCGGTGCAAAGTGTGGTAAGAAAGTCGGTCCAAGCCGCCGTCCATCAGCAAGAAGGAGCAGGCAATACTCTCGAAGGGATGAAACGACCAACTGCGCCGTGCCGGAGTAAATCAAGGTGCCCCGGCGAGAACAATCTCTCGCGGCATGCGGGCAGGAGCTTCTCCTCTCCCCCCCCCCCCCTCGTATGGCTAAAATGGAAATCACCAGTGGGACAAGAAGAAGGGGCGATCAGGATCCCGACCGTCTGATCCATGCCCTCCACATCTCTCTGCCGTCCCGACCAACGACACTGACTTAGGTACCTACCTACCTACCTGCCTACCGACCGACCGACCGACCGACCGACCGACTGAGCAAGTTAGTTACCCGTCGCCCGCCCTTCATCATCCATCCAACCCACCCACCACCTCTCACGGAACCCATTAACCCACCCACGATCCCCACCCCCCTCGTCCCCCCTTGCGTTTCGCCACGGGACCTCCACACACAAGAAACTACCTCCACACACACACACACACAGACAATCCAGTCCCGACAGTTCAGAACGAACAATGGTCCCAATCCTTCCAGATCTCACAGACGCAGCCAATGTCACCACCACCACCACCAGCGGGGCCAAGACATTTTCTGATTCGGCAGCCGGATGATGCATGAACGGAGATCTGCCGCCGCCGGCACTCAAGGGATTGGCAGATGGCCAACCTAGGGCTGTCGCAGCCCGTGTCATTGACCGCAGGGTCCGGAGTGAAGCGCGCGTGGGAAACCAGAAAGGGGATGTCCCCTCCAGGGATGGCTGCTGTACGGTGCTGTGCTCCAGTTCCCCTGGGAGGGACAGGAACACCGGTGAGGCGAGAGAGTGACGTAGGTGGATTTGCTGATCCAAGTTTCAGGCTGCGTCCTGCCCTGCCTCTGGATGGATGGATGGATACAGCCGGAGCTACCACGTAAGTACTGTATACTTCGAACGGAGCAGCAGCCAGGGAAAAGGCGACGAAAAAACGCCGCTGTTGATCGCAGACCCGTTGATCATTAGCAAAACGCTCCACCCGCTTGCGTGCAAAAAGCTTGCGCCCAAAAGCTTGCGCGTTCCTCGAGGCGCAGGGACAATATCCAAGCCGTTAGTTATCTGCGAGGGCGTGTTTTCCGCGTCAAAGGATTGGGGGCGAAGGACCGGACCAATCCCCCCTCGACAGCAGGTAGACCAGTCCAGGCCCCCAACCCAGGCAACCACCCAAGCAACAGCAGAGCACTTCAACCGGCCGCGGCGACGTGAGGCCTGCCGGGTTCTGACAGAAATACGGAAATCTCGTACGACCACACAACACGGCCTCGTACGTACGGGCACACCTGTCTCACACACCAGGACCGGATGGTCACCCACCCCTCGAACCGAACACACACAAGGACCTGACAGGGCGACGTGATACCGAGGGGGCCAAAAGACCGTGGGTACACTAGCACCAAATGACGTTCGTTACCACGGCCGTACTGATAACCAGGGTTTGGTCGTCTGATGTTCCTGGTGTAGCTCGGTACCCAGACACCTGGATGCCCCCTGTGGTGTCGTCACTGGGGCGGGCTGGGGACCAAACCCGACTGCCGTCTGTCTGCAAGCCATCACCTCAAAAGTAGTTGGCCAGGTCAATGTGGCCGTCGGTCTCGAGCAGCGGAAAAAGGTTCAGCGCGCCAAAGCTCTGCTCGGCATCCTCCTCCAGCGGGCCACCCAGGAGAGAAAAGTCGGGCGTCCTGGGCAGGGAATCAGCCAATCCGAAGAAGGTCGACTCAAAATCGAAGCTAAACCGCGGCTCTTGGCCGTCAGCATGCCGTGAGCGAGTTTTATCCGACCCATCAGCCCCTTTCCGAGGACTCTCGCTTGCCCAGCTCGTTGAGAGTGACCGGTTGCTCTCATCACTATTGCGCGACACACGAGGGATGAGCCCAAAGAGCTGTGATGAACTCTCGGTCCTGCGCTGCCGCTCCTGCATCTCCCTCCTCTCGAGATACTGCAGGGCGGTGGTGAGCAGGGACTTGGCAATGAGCGCGTACTGGACCGCGTGGGCATCGGATTGCGCAAAATACTCGAGGGCGGCGATGGACGCGCGGCAGTGCTTCTCGATGATGCGGCCAAACCCACCCAGGAGACCGACTCCCAGCACAAGGGATGAAGCAAAGAGCCACGAGCTATTAAGGGGTAAGTGGCTGCAGGGAGAAAGGGGGCTGAGCGGGAAGAGGGTGGGGCATACACAACCACAGGTGCTCGCTTGGTCATCAGGCCGCGCTCGATGAGGTCCTGGACCGGCTCCACCATCAGGATGGCGGCATCGATGCAAGCGTCTGCCAGCTTCGACTTGCCCGTCGTCATGGCAGTGCCTGCCGAGGCCCCATCCGACAGCCTCCGGTGCAACTCCACCATGAGAAAGGGGCGGGACACGAGGATGACCGAGTAGTAGTACGACGACAGGACTTGGCAGGCACCGTTGGCCATGCCCGGCAGATGCTCAGGGGAGGCTCCGTCGATGGCCTCCTTGAGGCGGTGAAGCCAGCGGGTGGACCACTCTCGGAGTTCGCGCGAGATGCCCTCGGTCAGCCGAGGCGAGATCTTGCGGCGCGAGTAGACCTCTAGGACGATGGCCTCGGTGACCTGGAAGATCTGGGCCGATGCGTTGAGGAGGTCAAACTTCTCCTGGCCGGTTTCGTCCTGGGCTCGGTAGGGCACGGTGCAGTCCACGTCCGACGTGGCGGGCGGGCGGCCCATGGACGTGCTCAGGAACAGGTCCAGCACCCGCAGGCTCTTCCACAGCCGGTCTCTCTGCCGGTGGACGTCGGGGCTGAACCTCGCGTTGACGGCGGTCCGGTGGATGCCGATGGAGTAGGCAGCGCGGGCCGCGATGCCAAAGAAGAGGAAGGCGCCGTTGATCTGGCCGGCGCCGAGGGAGTAAAAGGTGATGAGGATGAAGATCTGGACGCTAGCGACGCCAAGGTTGCCGCTGAGGCTGGCAAAGGCGAGGTTGCGGGCGTGGCCAAAGTACATTTGGGCCGTGTGCTCGTCTGACTTTTGGCAGCCGATGGCAAGGACAAGATAGTTCACGGCCGAGGACACATCCACGCCGCCGGACGTGGCCTTGGATTGTGAGTGGGCGTGCTCAGCCCAGGCGGCAATGTCAGCGGGTAGGCTGGTGTTGTCGAACAGGTCGATCAGACCGGCAGTCACGTCGAGGTAGGCAGACACGACGGGACCTGTGGGCGTCTTGATGGGGGGCGGCTCGGCGCCGTAGCCAGTCGAGGTGCTGGGGCGGGAGTAGGCATTCTCCAGGGACGAGTAGCCGCCAGCCTCGGGGGCAAAGGCGTGGGCATCGACCCTGCTGGTGACCAGGCGGCGGACCGACTGGAAAAAAGAGAGTGGCGCACAGTCACCGATGAAGACGAGTTTCCCCTGGGCGTCGCTCAGGAGACGAGCCTCGCGGGGGACTTCTGTCTCTTCGTGCTCCTCGAGGGCGGCGAAGACTGGGTGTCCAGACAGGCAATCCGGAGCTGGAGGGGCCGTGGGGGCCGTAGGGGCCGCAGGGAGAGTTTGGGGGTGGGACGGGGCTGGCGTTGGTGTTGGGCCAAGCGATGAGGAGGAAGGCGTGGGGTTTAGATGGGGGGGTTGTTGTCTTGTGTGAACTGTGAGGGGTGTGTGTGCCGAGTGAGTCGACGAGGAAGGGGAAGCGTTGCCAACCGTGATGGTCCTGTCGTCGCCCTCGTGGCGGTGTCTCGGGGGCCGGCGGCGTGGAGCCGTGTAACGGCAGTGGTCGGGCTGGCGGCGGCGGGTGCAGTATCCGCACGGCTGCCCACCGCTGCATCGGATCTTGCGCAGCTTGCACAGATCGCAGGCATTGGCCACGCGCGTGCGTGTTGACCGCGTCTCCATGACGTGGGATGGAATTGGAGGAGAGGAGAGAGTTTTTACAAAATAAAATAAAAAATGAAGCAGAATTGGGACAAGGAAACAGCAGAGAGAGGAAGGAGGAGGCCTGTTTGGCCCCGCTTTGATGGCCGAGAGCCGAAGCAACCCCAATCAGGAAAGTACAAGCAAATCCTCCCTGATCAAGTGACGTTATCCCTCGTCGTTCCTGCCGCTGAAAGCCGCCCACAACCGGGATTTTGTCTGCAATTGTTCAGGAAAGGCAAAAACTCGGCTTCAATTCTCACTGATCAAGTCCCCAGGCCATTGCCATCGAGTTGCATATTTTAGTACATTGTTTACATTGTGTTGCCTCGGCACTGGGGACCCCACCCGAGAACATGAGGGTGAGTCGAGACCCAGGCAATCAGGTTTAACTGACAGGTTGTTGGCCTCGGGCGTTTCTGGCTTCTCTGTCCGGTGCCACCCAGGTCGGTGCCCGGCAGAGTAGACTGGTCCCGATGCTCAACGATATTGTACACGACTTACAGGGCGTAGCTTCAGTCAGCAACAGGTCCGGAGATGCGAAAAAAGCGGAGAGGTCACCGTGCCTCCCCGCGCCGCCTCCCACCTGCCACTCGACCATCGCCCAACAAAGTAAACAACAAATCCCAGCAAGAACCGAAGCCAAAGAACTATTCATCAGTTCCGAGGCTGAACAGGCAGGCCCTCGAGAAAAGGCAACCCCTTTCCCCTCCCATGTCTCCCCACCGACAAAACCAGGCATATCCCCAACACCCGCAACACATCACTTACGCAAACCACAACCTCTTCCCCTCTTTAACCCCTCCATGGTTAGGGGCTTCCCATACCCTCAACCCCCTAACCCAAAGTCTTGAACAAATCCCCCGCATACTGCACCACCAGCCCAGCATACCTCCCCACCTCCTCCACACTCCCCGCGCGATCCATATCCGCACTATAAATCCTCAAACACTGCTCCAGCGTCTTCCGGCTCTGCAGCATGCTCCTGCTCAGCTTCTCCCTTACTTCCTTGTCCTTCACCATCCCTGACGAAGCCGCCCCCCGGGGGGTGCCAGGGCCGGTGCAGTTGGTCTCACCGTCGGTGCCTTCCTCTCCCTGCTGCTGCTGCGGCGGGAGGGAGGGGACGCTGCTGTTGCTGTTGCTGCCCTGGATGGTGCTGGAGAGGGAGAGCACGTCGCTGGAGACTTTGATCAGCGCGTTGAAGAGCATCTCGTGGCGCGCGGCGGCGCGGAGGGTGTCCCGCGAGAGGCGGTCGTGCAGGCGCGCGATATCGGTGCGGAGGTTGGTTAGGTCGGCGTGGAGGGCTTCGGTGGTGGTGGCGGATGGCGTGGTGAGGGGGTTGGTGGTGCCGCCGTGGGGTTGGGTCGTGGCTGCCAGGGTGGTGGAGATGGCTTTGAGGTGCTTGTTGATTGC
>FTEL01006942.1_pt1 | contig 11793 bp, 9 predicted proteins | sample 1658911 | NCBI WGS metagenome assembly FTEL01 (sample SAMEA3914869, study PRJEB12502) | metagenome | biome: forest; material: soil | place: USA | collected 2012-03-12 | depth 0.1 m
CTCGTGGGCGGCAGCCAAGGCGGGGCAGTGAGTGAGGGAGTGACCCAATGTGACCAGGGGGGGCTTGCTGGGGGCCGATCACTCGCTCTCTTCCTCTCTCGCTGCTTCGTCTCACTGGCTTGCAGCTTGCAGGCGTCTCGCGGGAAAAGGCTGGCTCGGTCAGGTTTGGGTGTGAGAGAGAGCAGAGCCGTAGGCGGGCAGAGGGTATTAGGTGCTCGGAGACGGCATTAAGAGAGACAGTCTCAGAGCTGCCGAGGCCGAGATTCGGTATAAGCTGCCGCAGAAGCTGGAACGTGTTGGCCCGACCTGGTCGACACTGAAGATGGCGAGAGAGAACGAGATCGGCCAGAAAGAGGGTTGGCCTGCCAGACTGGCTGGCTGCCCTACCAGGCTGCCCAGGAGTCGGTCGGGCTGGCCTCCATGGCGAAGAGGTTTCAGGGCCGGGGCCAGGCTGGCGGGGCTGGCCAATTGCCCACGAGTTTAATTTTGGGCTCGAAACCAACATCCATCCATCGTCATCCCGCTGCCGCCGTTCATCCCAAGCTCTGAACATCTCCACTGGCCCGCTGCTTTTGGTTTGGCGGGCTGCCAGGCCGTTCCCTGCGCCCTAGACTGGCGCCTGCCTGCCCTGTCGTGTGCCTGCCTGGCCCTGGCCCAGCGCTAACAAGCTGCCCTTGATGGGATGATCCGCGGTGGTGGTGGAACCCTGAATCCACTGGGAGATCCCCGTCGCACAGGATGGAAGCTCAGTTTATTCTCTCAACCCACATCATGGAAACCCAACACTGGCGAGCGATTCTCTTGTGCAGTCCAACGAGGCCTGCCACGCACCTCCCACCCCTGAATTCTGCAAGAGTGTGGAACAGCAACCACTTTTTGACTAGCCCGTGTCTCTCCTCGCCCTCTGTGTGTCACAGCCGTGGAAGAGGCACACGAGGCCGCCTCAGCAGGTCGCCTTTGCTGTGCGCTGGCTGCCGCAAGTGGGCCACCACAACAGAGGAGGGGGCATGGGGAAGGATGACCAGCGCCTCACAGCCGCACACACACCTTCGGAACACATGTCTCGCTGAGTGTCGAAGGGGCCTGCTGATAAAGGCCGGCGAGGTTGTCCAATCAGGAAGTTCCCTTGCGGACTTCTCGTCACTGCCTGCATGTCGGGTTGTTCTCCAAAACCATGGCATCACAACCGCAAGCAAGTTGCGGGATACAGACAGTCAGACAGGTTTGTACATCACGACCATAACCCAGATCAAATGCACGCTCCCGCCCTCGACAAGGCGAAACAAGTTCCGTGTAATCGAACCGAACCAAGCTTGGTCCGCGGCCCAGAACCACCACCCCCATCAACTTCCCCCATCCATTCCATGATCCATCGCAGCCCATCCGCCAGCCAGTGACGCCATCCCGCATCCAGGCAACCCTCCCAGCCACTCAGCCCGCCGCCCACCACCACCACGTCCCCTCCCCAATCAGACCCTCTCCACCACAGCGTAAACCGCACCACCAGAGACCCGTGCCGCACAAAGTCCACACAGTTGGTTCCAACACCTGTTGCTGCCCACCTCAGCGAGCGACCGAGTGGATGCGGCAACGCAGCGGCACCGCGCCGCCGCTTACCCGGCCCGCCTCGGTTACAACCCCCCCTCCCCTGAGAAAGAGAAAACTGCAAACCCGTGCCGTGGAGATGACACTCTCTACGCCGTCCACGTTGGGTTTCTGGATTCGCGACGTGCTGTTTCAAATTCCCCGGTGGGTTGTTCGCTGCAAGGGAATTAGGTAAGGGATGGTGGTGGTCGGGAGGCCGCGGCCAGGTGGGTTGGGTAACACAGATCACGATCCGGGGATGCCGCTCGGAATGACGACGAATTGCATTATTATTATAAGGCCGGCCTCGCAAGACCGGCTGGCTTCTGTGCCTTTGGTTTTGATACAACGAAGCATGTTCCTGATGCCGCATGTGCCGTTGACAGGAAACGGTCTTGAAAACGCTGTGCCAGATTGGCGAGAGAAAGCGGAGAATACAGGATTTGCTTGGGTTGGGTGTTCGAGACAGCAGGAGAATGAGAAAATGAGTTGGGGAGACAGTAACCACATCAAGCCGGACCAGGAAAGTGATTAGGCGGCTGTGTCGTGGAAGCTGTCGTCTCGCAGCTGGACGGCTGAGTGGTGTTGGTCAAGCCCTGTGAGAGGTCAGCGTTGGTTCCGTGCTTGTCCACCCTCCGCAGCACTTACACCTCCTACCCCCGTTTCCTGGGGGCCTTGGCCTTGACAGCCTTCCTGACCGGGGGCTTGCGGCCCCTTTTCGCCTTGGGAGCGGGTTCCTCCTCCGACTCCTCCTCTTCTGGCTCCGGCTCCGACTCCTCTTCCGACTGAACCTCCGGCTCAGATTCCGGCTCCGGCGTAGGCTCCTTCTTCACCTTCTTGGCCCGCGCCGCCCGCTTCTTGGGAGGCTCGGGGACCGGTTCCGGCTCTTGATCGCTCTCTTCCTTGACAGCGCCCTTGGAAGCGCGCTTGCCCCTGGCCGCACGCTTGGGCTTCTCCGGGGTGGGTTCGGGTTCGGCCGCTGGCCCGGCCTCTCCGTCGCTTTCTTCCTTGATAGCGGCGGCCGTGGAGCCGCGCTTGCGCTTGGCCGCGGCCTTGGGCTTCTCCGGGACCGGCTCGGGCGCAGCTTCTCCGTCACTCTCCTCCTTGACAGCGGGAGCCGCTTTGGCGCCCCGCTTGCCCTTGGCTGCGGGCTTGGGCTTAACCGCTGGCTCCGGCTCAGCTTCTTCGTCGCTCTCTTCCTTGACGGCGGCTGCCTTTGAGCCGCGCTTGCCCTTGGCCGCGGCCTTGGGCTTGACTTCGGGTTCCGGCTCAGCCTCTTCATCACTCTCCTCCTTGACGGCAGCCGCCTTGGCACCGCGCTTTCCCTTCGTTGTGGCCTTGGGCTTGACATCAGGCTCCGGTTCAGCCTCTTCATCGCTCTCCTCCTTGACAGCTTTGGCGCCGCGTTTGCCTTTGGCCGTAGCCTTGGGCTCGGCCTTCTTCGCAGGGGTCCCCTTGGCCTTCTTCGGAGTAGGCTCCTCTCCGTCGGCTTCCTCGTCCTCGTCCTTGACCTCCTTCTTCACAGGGGTCCGCTTTGTCTTCTTGGCGGGCGGCTCATCAGCCTCCTCATCCTCGTCGTCGGCCTTCTTGCCGCGGCCGCGCTTGCCGGTGGCCTTCTTGGGAGTCTTGGACTCGGCATCTTCGTCGCCTGACTCTTCCTCAGCTTCGGCAGCCTTCACCTTCTTCTTGCGCTTGTGAATGCCCCGCTGGCCGGGCTTGTTCATCTCGGGGTCCTTGAGCAACACTGTTAGCTACTCGTCTTGGTACTGGGAAATGAGATCGCCGCAGTACTCACGCCATTGAAGTCCTCTGGAGCGATATGGCCTTGCTTGATGGCCTGCTTGACCCTCTCCTGCACATCCGGATGGTCGCTTTGAGGTCCCTCGTCAGTGCCCCGCGCAAATGATCCAGACGCAACTATGTACTTACTCGAGCTCCTCCCATCCATCAATGGCATCCCAGTTGTAGTCGCCCTTTGAGTTCTTGCCAATCTTTTCTCGCATGTGGACGACCTGCTCGCCCGAGACACAGCCCCTAAAAGAACCATCCGTCAGCGATTCCTCTCCCAGAAACGCGGGGCCTGCCAGGCGGCTTACCAATGCCTCCACTGCCAGCTGCCATGGTCATTGATCGTAACCCAGACGCCGAAGCGAACCTCTCCCTTCAGGAGCTTGACGTTTTCATCCTTGCAGGCTTTGACCTTGCAGCCGGCCCGGTTGTTGGGTGAGATTTCTACCGGGTGCTGTCAGCTATTGATTGGAACCCAACAAAGTGGTTGTCGCCATGAAGATCAGGTCACATCCGCGACCGCGTCTGATGGAGGCATCAAGGTCTGAAGATGGCATCGGTGGCGCGTGCGATACCAGGTGAGAGGGGAATTGCCTTACCAATTCGATAATCCGACATGGTAACAGATTTCTCTCAAATGGATCGATCAGTTGAGATGCACAGTTCCGCCCGCGGGAATAAATTCTGATGAAACGAAAAAATAAATCGACAGATTCAGGTGATCGAAGTAATGAGTGCAGTGATGAAGATCGCTGACACGCCACACGAGATCGCGTCACTCAAGGATCGCGTCAGTGGAATCAAGCGTTGGTGGTCGCACCAACAGAAGTGTTGCGCACAAGAACAAAAATATAATACTGCGCTGTTTGGTCGAGAATTCAATTCGTTGCCCCGATTCCCAGGCAGCAACACGGGTTTTCTGAAGATGAAATGGAGAGAAGGTGCGATGGGGAAGAGGGAAAGACGAACTTGGCAGGTTCGTATGTTCTCGAATTTGGCAGGGATAAAGAGCACCCTGGCAACCAAGAATTGACCGTCAACACCGCACATATCGCTCCCCCTTTTTCTTTCAATTGGTGTACTCGGACACAAAATCGTCATAAAATGGGTATTCATAATCATCTATCATCGTGGACATATCCATCAAGTACTCCATACGCAGTTTCTGTTTCCCGGCTTGATCCCTCTCCCTAAAACCCAATTTCCCCTCTCACCGTAAACAGAACAAAACACCCCCTCTCCCCCCTCCCCCTACAAAAACGGACACCACCCAATATACATCGCCGCCAAATTCCTCGGGTCCACCGCCTGCCGAATCAGCTCCTCCACCTGCCCCTCCACCCCAAGCGGGATGCTTTCCTCAGGCAGCAGGCCCCTGACCTTGCGCCTGATGCTCTCGACGACAGAAGTGGGGTTGAGCCGGACGGCCTCGGCGGTGGTCGCCGCGCGCCTCTTGCTGCGCTGCAGGTCCAGCGTGGGATCATAGATGAACGCCTCGAGGATCGTCATGAGCGTCTCCTCCTGCTGCCGCAGCACCCGCAGCGTCAGCTCGCTGCAGTGCCGGAACGGGCCCTCGTACCGGTGGATTCCCATGGCGGCTTCCATGTTGTGCGTCAGGCGGAAGGGCACGCGCTCCGGTTGCGCAAATGTGAGGCCCTTGTCGAACAGGCAATTGAAGTCGACGTGGAACACCCCGCCGTTGCCCTCCTCGAGCAGGACATTCTCGCCGTGTCGATCGCCGAGACCCAGGATGGTTCCGACCATGGACATGACGGCGCATGAGCGGGCATATTGCAGCCGCGCAGCGAACCACGCCGACGGGTCGGGGAACTGCGCCGTGAACCACTCGGGCAGGACCGCGGGGAACTGGCCGAGGACATCGTCGGTGAAGATGCGAGTGTTGGCGTCCGACTGCGCGGCCTGCTTCATCTTCTGCGCGATCTCGCCGTAGTTGGGCTGGACGCCGCGCGTCTTGTAGATCCCCAACAAAATGTCGCGCAGCGTCTTGAGCCCGTCGACCCACTCGATGATGCCGCACTCCTCGTTGAGCGGGGTGACCGCGTAGGTGCGGATGTACAACTGCCGCCGGCTTGCCTCAGCGTCGCGCTTGAGCGACCGGTTGATGAGGCTGTTGAACTCCATCAGCCGCTGGTCCGTCCGGAGGTCGTCCTTGGGCTTGATCAGCAGCCCGTACTGCCGGCCGTCGGTCCCGCGCGCTGTGAGCTTGCGCGGCTTTGCTAGCGACCCGAGCACGACCACATTGTCCAGGAAGCTGTCGATGGTGATGATGTCGCCCGAGAACGCCTTGTGCTTGCGCACATTGTCGGCAAGCGTGGGCAGCGTCGCCGTCAGGCACGCCTCGATCGGCAGCACCAGCGGGCACGGCGTGCACTTGTGGTTGAAGCGGAGGTCGCGCGTGATGCTGGCTGTCGTGGTCCTGTTGCTCTGGAAGTCCCCGTTCTGGCAGACCACGAGCAGCTGCTCGGCCAGCTTCTCGCCCATCCTCAGCAGCGTCTTCAGGTCAAAGTGGCCGCCGTCGACCTTCTTCCCGCTGATGCTACGGACGGTCTGCAGGATCTGCAGCCCGCGGGTCCGGCGCTCGCCAGGCTGTCGACTTGCCATGAGTGGGACGAGGTTCCAGAGCGCCTGCTTAGGATGCGCCTCGACCACCTTGCAGATCATCTGCTCCAGGGCACGGAAGACCTCCTGGTTGGGGTGCGCGATTCTCGCCACGATCTGCGGCAGAGAGGTGTAGAAGATGTACGCCGGCATGCGGCTGACGTTCTTGTGGAAATTCTTGTACACCTCGTGGAGAATAGCCTTCCTGCGAGTGTGCAGCTCGCGCGAGATCGAGATCTTGCCGTCCGGAGCCTTGTCGACCTGGGCGCCGAGTTCGAGGAACAGCGTCAGGATCCGCGGCAGCGTCTGCGCAAGGTATTTCGTCCCAAAGTTAAGAGAACGAAGGTAGTTCTCGATGACGAGCTTGGCGGTTTCGCCCGACAGGAACTCGTCGCTCTGGTCGTCCGGCTTGAGCGCCTTCTCCGACTCTAGGACTTTCTTGTAGTGGCGGCCGAGGTAGTAGTGGCCCTTCTCCCATTGTGGATGCGTCTTCGCCGCCTGTTGGAACTGTAGCCGCAGGGCGCTGGCGTGTGTTTGGCCCGTCGAGTCAAGCCACTTTGCGAGCAGGAGATGGGCTCGCGCAGTCAGGAGGGAGCGTTGCGCTTCCGGGCCCTTGCTTGAGGCTGGCGGCACACTGATCGGGATAGCGGCCTCGCTGATGAAGGAGCTTGTCGAGATGGCAAGTTGGAGAACCTGGATGGCTTTGCGATGATGGCCGTCCTTGTACAGGAGCTTGGCGTTCTCGATCACGGCAGAGCCATCCCCAAGTTGTTGAGCATGCAGCACAGCGTTGAATGACTGATGCATCGACGCGGACTTTCTCGCCAGCCTCGCACTGGAGAGCCATTGCGAAGAGATGTCCTCGTTGCCGAATTTGGGCCTACGGAGGTTAGCCACCACTTCGTGCCAGAACGAAGAATCATCCACATACCTCATCAACTCCATCGCGGCCCGCCTGATCCCCAGCAGGTACTGCTTATCCCCCACGCACGCCCCGAGTACCTCCAGCCGCCGATCCAGCGCGGTCAACAGTCCCTGCTGATCTCCTCCCGCCTCGGAGTGCTGATTCGCAATCATCTCCACCTCGCTCAGGACATGGCACTTGAGCATCGCATCATGAGAGGCGCGCAAAGAGGACGTCGCCGAGTAGGTCATCGAACCAGCCACCTTGTCCCGCAGCATGCGGATGTGCTCCTTGAACTTGTCGATATCGCCGCTCTTGAGACAGAGCAGTGCCTGCCCGACGCCGAGATTGAACACCTCGGAGACGTCACCAGCGTTGTACATGCGGAGATACTTTTCGAGGGTCTGCCATCGGCCAGTGGCCCAGGAAGCTTCGACGGCGAAGGGGGCGATACGGTTCACCGTGTTCGAGGCCATGCCCTCGACGTAGTTGAGCAAGACGTCTGGAGGCAGTTGTCAGCAAAAACCCCTCCACCACGACACTTTGTCAGGGGGCAAACCTACCGTGCTGTCCCGACTCCTTGAGACACGTCAGGAGATCCAGCTGGATATCCGCATCCCCAGGTGACTCAGCCAGCCTAATCTCATACCACGTCTGCGCGGCCGTCCACCGGCCAGCCTTGCGGTGATTCAGCGCCTGCTGGTCCAGCGTGACATGCTGGAGATGCGCCGACACGCCCTCGAGACCATCCGGATCGTCGATCTGCGTGTAAATGTTCTGCAGCGACTGCATGATCCGGTCATTCTCCTCCTTCTTGCCCTTCCTCTCCAAGGTCTCGACGTGTGGCTCCAGGAAGAACAGTGCCCGGGCGTACTCGTTGCAGTCGACCGCCCGCTGCGAGATGAGTTCCGGGTCAAGGGACCCGATGACGTCCTGGACCCATTTGATCTGGGTGTGGCCTTTGGTTGAAAGGCCCGATTGGGATTTCTTGAGTTGCTTCCACCTCATGCAGTAATCAAGAATGCGGAACACGGCCTGGTCCTGTTAGCTGTAGCTCAGAAAACGCCCAGGTAGTAGGGCAACTTGCCTGGTAAAACATCTTCGCCTCCTCCTTGTGGGCATACGAAGCCGTCTCCGGCGGCTGATATTTCAGAATCGCCGCCAGCTCAGCCGACACCTTGTTCCTGAACTCATCCTTCTCCTCCTGCCCCACAACCACATGTAGGACCACATACGGCAGCAAAAACTCAGTCACAAACAGGTCCTCCACCTTGATCAGCCGGCTCAGCGGCTCAAAAACCGCCTGGCTGAACAAATTCTGGCCATTCCGGAGCAGGTCCAGCACAAAAAGCCTCAGCCAGGCAGCATACCCCCTGCCGGGCCTAAAGACGGGATATTGCGTCGGCTGCTGCGCCGGCATCGGCGCCACGAGGAAGCGCGACGACATGAACGGCCTCAGCACCTCGCGCGTCTTCTCCGAGAAGGCGAGCCACTTCTTATAGATGGCTTCGGTGTCCCCGGCGCCATGGTCAGCGCACGCGTATTTGAAGTCGGACCGCTCCAGCAGCTCCTGCATGGCGTAGGACAGGAAGCCCAGGAACTTGGTGTCTGTGGTCGACTGGAAGGCCTTGACGAGCACGTTCTCGAGGATGAAGGCGACGAAATCCGTAGTCTCGCGGGCGTCTTCAAAGTTGTGAATCACGACGAAGCGCTGCTGTTCCCGAGCGGTTTCGAGGCGGTTCGAGTCGAGGCAGCCGATGAGGCCGATGGCTTGCGCACACAGGCGGGGGATGTCCGCGTGCCAGCCGTTGTATTTGGCGGAGCAGTCGAGCACCGAGCGAGTGAGCGTGGTGACGACCGAATCCGGCTGCTCGCTGACGGCGGAGGTTTGGAGGTAGCCCTGGTTTTTGTCGAGGAAGTCAACCAGCTCGACCAGCGATTGCTCAACGACGCCCGGAATCTCGTGGCCCAGCCGCTTGGCGAACACAGTAAATGCTTCCCTGTTGTCCAGGGAGCCCTTGAGAGCGTCCAGGGCTTCGCAAATATCTTCCAGGTCGCCGACATGGCTCAGCGAGGGCAGAGTGTGGACGTGATCGAGCAGCACGGGCTGATAATCCTGCAGCAAGGCCAAGATCAAGGCTCTAGCCTTCTGCTTCGTCGCTCCATCGAAGCCGTCCCAGTAGCGCCCAATGATGAAGAAGGTCGTCTCGATCAGGGCATCTACATCTGCTTCCTCCATGTGAGTGAGCATGGCTTCCCAGCAAGAGAAGGCTGAAGCACGCAGGTCGTCCGACGCCAACGCGGAGATGAGGGAAGCAGAGATCTGCGGCCGAGCAATGCAGGCGTAGGAATTGGAGATCCTGATCATTTCTTCCATGGCACCGAGGCAGCGCCTCTGTTCCGTGGCTGGGGGCAGCAACATCCATGGGTCGTTGATGACCTCGGTCAGCTGGGCGGTCAAGCCGAGGGCGTGCTGTTGAAGATAGCGGCCAACCATGTGTGACTTTTTGGTGCGCTTATCCTTCTGGACGGCCAACATGAGACTGGCCATGGTGGAGAGTGCTTCTCGAACCTACGTCGCAGTTAGTTTCCAGCAGTTGTCGCAACGATTTCGCCGAGAACCTACTTTGACCTTGCGCGCCTCGTTCGCGTCAGCACTCGTTCTCAGAAGCTCCATGGCAATGTAGAGCGGCTCTGCCTGGAGCAGTTCCACCAGCTCGAGCCCGGCAAATCGATCCGAGACGTGAGCAAGCAGAGACATGGTGTGGCTGGCGATGTCAGGGACGTCTTGAACAAGAAGCAGAGCCATGATGGACGGCAAATTGGGAGTATCCATGCAGGTGACGAAGGGGTCGGTCTCGCGACGCGCCTCGGTGATTTTCTGTATCACCTCCCTCTTCTTCGTCAGAACTAGCCACGGTAGGGCATGGATCTGGAGCATGAGCAGCAAGTCCGGCACGCCGATCTGCAGAAGGTCGGCCACCAACCGCGCTGTCTGCGGCTTGGAGACCAGGTCCTTGACGACAGTGAACGCCAGGGTGTGCCAGAACGGCATGAACAGTTGCTCCGGCGATTCGCCCCTGGAGTCTGCAAGATTGAGGAGCTCGTTGAAGGCCAGACCCGAGACGATCATGCTGCGGTGGCCGAGGTACTCGACCAGCTTGATGATAGTCAGGTTTAGCTCGTCTTCCGACACAACTTTGCCGACCTGGGCCCAGGCCATGATGCAGGTTTCGTGCAGGTTTGCAGCACCCTTGTCTGACAGCGACTTGAGGATGCTCATGGCATTAGCCCTGTTCCGCCTCAGGATTTCCGCGTCAAAACCCGGAGTCTGTGGCTCGGAGACGAAGACGGCCAGGGCTCTACCCGCGGCGATGCGGAGCTCTCGGATGGAGCTGTGGAGGGACTGGATGCACCATCGCCCGGGTCCCGAGGTCTCCAGGTCCCAGAATTCCCCACACGTCGAGTGTCTTGTCAGGCGGCGGAGGGCCACCATGGCACACACTCGAGGCCGTCTCGATTCCAGAAAGCTCGGAATCTTGATGATTTTGCTGAATATGGTGACACTGGCAGCCTTGGCCTCCTCATGACTGGCGGAAGACAGACTGACAGGCTCAGCGTTGGAGCAAAAGGTACAATTGAAATACGGCGGCTCCGCCCTCCTGAGCTGCAGGCTCCCATCCGCGGCGCAGGGCATGCGCGAGATGATGTCGATGAGACGGCACTGGTCGTCTTCATCCAAATGGGGAAACCGGTCACTGAAGAGAGTCAGCCATGTGCAGATAGAATATCCGGCGTCAGGGGTAAACAAACAGTATCCTAGACTCCAGCTCGTCCATTTGGCTATCCAAATTAGCATCGACCAACTGGCAGACCTGGGCGGCGAGCTCAATTAAGAGCGATGGATCACCATCGTCAACCTTTTGGCGTTTCGCCGCTGGATCACCGAAACGTCCCATGGGCAACCGGGGCAAGATTTTCTGAACTTGCAGGCGGAGCTTGTCGTCAACAAACATCGCCGGTGAGGTGTCCCCTTTCAGCTCTTGGGGATAAGGTTGGGTTGTCGCTGTCAGAATGTGAACAGCTCGCTGCGAGGGTTAGCGGACGGGTACCAAAAGGGGGAGAGAAAAGACCCACCCCAAAATCTGTCTCCATTCCAACAATAGGATTCTCGGAGACCAGCCGTTGGGCCGACGGTATCAATGCAGAAGCGGCCAAGCGCGCGGTGGGCCCATGGTCGATTGATGCCTTTGCGAGCTGGATCAACGCGAAACAGAAGGCTCGCCTCAGAGCTGTGCCATCCTCGCCCTCAGCAAGCAGCGAAGCTGAATACTGCAGAAACTCGGAGCAAACCAGGGCCAGGGCAGCGCTGGCCTTTTGATAGAGGACCGCGTTGTGGTCGCGGTAGTTTGAATGGGCCTCCACCAAGTCGACAGCTGTCTGGACTACCGGCGCAAGACTGACACCAAGAGGTACCGGCCAGGTGACCAGGATGGAGGCCAAGGGTTGCAAGTTGTCCAGTAGCCAGACCAAATTTTGGCCGTAGAGTAGCGATGGCTCCGAGTTTTTCGGTATCACGGCGCTCTTCATGATGACCATCAAGCTCATGGCATGGCGGAGGGCGTGCTCGGCATCGGGGAGGCGGTAGACGCATCCGCGGGGGACGCCGCCGGGCAGGGTCTCTAGGAACGATGTCGGCGGCAGCTCCAAAGCTGTCCATGGTTCCCGCGGCGACTGCGCAGCCGACTTGAACCGCGCGATAATAGCTGCCACACAGTCTCGTCAGCTTTCCATCACCACAAGTGCCCCCCACCATCCCCTTCCCGTCCCCGCAAAACAAGAAACATAAGAAAAGAAAGAAACTCCAAAACGCACCATCCAACCCCCCCCAAAAATAC